>Ga0265293_10012581_pt1 | contig 11194 bp, 9 predicted proteins | sample Munlanlewell138R_FD_192505 | JGI IMG/M metagenome (GOLD analysis project Ga0265293, IMG submission 192505) | Leachate microbial communities from a municipal landfill in Southern Ontario, Canada - Leachate well 138R | ecosystem: Engineered > Solid waste > Landfill > Unclassified | place: Canada... | reverse complement strand
AAACCGAGCCGGCCCTTGGGCCAGACCTCGCCGCGCACATGTTCCCCGCGCAGGCGGGGATGAACCGTTCCTTTCCGCCCTGCCGGCCATTCACACCGGATGTTCCCCGCGCAGGCGGGGATGAACCGGCCGCCTGATTATGACGTCGATTCAGGCCGATATGTTCCCCGCGCAGGCGGGGATGAACCGCCTACAACGGCTGGGTCATCGGCACCGTGCAGATGTTCCCCGCGCAGGCGGGGATGAACCGAAAATTAGCTCAGCTTGACCCAAAAAAAGAAGATGTTCCCCGCGCAGGCGGGGATGAACCGTTCGACCTCCATGTCGTCGCGGTATTTCAAGCATGTTCCCCGCGCAGGCGGGGATGAACCGCTGCATCGCCACCCTCACCTGCGAACGCAGCAATGTTCCCCGCGCAGGCGGGGATGAACCGGCGCCGACCAGGTCGCCGGCGAGCCAGTCGACATGTTCCCCGCGCAGGCGGGGATGAACCGGCGGCTCGGATGGCGGGTAATCAAATAAATAAATGTTCCCCGCGCAGGCGGGGATGAACCGACTATGTCGGCTGGCTGCACCTGTGCGCCGAGCATGTTCCCCGCGCAGGCGGGGATGAACCGTCGTCACTGGTAGTATGCTTTACGCTAAAAGGATGTTCCCCGCGCAGGCGGGGATGAACCGCGGTCGAGGTCGGCCTGGTGGCCGCAGCGGCCGCAGGTGAATGTTCCCCGCGCAGGCGGGGATGAACCGGCCGACATCCGCGCTCTGCACTTGTCGGCCACATGTTCCCCGCGCAGGCGGGGATGAACCGTGGTGGAGGCCGTGCTGGAAGCCAATCCGGGGATGTTCCCCGCGCAGGCGGGGATGAACCGGGCCTCCCCTTGGGATACTGTCTCGCCCCGGCATGTTCCCCGCGCAGGCGGGGATGAACCGGCGCTGTCGGGGCTGCTGTTGCCGCTGACCGCATGTTCCCCGCGCAGGCGGGGATGAACCGACGGGCTATCGCCCGCCCCACCAGAACACAGAATGTTCCCCGCGCAGGCGGGGATGAACCGATCTCTATGCCGCCGTCTTCACCGACGCCGTCATGTTCCCCGCGCAGGCGGGGATGAACCGTTCTGGAAACAGCCCGACGCCCGGCCGCAGAGATGTTCCCCGCGCAGGCGGGGATGAACCGGCGCTTGGTCATATCGATGGTGCGACTGACGGATGTTCCCCGCGCAGGCGGGGATGAACCGGCCGCGAAGAAGCCGGTGGGGTCGATGACGGTATGTTCCCCGCGCAGGCGGGGATGAACCGGGTAATTACTTTGCGCTCGGCGATGGGATAGCATGTTCCCCGCGCAGGCGGGGATGAACCTCGGCGGCCTCAACGGCCATCTCCTGCTCGATCATGTTCCCCGCGCAGGCGGGGATGAACCGGGTGAGGGTGGAGTAAAGCGGCGGGTCGATCTATGTTCCCCGCGCAGGCGGGGATGAACCGACAGGAGCCCCCCGGCCGGAGGGGGGTGGCCAATGTTCCCCGCGCAGGCGGGGATGAACCGGCGTCGATGAGCAGGGCCAGCCAGGTCTGGGCATGTTCCCCGCGCAGGCGGGGATGAACCGCTTTGAAATCTCCGTCCGAACAGCACCGGCAACATGTTCCCCGCGCAGGCGGGGATGAACCGCACTTGACCAATTTCAGAAAGAGTCATCTTTGATGTTCCCCGCGCAGGCGGGGATGAACCGACAACCTGCGCAACGAAAAAGACATCAACGAGATGTTCCCCGCGCAGGCGGGGATGAACCGCGCAACGCCTTTGCCTTCCCGTGAAACTTCACATGTTCCCCGCGCAGGCGGGGATGAACCGATAGGCCTCGGCAGGACCTTCCCCGTCGCCAGATGTTCCCCGCGCAGGCGGGGATGAACCGGGTGATGGCCATGGGTGTCAATCCTCTGTAAGATGTTCCCCGCGCAGGCGGGGATGAACCGCGGAACCAGGCCTTAGACTTCTCGTCGCGGGAATGTTCCCCGCGCAGGCGGGGATGAACCGTGGATGGAATATCTGGAGCGCCGGCTTTCTGAATGTTCCCCGCGCAGGCGGGGATGAACCGACAATTCAGCGGCGACAGTCGCACAAGCTGGCATGTTCCCCGCGCAGGCGGGGATGAACCGACATCTCCCTGGCCGACCCGAAGCTGCCCAACATGTTCCCCGCGCAGGCGGGGATGAACCGGATGGCATCTTTGTCGCTATCGACGGCGACGCATGTTCCCCGCGCAGGCGGGGATGAACCGCGGGCGGTGGTTTCGGCGCTCTTTACGGTCTTATGTTCCCCGCGCAGGCGGGGATGAACCGGAGCTTGCCGTTTTCGGCGGCGAACTCGATGAATGTTCCCCGCGCAGGCGGGGATGAACCGACGGGGATGATGCGCTCGCCGAGGGCCTGGCGATGTTCCCCGCGCAGGCGGGGATGAACCGGTTTCGAGTTTGGCCTGATTGTCCTGGTATTCATGTTCCCCGCGCAGGCGGGGATGAACCGAAATCCGCCACCCGGCTACCCCTTACCATTGCATGTTCCCCGCGCAGGCGGGGATGAACCGCGTTCCGAGCAGGGTCTGAGTGCTTATTGTCGATGTTCCCCGCGCAGGCGGGGATGAACCGCCACATGCCCGTCTTGGTAGTCGCAATACCGGATGTTCCCCGCGCAGGCGGGGATGAACCGCTGCCGCCGGGCGGGCGGGGGACGCCCTTGGAATGTTCCCCGCGCAGGCGGGGATGAACCGGCGGAAAACGCCCGGTGCACGCGGTCCACGTCATGTTCCCCGCGCAGGCGGGGATGAACCGATGAGAATTCGCCTGATCGAACGCAAGGCCCGATGTTCCCCGCGCAGGCGGGGATGAACCGCGCACCCTGCGCGAGTCGGGATTGAGCCGCGAATGTTCCCCGCGCAGGCGGGGATGAACCGGCATATAAAGAGATTGGAACGTGGGAAACCTTATGTTCCCCGCGCAGGCGGGGATGAACCGAGGCGCCAGCCGAATCGACCGCCCACCGATGAATGTTCCCCGCGCAGGCGGGGATGAACCGCAGTTGGCCCTGGCGCCGGGGACCAGCGGGCTATGTTCCCCGCGCAGGCGGGGATGAACCGACCAGAAAATAACGCATCAAACCCTCCGTAAAATGTTCCCCGCGCAGGCGGGGATGAACCGACCTGCGCCGGGCGGTGACCTACGTGGCGTATATGTTCCCCGCGCAGGCGGGGATGAACCGGATGCACCCCTCGACGTGGGTCTTGTAGCCGCATGTTCCCCGCGCAGGCGGGGATGAACCGGCCGTGTCTGCAATTTCTCCGAGCGCACTGGAATGTTCCCCGCGCAGGCGGGGATGAACCGTACGAGGTGTGGAGTCGGCACCTGAACGAGATATGTTCCCCGCGCAGGCGGGGATGAACCGCCGGTCTCGAAAGCGCCGCCGCCAGCGAAAAGATGTTCCCCGCGCAGGCGGGGATGAACCGAGCGCGCCCACGACCTGGCGGTCATGGACCGCATGTTCCCCGCGCAGGCGGGGATGAACCGTCGATCCCCCGATCGGCTACCGGAAAAACCTGATGTTCCCCGCGCAGGCGGGGATGAACCGGCGAACGAGAATCTGGCCTACGGCGAAGAGCGATGTTCCCCGCGCAGGCGGGGATGAACCGGCCGGTCGCCAGGTGCGGCCGCCGCGCAAGAGATGTTCCCCGCGCAGGCGGGGATGAACCGAAGGGCCTCACCGCCGACGAGGACGCATTTATATGTTCCCCGCGCAGGCGGGGATGAACCGGGCAACATGGTGGCGCTGGCCTCGCCGCAGGAATGTTCCCCGCGCAGGCGGGGATGAACCGTAATGTCTGCCGTTGTGGCGCACTTGTCTGGTATGTTCCCCGCGCAGGCGGGGATGAACCGCTCGAAGGTCTCAAAACCGACCGCGAGGTCAAATGTTCCCCGCGCAGGCGGGGATGAACCGGTGGGTATCATCGCCACCGGCAATACCTCCAGATGTTCCCCGCGCAGGCGGGGATGAACCGACGTTGCTGGACGGGGCGGAGGTTCCGAAAAGATGTTCCCCGCGCAGGCGGGGATGAACCGTGGTACGGTGGTGTGCTTGGTCCTGATGGTAAATGTTCCCCGCGCAGGCGGGGATGAACCGCCGGGCAATGAGTCAGGCAGCGGCACCATCGGATGTTCCCCGCGCAGGCGGGGATGAACCGCGCCTGGCCGGCGACGTGCGGCCGCTGAAGAAATGTTCCCCGCGCAGGCGGGGATGAACCGAGGCGGCAGGCGGTGGAAATTCTCGGGCAATGATGTTCCCCGCGCAGGCGGGGATGAACCGGCGCAGCCCGACACGGGCGTGCAGAAGGTGCGATGTTCCCCGCGCAGGCGGGGATGAACCGACCTGATCGAGTTCGGCGGGCGCAACGATGCCATGTTCCCCGCGCAGGCGGGGATGAACCGCGCTTGCTTCGCCCCTACATCATTCAACAGGAATGTTCCCCGCGCAGGCGGGGATGAACCGCCGTGCAGGAGCGCCTGCCCGCCGCCTCGGCGATGTTCCCCGCGCAGGCGGGGATGAACCGAGCAGATCAACGCCTACGTTGTCGATATCGGCATGTTCCCCGCGCAGGCGGGGATGAACCGGCGCCAATCTCGACGGCGGATTTTTTCAGCTGATGTTCCCCGCGCAGGCGGGGATGAACCGGCGGGCGCGTCCGCCACCTGCGCACCATTTTGATGTTCCCCGCGCAGGCGGGGATGAACCGCTTCTCTCACATTAATTTCCCCACAGATTACCATGTTCCCCGCGCAGGCGGGGATGAACCGGGGCGGTTATCAATGGGAATAACAAAACTATGATGTTCCCCGCGCAGGCGGGGATGAACCATTCATTGCACTCACTAACAACGGCTCTCCTCCATGTTCCCCGCGCAGGCGGGGATGAACCGGTTTTTCCCTGTATATCGGAGGGATTAAACAAATGTTCCCCGCGCAGGCGGGGATGAACCGGAGTGTATAGCATGGACGCAACTACGGTAGTTATGTTCCCCGCGCAGGCGGGGATGAACCGGCGCTTCCCACAACATGGGCAAGTCAACGGCAATGTTCCCCGCGCAGGCGGGGATGAACCGGTGCAGGTCCTCGACCGCTTTCTGAGCAAGACATGTTCCCCGCGCAGGCGGGGATGAACCGTGAGTGCAATGAATTAGTAAATTAATGCAATGATGTTCCCCGCGCAGGCGGGGATGAACCGTCTCGGAGGTCAGACACGATGAACCTGACAGAATGTTCCCCGCGCAGGCGGGGATGAACCGTATAATAAGCGCAAATTGTCTTTCCCTTTTATATGTTCCCCGCGCAGGCGGGGATGAACCGAAGTCGAGGCCGCCGAAAAGCGCGCGGCACTGATGTTCCCCGCGCAGGCGGGGATGAACCGCCCGAAACCTCCCCGTGCGACTGCGGGAATCAATGTTCCCCGCGCAGGCGGGGATGAACCGTGGTACCGCCTGGTGGACAACGGGCGCGGGATATGTTCCCCGCGCAGGCGGGGATGAACCGCTCTTGATGCAGGTCCGTGACTTGCCGTTTCCATGTTCCCCGCGCAGGCGGGGATGAACCGGAAATATATAGTCAATTACAGGAATTGATAGCATGTTCCCCGCGCAGGCGGGGATGAACCGAGGACATGGACAAGTGGATGGAATATCTGGAGATGTTCCCCGCGCAGGCGGGGATGAACCGACGGCGCGCAGCTGGCCGGGGTTCGTGGTCGGATGTTCCCCGCGCAGGCGGGGATGAACCGTCGGCGGCGGAGCGGCAGAGCGCCGGGGTAGAATGTTCCCCGCGCAGGCGGGGATGAACCGTCGGCGACCTTGGCGGTCGGCAGGTTGTGGGCATGTTCCCCGCGCAGGCGGGGATGAACCGCAGGGTGCAGTCGTAGAGGGTCGGCAGGTAGAATGTTCCCCGCGCAGGCGGGGATGAACCGGGTGGTCCCGCAACCTGGGGGCAAAGATAAGAATGTTCCCCGCGCAGGCGGGGATGAACCGGCGGGCGCGGTCGATGCCGAGGGTGGAGGCGTATGTTCCCCGCGCAGGCGGGGATGAACCTTCGCCGCTGGATCTACGGCGGCGGCCGGGTTCATGTTCCCCGCGCAGGCGGGGATGAACCGGGGAGACAACAGGGGTGCTCCACCTACGTTGAATGTTCCCCGCGCAGGCGGGGATGAACCGCCGCCGAGAAGCTGCGCGATTTCATCATCCGAATGTTCCCCGCGCAGGCGGGGATGAACCGCTGCCGCACTCTTCGCCCGCAGGACATAGCCAATGTTCCCCGCGCAGGCGGGGATGAACCGCGGGCCAGGCACAACGGGAGAAGCGGCAGAAAATGTTCCCCGCGCAGGCGGGGATGAACCGTTTGCGGATGGCCATGAGAAGATCATCCTCGGACCTGATTAGCACCAATCTTCCGCAGTGCTGCGGAAGCGACGTATTCTGTCACGATTGACCACTATCTTCACGGCATTGCTACCAAGGAGGTGCATCGTGAAGATGAATCGAATCCAGTTCCAGGCAGGCATGAGCCTGAGTCAGTTTCTCGCCAGATATGGCAAGGAGCATCAATGCGCCCAGGTGCTTGAGCAATCTCGGTGGCCGCAGGGTTTTCAATGTCCAAAGTGCCAGTCCAAAGAGCATGGCACCTACCGGCGAGGTCGAGTAAAAATCTTTCAGTGCCGCGCCTGTCGATCCCAGACGACGTTGACCGAAGGAACCATATTTCACTCAACCAAGCTGCCCCTGACCATCTGGTTCCAGGCGATGTATTTTCTAAGCCAGAACAAGAATAACGTCTCGATTCTGGAACTGAAGCGCCTGATCGGTCTAAGTTATCCCGCAACTTGGCGCATGAAGCACAAGATCATGCAGGTCATGTATGAGCGAGAGGCCACCACCCGGTTGTCGGGCCGGGTCGAAATTGACGATGCCTATCTGGGCGGCGAAAACCCCGGTGGCAAGGCAGGGCGCGGTTCCGAGAACAAAGTCCCGTTCATCGCCGCCGTCCAGACCAACGATCAAAACAATCCCTTGTACGTTGTCTTTTCGAAGGTTAAGACCTTCAACCACGAAGAGGTGACCGCCTGGGCAAAACGATCACTGGTTCCCGCCACAACGGTCGTATCCGATGGCCTGTGGTGCTTCCAGTCTGTTACCAAAGCGGACTGCTTTCAACAACGTGAGGTCGTCGGGAAAGACCGCAAAAGCACCGATATGGAGTGCTTTACCTGGGTTAACACAATTCTCGGCAACTTAAAAAATGCCATTACCGGCACTTACCATGGCTTTGACTTTGAAAAGTACGCTCATCGCTATCTTGGAGAATATCAGTATCGTTTCAACCGCCGCTTTGATTTGGCAGCGATACTGCCCCGCATGATCTTCGCTGCGGTTAAAACTGGCAAACGTCCGGAGCGCTGGCTCCGCTTAGCGGAAGATCAGTGCTAATCAGCTGATTATTTGATATGCTAAGGAGGGCACAATGCGCAACCAGCCGAATGGATTTACATTATTGGAATTAATCATAACCGTTTCAATCCTGTCTCTTCTGGTGGCCATAGCCGTCCCTTCCTACCAGGCCTGGATCCAGAAAGCCCGCCTCAAGGCCACTGCCCGCGACCTGCACGGTGAGCTGCAACGGGCGCGCATTCAGGCCATCCGCGGCAACGACCGGACGGTCATCCGGTTTAACGCCATCGTCACTGGCGATCCCTACGACTACATCATCTTCCGCGACACCAATGGCAATTTCCGCTATCAATCCGGGTCGGAGAAACTCTTAGCCGCGGTCCGTTTCGAGTCGGCGCAGTACGACACCTCAAAGGGTGACGGGCAGGGGATGACCTTCGCCAACAACGGCGGCAGCACCCCGGCCTTCGCCTGGACCGGGCGCGGTCTGCCGGTCAACCAGGACGGCTCCCCCGCCAGCGGGGAAATCTTCATGCAGAATCTGCGGGGCGACACGGTCCGGCTCCGGGTCTCCCCCGCCGGCACAATCCGCATCGAGCCCGTTCCGTAAAGAAAGAAAAGAGATGACTAACAGGGGTTTTACCTTACTGGAAGTGCTCATCGCCCTGGCCGTGGGCGGTATTCTTCTCACCGCCATCCTCGGGGTGTACCTGGGACAGAGCCGAAACTACGAAATCCAGAATCTTGCCGTTGATGTGGAAGGAAATCTGCGCGCCGGAATGGGGATCCTTCTCCAGGACCTGCACCAGGCCGGATGCGATCCCCTGGGGACCGCCGGGGCCGGGGTCGTCTCGGCAGAGGCGGACAGTTTTCGGATCAGCATGGACCTCAACGCCGACGGCGATGTGGCCGATGAAGGCGAGGATGTCTCCTATCTGCTCTTCACCGCCGATGGCCGTCCCTGCCTGAGCCGCAGGGCGACGGCGGCCGCCGCCGATGCGGCAGTCTCGGAGAATGTTGAGGCTCTGGGGTTGGCGTACGGAATCGATGCAGACGGGGATGGCAACCTGGATGCGGACGCCGGTGGGACGCTATGGGTCGTCCCCGATGCGGTCTCGGGGAACTGGAGCGATCTGGATGTCAACGATGACGGGCGTATCGATGCGGCGGATGACACCGACGGCGACGGAACCATCGGCGGCCAGGATACGGGAATCGTCGTCGATCCGGCGCATGTACGATCCGTGCGTGTCTGGCTTCTGGGACGAACCGACAGGGAAGATTCGAGCTTCACCGATGGAGCCACCTGGGTGATCGGCCGACAGGTGCTGACCCCCCAGGACGGTTACCGGCGCCGCGTCCTCTCCACTATCGTCAACTGCAGGAATCTGGGTTTATGAACTTATCGATCGGACAGAAGGCTCAGGCGGGGTTCACCCTGGTGGAGGTCCTGGTGGCGATGACTCTCTTCGCCATTGGCATCTTGGCCGTAGGGGGGCTGCAGATCAGCAGCATGCGCGGCAACGTACTTTCCTCCCAGATCAATCAGGGTAAATACCTGGCCGGCGCCAAGCTCGAAGAGCTGGCTGCTGTCGCCGATACGGCCGCTGTCGTCTCCGGAAGCGAAACGGGGCTGGACGGAAGCGGCATGCCGGGGGGGAACTTCGACCGAACCTGGGTGATTTCGGCTCTGCCCGCGGTTTCCGACAATGCGCGGCGAGTCGAGGTGCAGGTGAGCTGGTCGCGGGGAGGACAGAATCATGCAATGGAGCTGGAGACGATTATTCGTGGAAATACAAACTGATGCGGCACCGGTGAAAAATTTGCTCGGCAACGAACGGGGGGCAGCTCTGCTGACGGCCCTGATGATCATGGTCCTGATGCTGATTGTAGGTTTGGCGGCCAGCCGGACCACCGATACGGAACTGCTGGTGGCACGTAACGAGAAAGAGATCGCCATGGAGTTCTACGACGCCGAAGCCGGCTTGTCTCAAGCCATGGAAACGACGGGATCCTGGATGTCGGACGCCTTTCTGGGGGACGAAGTAACGGCCGAAGCCGTTCTCGAAGTGGCAAGTGCGGATGCCGAGCACCTCGCAACGGTGCGTATCCAACCCATCCAGAATGCCGACATCGCGACCGCCACCGCCCGTGCCCTGCCGTTGCAGACGCACACCTCGCCGCCCCCGCCCGGCTCCGGCTTCGGCCTGAACAAGTTCGAGGTGCGACGCTACTCCTTCACTGCGGAGAAGGGTGTCACCCGCCTCCAGGCGGGGGTCTGGAAGATCTTCAATCGCTGACAGGAGTAAGAGATGCAACAAGTCGTTGTCCCGATGATATTAGCCCTCCTCTTGACCTGCGCCCCGGCCGCTGGCGACGACACGGACATCTACGGCGTCACCAACAGCGATGTGCCCCCAAATGTTCTCATAATCTTTGATAACTCTGGGAGTATGGACACCCGCGACGTCCCGGGGGATGCGTACGATCCGGATGTCACCTACTCCGGCGACGATTACGAAGCACCGGCCGTCTATTACAGAAAATGCACGCGGTTCTTGTTTTGGGATATCTGCAGTTGGGATAATTTATTCCACGATGACGTCGGTGATCTCGGCTGTGCCGGGGTCAAGAACGACCTCCTCACCAAAGGATATGCCGTCGGCAACATTCGCAGTTCGTCTCCCTGGTCCTGCGGCGGCGCCAGCGATGAAAAGAACCTACGGACAGGGAACTACCTGAATTATGTCGAATCGGGAGGTGGAGACGATCAGCGCCGCATCGACGTAGCCAAAAGCGTTGTAAATGACCTCATCGACCGCACGGAAAACGTCAACTTCGGATTGATGGTCTTCAATCCCGGCTCCAATCCGGCCGGCGGGCACATCGTCAAGGAAATCGGCGCCGACAAGCAGGAACTCCAGGATGCCATCGACGATCTCACCGCCAGCACCAACACCCCCCTGGCGGAAACCCTGGCGGAAGCCGGACTCTACTTCGCCGGCAAGAACAGCTGGTTCAACGGCGGCACCTCCTATACCAGTCCCATCGAAGCCCGTTGCCAGAAGAACCACATCCTGCTCATGACCGACGGGGAACCGACCCAGGATCGCGATGCCAAACTGGTTTCCGGCACATATATCAACGGCGACACGATTGGTGATCATGACGGGGACGGCGCCGACCCCGGAAACTACAGCCTGAATGGGTCCGATTATCTCGACGATGTGGCGCACTACCTTTACACTAAAGACGTTCGACCCGACGACGCCGGGGACGACTCGACCCACGGGCTGCAGAACATCACCACCTACACCATCGGCTTTCAGACCGATCAGCAGTTGCTGATGGATACCGCCGCCAACGGCGGCGGGCAGTATTACACGGCGAGCAATTACTCGACGCTGACCGAGGCCTTTGAATCGATCATGGCCAGCATCAGCCAGGAGAGCGGAGTCTTTGTCGCGCCGGTGGTCCCGGTCAACCGGATGAATCGCGCTTATGCCGGGGACAAGGTCTATCTCGGCTTCTTCAAGCCGGCCCAGAGCGGGCGCTGGTTCGGCAACATCAAGAGCTACTATCTCGATGACGACGGCTCGATTCTGGGCGCTGACGACAATCCGGCAACTGACGAGGACGGACTGATCCTCCCCGGGGCTCGCTCCCGCTGGTCCTCCGGCATGGACGGTCCGGAGGTCACCGAGGGAGGCGTTGGGGAGAAACTGG
>Ga0265293_10012580_pt1 | contig 11196 bp, 9 predicted proteins | sample Munlanlewell138R_FD_192505 | JGI IMG/M metagenome (GOLD analysis project Ga0265293, IMG submission 192505) | Leachate microbial communities from a municipal landfill in Southern Ontario, Canada - Leachate well 138R | ecosystem: Engineered > Solid waste > Landfill > Unclassified | place: Canada... | reverse complement strand
GTCATAGAGATGTTCAGCGCTTCCAGTACGCTTGCTTTTAAAGCAGCCAACCACACAGCTCCCATTTTACGTCATGTTTTATTTTTGATAGGAGGAGCAGTCATCGCATTTTTAGTTCATTTAATACCTGCCCGCTACATACGTTTCGGTGCTTTTATATTATTAGGCATCTCCATTGTGACACTCACTTTGGTTTTATTCATGGGTATAGTGACAAATGATGCTTCCCGTTGGCTTGAAATATATGGCATTCAATTTCAACCTTCTGAATTGGGCAAATTATCCCTTATCATTGTTGCTGCCGACTTTATAGCCAGAATCAAAAACAGCAAGGCAAATGAGGATAAGTACTTTAAAGTGATGATGATTCTCTCGATAATCGTTTGTGCCCTCATCTTGGTAGAGAACTTCTCAACGGCTGCTTTGCTATTTGGCGTAATCTGGATCATGATGTTTATCGCAAAAATTGCATGGCAGAAACTTTCATTGGTAGTCGCTGCCCTTTCTGTCTTTTTTCTACTAAGTTTTGCCGCTGTAAAAATTGTCCCCCAACATATGATGCCGAAGATGTTTAACCGCGCTTACACTTGGGTCAATCGCCTGTCTCGACATCACAATGAAAAGGAAGCTGTCGATAAGTTTGTCATCAATGACGCAAACCGTCAAGTTCAACACGGCAGGATTGCCATAGCAAGGGGAGGAGTATTTGGTGTTTTTCCGGGGAACAGCGTACAGCGCGATTTTCTGCCGCAGGCTTATTCTGACTTTATCTATGCCATCATAGTGGAAGAAATGGGATTGGCAGGAGGAATACTCGTCATGCTACTCTATATGGTTTTGCTCTTCAGGGCAGGAAGAATTGCCACCATGAGCAAAACTGTCTTTCCTGCTATCTTGGTGATTGGATTGTCGTTATTGCTTGTACTACAGGCATTTATCAACATGGCAGTTTCCAGCAGCTTGATACCAGTTACAGGACAACCCCTGCCGATGATTAGTCGCGGTGGAACATCCATCTTGATTACAAGCATTTATTTTGGGATTATGTTAGGCATCACCCGGCAGATTAAAAATGAAACAGAAGACAATCAGGATTTTATAGAAGAAATAGTTATTGAAGAAGATGAAGACGAATAACACCCCTATCAAACAGCCCAGATTTATCATCAGCGGAGGGGGGACGGGCGGACATATATTCCCTGCCATCAGCATTGCCAATACGCTGAAAGTGACTTATCCAGATGCGGATATCTTGTTTGTAGGCGCCAATGACAGGATGGAAATGGAACGCGTTCCTGCTGCCGGATACCCCATAGAAGGATTGCCGGTGAGCGGCTTCGACAGGAAACGCATATGGAGGAATATCAAGGTGCTTTGGAACTTAGCGAAAAGCATGACAAAAGCCAAGCGAATCATTCGGACATTCAAACCCGACATAGCCATAGGTGTCGGCGGGTATGCCAGTGCACCCGTCTTGCGGGCTGCCTCATCTTTTGGCATTCCTACCTTGATTCAGGAGCAAAATTCTTATGCCGGCGTAACCAATAAATTATTGGCAAAAAAAGCCGCTTGCATCTGTGTGGCATACGACGAGATGGAGCGTTTCTTCCCCAAAGATAAAATTGTCAAGACGGGCAATCCCGTACGTCAAGATCTGTTTGACATAGCACCCAAAGACCCGAAAGCCTATGCATTTTTCGGTTTAGAACCTGATAAAAAAACCATATTGATAGTGGGTGGCAGCTTGGGTGCTCGCACCATCAACCACAGTGTGGCTACCCATCTTGGAAGCTTGCTTGCATCGGGCGTACAGGTAATCTGGCAAACCGGAAAATACTATATTGAAGATGCTGAACAAGCAGTGAAAGCATTCCAAACCGACAAATTGGTAGTCACGGCTTTCCTCTCGCGCATGGATTACGCGTATGCTGTAGCAGATGTAGTCATCTCAAGAGCCGGAGCAAGCTCGATTTCTGAATTGTGTTTGTTGGCGAAGCCCGCTGTATTGGTGCCTTCGCCCAATGTAGCGGAAGATCATCAGACTAAAAATGCCATGGCGTTGGTCAAACAGGAAGCCGCCATCCTGATAAAAGATGGAGAGGCGATCGAGAAAATGATTCCTGAAACATTACGGTTATTGTCGAACGAACGAAAAATGGCTGCTTTGAGTAAAAATATTATTAAATTAGCGGAAAAAAATTCTGCTGTGCGCATTGTGCACGAAATAAGCAATATTTTGTCGAGAAATTTATAAATATATGCATCATCAGTTTACAAAATATTATTTCTTAGGAATAGGCGGTATCGGCATGAGTGCCATAGCGCGCTACTATAACATGCTTGGGTATGAAGTTGCCGGATACGACAGGATGCCGACCCAATTAACCCGTACATTGATAGCTGAAGGAATAGCAGTCTCTTTTGAGGCAAATGAATCACATATTCCGACTGAGTTTATGGATGCAGGGAAAACCTTGGTGGTGCTGACACCGGCTGTACCGAACGATCATCCGCAATTGCTGTATTTCAAACAGCACGGGTTTCGCATCATGAAAAGAGCCGAATTGTTAGGCGAAATTACCCGTTTGAAAAAGGCTGTCTGCATTGCCGGCACACATGGAAAAACCACGACTTCTACCATCACTGCCCACCTGTTCCGCCAGTCGCAGGTCGATTGCAATGCATTCCTCGGTGGCATCTCCAATAATTATCAAACCAATTTGTTGGTATCGAAAGAAAGTAATTTCGTGGTCGTAGAAGCAGATGAGTACGATCGCTCTTTCCACACCCTGCATCCTTATATGGCAGTTATTACCTCAGCAGATCCCGATCATTTGGACATTTACAAAACGCCGCAAGCCTTCAAAGAAAGTTTGGAGCATTTCGCTTCTTTGGTCACACCGGGCGGAGCTTTGATCATCAAAAAAGGACTTCATCTTCAACCTAAATTGCAACAAGGTGTTAAGTTATACACTTATTCCATGGATGAAGGAGGTGATTTTCATGCCGAACGCATCCGAATGAAGCCGCACGAGATTTATTTTGATTTTCATACACCTACGGAAGTGATTGCCGATGTGAGATTAGGGGTACCGGTAAAAATCAATGTGGAAAACAGCGTGGCAGCGATGGCATTGGCTTGGTTGGGAGGCGTGAAGGCAGAAGAATTGCGTGCGGGATTGGCTTCATTTTCCGGTGTTTACAGGAGGTTCAATATTTTGATTCAATCAGATACCATAGTTTATATTGATGATTATGCGCATCATCCTAATGAACTTGAAGCAGGCATTGTTTCTATCCGTGAAATGTATCCGGATAAAAAGCTCACGGGCATTTTTCAACCGCATCTTTATACCCGTACACGGGATTTTGCAGATGAATTTGCAGAGGTACTTTCTACATTGGACGAGTTGATTTTAATCGATATTTATCCTGCGCGGGAATTACCCATTGCCGGCGTTAATCCGAATTTGATTTTGAACAAGATGACTTTAGACAAAAAACAATATTGTCCGAAAGCTAAATTAATATCTTTTTTGGAACAAAGAGATGATTTGGAGTTGGTGGTCAGTTTCGGGGCAGGTGATATAGAGGCACTCGTTCCGGCTATCAAAGATACGCTGAGGTCGAAAATAAAAGTGAAGAAAAATTAAAATTGAAGTGGCTGACAAGAAATCCATCCTACAATTTATACTGATAACGACAAGCATATTGGCGGTGTTGGCCTATCTTATTTTTGCGTTGCTTCGCTTTTCAGGAAATGATGCGGAAACGAAATGCAAGGATTTGATCATCAACATTAACGGAAAAGTACCGCTGCTTAAAATTGATGAGGTACACGACATGTTGAATCAGCATGCATTACATCCTATCGGACAGTCCATTGAGCAACTACAGTTAGACGACATAGAACTCTTGCTCGAAGCAAGTCCGTTGGTAAAAGAAGCGATTTGCTACCACACTCCTTCCGGTAAAGCTTATTTGAAAATCCAATTAAGAACACCCAAGTTTTTGGTCAGCAATAACGAAAATTATTATGTAGATGAAGAAAAAGCAATATTTCCCGTACCTTTGCATGCTGCCGCTTATGTACCGGTTGTCACCGGAAGGGTTACCAAATCCATGGCGAAAAATGAGCTGTTTCAATTCATCGACTTCTTGGAAAAACATGAATTCTGGAATGCACAAATTGCTCAAATCCATGTGCATATTGACAAGACAGTTGAATTGGTACCGCGTGTGGGTAACACAACCATCTTCTTAGGTGGATTGGATGGGTATGCAGACAAACTCAATCGTGTATATTTGCTCTATGATCAGGGCTTTAAGGCAGCGGGATGGAATAGATACAAAAAGCTTGATTTGAGATTTGAGAATCAAATAGTAGCGATTAAGCGTTAGATTAATAGTTTTTAATATGAAGGGAAAAGATGATATAAACAGGTTGGTTGCGTTTGACTTTGCTGCTACCGGAGTCAGGGCAATTGCTGCCCGGATTTTGGAGGATGGAAGCATCCGGGTGTTGTCGTCCGAACACCGCATGGCAGATGAAATTAAACACGGCATAATCGGACAACCCTCGGGCACTGCCTTCAACGTAACTTCCTTACTCAAGCAATTACAAAACAGTGCCGGATTTCATGAGCCTATTACCCAAATAGCGACTGCCGTCGGCGGTAAAAGCATGAAGATCGTACATGCTTCCGTCAGCAGGAAATTGAATAAATCCAAAGAGATTACCGATGATATCATTGATGACATGGCATTGGAATGTGAAAAATCTTATCAATCCAATAATATGTTGGTTTACGATACCATTCCTGTGAACTACGAATTGGATGGTAAAGAGACGGAGAATCCCGAAGGACACAGGGCTTATAATATTGTAGGACATTACCATTTGGTGGTAGGGAGCGAGTTGATGAAACTGCAATTGCAGAAGTGTATGGAACGGATTTACAATTGCTCGGTAGATTATATTTCATTGACAGCAGAAGCATTGTCTTATGCAGTAGCAGAAGTCGAGGACAGGGAAAACGGCTGTGCGATTATCCATATGGGAGATACTTACACCACCCTCTCCATTTATCGTCACGAGCTACTTCAATACTTGTTGGTCGTACCTTTTGGAGGAGGAAATATCACCAAGGATATTGAAGAAATCGGCATCTCACAAGCCCATGCAGAAAAACTAAAACACTTGCAGGGAACTGCTTCTCAGTCTTTTGTTGAAAATGAAGTGCATATCCGCATACCGACAAAGAATCCCAATGAAGAACCCTTGGTTGTGGCTAAGTCTTTCCTTGCCATGATTATAGAATCGCGCTTGGATGAGATTTTCAATCCAATTTTTCAACAACTGCAAGTCTATCAACATGCATTACCGAACGGCATCATCATTTCAGGTGGAGCTGCCAAATTGACAAACATCAAAGAATATTTAGAGATGAAAACCGGTCTTCCGGTACGCATTGGCGATCATTCGGGTTGGCTGAGCGACGATACGCCTGAGGAGTATGATGATTTAGCGTATGCACAAATCATCGGAACCCTCATCCTTGCTCATGAACATAGATTAAAAAGCCAAGAAGCCGTCGAATCGGAACCTCCCAAAAAAGTGAAAAATAAACGTAAATCGTTTACCGAAAAAATAACGCAGGGTATCTTTTCATTTTTTGAAGATGATACCGAGCTGAAAGACAGCAATCAAAAATAAATTCAATAGCAACAATAATTAAAAACAATAAAATCATATGAAACGAGTGTGCAGCTTACCTTTATTCACAGCTATGATTAGGAAGCATGCGTGTTTCATCCGAACATTAAAATATAAAACCTATGAGTGATATGTTGCCCTTAGTAGATTTACCCTTGATAGATCATTCCATCATCAAAGTGATAGGTGTGGGAGGTGGTGGAGGTAATGCAGTTAATCATATGTACAACCAGGGGTTCAGAGATGTTTCCTTTGTGGTTTGCAATACCGATAATCAAGCCTTGCGACATTCTCCCGTTCCTTTGAAAATTCAGTTGGGAGAAGGATTGGGTGCAGGCGGCAAGCCGGAGGTAGCCCGCAAAGCTGCTGAAACATCCATAGAGAACATCCAGGAAGTGCTGAAAGACAATACCAAAATGATTTTTATCACAGCCGGTATGGGCGGAGGTACGGGCACAGGTGCTTCTCCGGTAGTTGCGAAGGTAGCGCAGGAGTTGGGCATACTGACCGTCGGCATTGTGACCATCCCCTTTGCCTTTGAAGGTAATCTGAAAATCAGGCAGGCTATGGAAGGCGTGTTGGCATTGAGCGAACATGTAGATGCATTGTTAGTGATCAATAATGAAAAACTACGTGAGATTTTTCCTGATCTAACGCTCTCAAACGCTTTTGCCAAGGCGGATGATGTGCTTACCAATGCTGCCAGGAGCATCGCTGAAATCATCACGGTGCCCGGCTATATCAACACCGACTTTGCGGATGTGTACAGCATTTTGCACAAAGGAAACGTGGCTATCATGAATACCGGCTATGCATCGGGTGAAAATAGAATTACCAAAGCCATCAGCGATGCACTGAATTCTCCTTTGTTGAAAACCAATGACGTAAAGGGTGCAGGCAAGGTTTTGCTGAATTTATATTGTTCTACAGAACATCAAATCAAGATGGAAGAAGTACAGCAAATCAATGATTTTATGGCTTCTGTCGGGGATGATATTCAAGTGATCTGGGGAGCCTCTTTTGATGATGAATTGGGAGATCAAGTCAAAATCACCTTGATTGCCACGGGTTATGATGTATCGGATATTCCGGGCATGCCGGTCACGGAGGAAAGCAAACAAAAAACTGCCCAAAAGCCGGTGAAGACGATAAGTTTAGATGGTGAAGAAATTATAGAAAAAACTCCAGAACCTGCACCGGAAGAACAGGAGAAAGACCGCTTGGATAAGACTATAGAAGCATATTATACAGCTAAAAAAGAACAGGAGCAAGATGATCCTATGAACAATATCAGTAATTTTTTAGATGGAACACAGCACATCCCTCAGGAGCACTTCCGGAAGCAGCCAACTGTTTCAAATGAAGCACCACAAGCGATTGTCACGGTCGATTTGGAAGATTTAGACAATGAAGAAATCATCAAGAAGGCAGAAAATATTCCGGCTTGGAAAAGGAAGTTAGGACTTAAATAAGGCTATCTCCTTCTTCCCATAAAAATCATGATGTAATAAATCAGAGAAGCCAACGAACCTAAAGCAGCGATTATGTATGTATATGCAGCAGTTTTAAGTGCATCGCGTGCAGGCTGTTGGGTCGAGTAATTGGTGATGCCGGCATTGCTCAACCACGCTAAAGCACGTCGGCTGGCATCAATCTCAACGGGCAAAGTGATGAAGCTAAACAAGGTGGTGGTAGCAAATAGGATGATGCCTATCAATAGCAATTGTGGAAAAGATTGTACGAAGATAATGCCTGCCAATAACAGCCACTGCATCCACTTGGAAGCAAAACTAACTACAGGAACTAAGCTTGAACGTAACTTCAGAGGCGTATAGGCATGTGCATGTTGCACGGCATGTCCGCATTCGTGGGCAGCAACAGCAGCAGCCGCCACGCTTGAAGAGTTATAAACACCCTCGCTTAAATTGATTGTTTTGTCGATAGGATTATAATGGTCGGTCAGTTTACCGGGCGTTGAAATTACCCGTACATCGGTGATGCCACTGTCATGCAGCATCTTCGTTGCGACTTCCCTTCCGGTCAGTCCAACCGGTATTTTTGAGTATTTCTCAAATTTTGAATTCAAAGAGGCTTGCACAGCGAAACTCGCAATGGCTACAGCAATAAAGATAATCCAAATGATAGGCATAATGCAATATATTTTATGTTGATGAAAAATTGCTTGTTGAAAATTTTCAAAAGAATCACTAAAAATTTCCGCGACCTTCGATGTCAAACTGTTTGCCATCAGCCTGTAGAAAAAAGGTCTATTTTAAGAGTAAAGAGCTGTCTCCATAACTCAAAAATCGGAAATCACGATGCAGGGCATAATCATAAATCTGCTTCCAATTTTCTCCTACAAAGGCTGATACCAATAGCAAGAGCGTGCTTCTCGGTTGATGAAAATTCGTGAACATTCCCTCAATGATTTCAAATTGATAACCGGGTTGAATGATGATTTGCGTTTGAGCATGAATTTCTTCTAAGTTATGGATTTTTAAATAATCAAGGACTGCTTGCAAAGACGCTTCTGCCGAAATGTCAGGTTTTTGTTCGTACGCCTCCCATTGTCCAATAAAAAATAAATCTTGTTTTTCAAACTTATTATGGAGGATTTGAATGCCGATTTGAAATAAACTTTCTAAAGTTCTGACGGTGGTAGTTCCAACTGCGATGATATTTCCGAGATTAATATGTAGATTAGCTATTGTCTTTTTACTCACAGAAAAGAATTCCGTATGCATCTGATGATCCTTAATATCAGCAGTTTTCACGGGTTGAAATGTTCCGGCACCAATGTGTAAAGTTAGTTCAGTTGTCTGGATGTGCTTTAGCTTCAAACTATCCATCACCTTGGTGGTAAAGTGCAAACCGGCTGTTGGAGCAGCCACAGAACCCTCATGTTTTGCATAAACGGTTTGGTAGGTAATTTCATCATTCGTTTCGGTTTTGCGGTTTAAATAAGGCGGAATAGGTAATTCTCCTGCATGATCTAATATTTCAGCAAAACTGATGTGGGCGTTATTCCAGGAGAACCGAATGTGATGTGTATTGCCCGCTGATGACAAGATCACAACGTCCAAATCAAAAATTTTCTCTCCTATGGTGAGTGTTTTGGATAAAGCACCCGACTTCCATTTTTTTCGATTGCCAATCAGACATTTCCAAACACAGCTGTTTGTGGTGCTCAATGACAAAGCATAATCCCCCGGATCAACAGGCTCCAAGCAAAATATCTCTATAGCAGCACCGGTTGTTTTCTGAAACAAGATACGAGCATGTATGACCTTTGTGTTGTTGAAGACCAATAAACTATTTTCAGGCAGATAATCAGCGGCATGGACAAACACATCCTCGCTGATGTTACGTTGCTTATAAATCAATAATTTAGACTGATCCCGCTTTGTCAAAGGATATTTGGCTATCTTCTCATCCGGCAAGCCGTAATTGTAATCATCAATCAACAAAGGGGATTTATTGAATTTGCTTGTCACGCGTATGTCTGTATTATGTTTTATCAAATGCCTTTTTACTTGAAAATTATCGTGCAAAAATAATCAATATAAACACATTTCGCCTCAATTTCCTAAATTTAAAATGTCCCAAATGCACCTTTTTTCCAAAGAAAAGTGTATTTTTGTAGGCTTGATTTTAATAATTCTTGGTTTCTCCCAAAGAAATACATCAAAAGAAGAGTCATCATCAGAGAAAATACGAGATGGACATACTTGATTTACCAAAGATTACTGATCAATCTCTCGAGAAACACTGCAAGCTTTTACACGCCTTTGTCAAGTCATCTCCGGATGCGCTCACAATTACTGACATCAAAGGACATATCGTGTATGCATCTCCCGGAGCATATAATATTTTCGGTTACGACCGATCGCATAGTTTTATTGGTCAGCAGCAATCAGCAGCAATTAAAAACAAAAAGAATCATGATCTCAACTAATTCCAAAACAGCCAAGCTATTAATCATTGATGATGATTTTGCTAATGCGGAAATGTTGCGCAGCTTTTTTGAATTTTGTGATTACAAACAAATTAGAATCATCAATGACCCACGTTTAGCCATTGATGCATTTAAATCATATTTACCCGATTTAATTTTATTGGATTTGGCAATGCCTTTTGTTTCAGGATTTGAAATATTGGAAACATTGAATTCATTAGTGCCGGAGGATGAGTACCTGCCGGTTTTTATATTGACTGCCGACGTCACAGAAATTTCTAACAGCAAAGCATTACAGTTGGGTACCAGCGAATACATGCTGAAACCTGTTAATTTAAAGGATTTGCTGTGCAAAGTACAAGTTCATTTGGATAGAAGATTCTCCAATTAAAAGAATTGATGTACTTTTACACGGCAAATTAAACAGTAAAAAAGACATCGGATGCAGACAAATAAAATTAAACCCGGAGATAAAGTACGCTTTCTGAATGCCGTCGGAGGTGGAAAAGTAACAAGAATAGATGCAAAACAAGGATTGATATATGTTGAGGATGAAGACGGTTTTGAAATACCGGTGTTGGAAAAGGAATGTGTGGCAGTACCGGAGGTGAATAAAACCACCAATTTCCCCAAGAGAGATTTCAGTACTCCCCAGGAGGACTATGCAAAATCACAAAAGGAGACTACGCAAAAGGTAAAAACTGAAGTTGTACGAGCTGAAGAACCTGTTGAAATCTTTGAAACAGCAGATGGTGATGACTTGCGCACTTGCTTGACTTTTATACCCACCGATATTAAAAATTTATCTGAAAGCAAATTTGATTGTCTGCTGATTAATGACAGCAATTATTTCCTTTTCTATAATTTCATCATAGGTGATAAAGCCGAACGCCGCTCAATTGCTAATGGTCTGATCGAACCGAATATGCAGGAACAGCTTGCTCAATTGTCGAGCAATCAACTCAATGACTGGGAGAATTTGCAAGTCCAAATAGTACCTTTTAAGAAGGATAAAACTTACACCCCACAATCGGTTATCGACATCAGCTTACAACTTCCGCCTTTGAAATTTTACAAATTGCATAGTTTTACTGAAAACGACTATTTCGATGAATTGGCTCTGGTGCTTGATTTAACCCAAGGGGATAAATCTGCCTTATTCAACATCTCGTCAGAAGAAATAAAAAAGGCGATGCTGCAAAAAGAAGGCGCTGTAAAACCCAAGCGCAGTCGTCCCAAGGTCAAATTGCAATCAGACATCATAGAAATAGATTTACACATACATGAATTGACAGAAACCACTGCCGGTCTTTCCAATGCCGATATGCTGCAATTGCAATTGGATAGATTTCATGCTGTTATAGACGAAAACAAGAACAACAAAGGACAAAAAATCGTCTTTATACACGGCAAGGGCGAAGGTGTATTGCGCAATGAAATTCTCAAACTCCTCAAATCCCGCTACAAATCATATTACTTTCAGGATGCCTCGTTTAAAGAATATGGTTTTGGGGCGACTATGGTG
>Ga0265293_10012579_pt1 | contig 11197 bp, 9 predicted proteins | sample Munlanlewell138R_FD_192505 | JGI IMG/M metagenome (GOLD analysis project Ga0265293, IMG submission 192505) | Leachate microbial communities from a municipal landfill in Southern Ontario, Canada - Leachate well 138R | ecosystem: Engineered > Solid waste > Landfill > Unclassified | place: Canada... | reverse complement strand
TAGCTTTATAGATAAATTTCTTATCAATAAAACAAATCGCTGCGTCTTCAAGAATAGTAGCTGTTGCATTATAGGACTCATTACTGAAGAGAGATCTATGGCCGAGAACATCTCCCTCTTTAGCGATTCGGATAATTGATTCCTTTCCATCATTGCCAACTTTTGAGATTTTGATCTTACCGGAATTTACGCAGTAGAGTCCAAAAGGGAGATTGCCTTGGTGAAAGATGGTGTGACCTTTCTTATATATATTCATCACCTTGTTATCACTTACTTCTTTAATTCCCGTATGTTCGAGATCACAAAAGATCCCTTTTCCTCGAGAAGAACAGTTTTCGCAATTTACATTTTTTATGATGGACACAAATGGCTCCTAAGAATGATCAGGCTCAGTATAGCAGATCGATAACCTTTTAAACTGATATAGATCATGTTTTGGCCAAATATTAGCAGGTTCTTAACTATAATTCAAAAGTAAGGGCCGTTTAGTAAGTTAATTTTTGCTGACGTAAAACAGGTTGAGTTTTCTTCATAAGACCTGATACTTTTGAGAAATGGATCATAAAATAATCTATGATGACGGACAAATTAAGTGGTTTGTTTTTGGCAGGGATCCTAATCGTCCGAATTCAATAATTGATACAAATGAATATGCAATCGTCGCTTCAGACGAGGTGATGATTCTTGACCCTGGTGGTACTGAGATCTTTCCTTATGTTCTTAGTTCTGTCTCAGAAGTCATAGGTCTAGAAAAGATCACCAAGTTTCTTTGCTCTCACCAAGATCCAGATATTTTTTCTTCGCTTCCTCTTTGGATGGCCCTATGTCCAGAGGCCACAGTTTACATGCCTCGTATCTGGTCAAATTTTATGAGTCACTTCGGGAAAGAAAGTGTTTCTAATTTTTATCCTGTTCCTGATCAAGGACTAGATATTAAGTTAGGGAGTGAAGATTTGCAAATTATCCCTGCTCACTTTCTTCATGCTTCGGGGAATATCAATCTTTTCTGTCCTAGGTCTCGTATCCTCTTCTCAGGGGACTTAGGAAGTGCTCTCGTACCAGGGGATTATCCTTTCTTTACGGAAGACTTTGAATTACACACCACTTATATGAAAGCCTTTCACCAGAGATGGATGCCGTCTAATAGGGCCAAAAGTTCTTGGATCCGCCGGGTTCGCGCTCTTAACCCTTCGATGATTTGTCCTCAACATGGATCAATATTCAATGGAGAGAAAATGGTCGGCCAATTTCTTGATTGGTTGGATAATACTGAAGTAGGGATTCTCAAAAACGACTAATTTTTTTGCCTGGACTAAAAAAAAACAGCCTAAAGGTGTTTGCAAAATCCATAAATTCCACAACTTACCCTTCTCAAGGGGCTTGATCAATTTTCTAGGGTTGATAAGCTTGCCCCATGAAAATTAAAACAAAACCCATCCTCTTTTCACTTATTACTTCTTTCTGTCTGTTGGAACCATTGGCGAAACTTTACTATTTTAAAGTGAGCACTCAATTTGAGTGGAACATTATTTTTAGTAATTTGTTAAGTCGCGATTCCATCGGAGATATAGTCAATTTTTGGCTACTATTTCCTATTGCAGGTTTAACGTTATTAAAAATTAGAGTTTGGTCGTATTGTTTATTTATGAGTGTTATGGCCTATAACGTTTATTCACTTGTTACTTATGAGGCATACACTTGGCCTTATAATAATAATATGCCACACACTTATAACCTGCTTCTAACAGTCGTATGCTTGGCCATCATTGTTGCCTTTTGTTTCCCTCGTGTTAGAGAACCATTCTTTGATAGAAGAGCTCGATGGTGGGAACCCCAAAAGAGACATGATATTTTTTTGGAAACAGAACTTAGAACTTCATTCGATACGATTGAAGCCGTCATCAATAATATTTCTACGACGGGAGCTTTTATCCTCAATGTTAACGGAATAGAAGTTGGGGACCGCCTAGTCGTTAATTTTAAAATTCTAGATGAAATCTTTGCTTGTGAAATTAAAGTGGTTCATCAACTAAATAATGGTGTCGTAAATGGATTTGGTGTGAAGTTTGTTAATATGAGTTTTAAGAGTAGAGATCGCTTAGCAAAAGTTCTAAAAGAATGGGAGCAAATGAATGCTCCCGTTCCAGAAATTAATAAACAACTCGCGTCTTAAGAGAAGGTTTAAGGGCCTTAATTTTTGTAGCAATTTCTTTAGCCGCAGCTGATGAGTTAACATCGATTACTAAGTAACCTATTTTTTCATCAGTTGATAGGTACTGTCCTTCAATGTTGGCCCCGGTTTGCGAAACAATAGTATTGATTTCTCCAAGCACCCCAGGTCTATTTTCATGCACGTTCATAATTCGCGATGTTTCTTTTTTTGAAGGTAAATCAACATTTGGAAAATTAACCGCTCCTGAAGTTGAACCATTCTTCAAGAAACGACGAAAGGACTCTGCAACTTCTTCTCCGATAGCTCTTTGAGCTTCTTCTGTGCTTCCGCCAATATGAGGAGTAAGAATAACGTTAGTTAATCCTTGTAAAGGAGAAGTAAATCTGTCTTTATTGGAAGAAGGTTCTTCGGGGAAGACGTCAATCGCAGCACCTGCAATATGACCAGACTCTAGGACTTCTGCTAAAGCCTCAATATCGACAACGCTACCTCTACTCGCATTTATGAGATAACTTCCTTTTTTCATCATACTTAGCTGTGTAGAACTAATCATATTGATGTTTTCCGGCGCTTCAGGAACATGAAGGGTAACAAAATCGGAAATTTTTAAAAGTTCTTCCAAGGAAGCAACAGCTTTCGCATTACCAAGGGAGAGCTTTTTTACTGTGTCATAAAAATAGACTCTCAAGCCTAGGCTTTCTGCAAGAATACTTACTTGGCTCCCAATATGACCATAACCGACGATCCCAAGTACTTTACCTCTTACTTCTTTTGAACCAGTGGCCGATTTATCCCATTGTCCTTGATGGGCCTTCATAGAACGATCACCTAGTTGACGAGAAAGACAAATCATTTCAGCGATAACAAGTTCGGCTACACTTCGAGTATTAGAATGGGGAGCATTAAAAACAGGAATGGCCTTGATACGGCTTTCATCTAGATCAATTTGATTGGTCCCGATACAAAAAGCCCCTATTGCAAATAAGTGTTCTGAATGCTCAAGAACCTTTTTTGTAATAAGTGTTTTAGATCTTATTCCGAGGGCCTGATACTTTGAAAGAAGAGAGATGAGTTCATCTTCGCTAGGGGAATAACTCAACAAATCAACATTAAAACCTTCCGCCTCTAATCTTTCTTTTGCAATGGGGTGGATGTTTTCAACTAACAGGATATTAAATGATTCAGTTTTCATTTAATAACTATATCGAAAACTCCATGGATGATGAAGATTATCTTCAAAGAAAATGTGTATAATGACTCCTGAGGAAACGAGGGGAACTTATGAAGTTACTCGCCCAAAAAGCAAAGAGCGCAAATAAAAAGATGCGGTTACTTGATGACAAAACTCGGAATAGTCTTCTTCTCAAATTGGCCCATACTATCAGATTAAAAGAAAAAGATATTTTATTAGCAAATAGTAAAGATATGAAAGATGCAGGTGACTTATCTGAAGCTTTGCGAGATCGGCTCTTACTTAATATCGATCGAATTGAGTCGATGGCCACTACCATCGAAGAGCTTGCTCAACAAAAAGAGGTCATAGGTCATATCGAAAAAGAATTTATTCGTAGTGATGGGTTACATATTCAGAAAGTGAGGATTCCGCTTGGTGTGATTCTCATGATCTTTGAGAGTCGGCCAAACGTCATTATTGATGCTGCTGCATTGGCCATAAAATCTTCAAATTGTATTATTTTGAAAGGTGGAAAAGAAGCTAAGCACTCGAATGAGATATTAGGGAATATCGTTAAAGAAGTTATCAAGGACGAACTTCCTCTTGAATGCATCCAAGTTTTATCGTCCACCCAAAGGGGACAGGTTGATGAGCTTCTATCACTTAATCAATATATAGATGTTGTTATTCCAAGGGGGGGAGAAGAGCTCATTTCATACGTGTATGAGAAGGCGAAGATGGCGGTGATAGCGCACTATAAAGGGCTTTGTCATTTGTTTGTAGATAAGTCTGCACGTGTAGATCATGCAAAGGAGATTATTATCAACGCCAAAGTTCAACGGCCAGGTGTGAGCAACGCAATTGAAACACTTCTCATTCATAAAGATATTGTTGAAACGATCGGTATTGAAATCTTAAATGAACTTGAAAAACATAAAACCCAAATAAGAGTCGATTCTCTTTTTAATTCGCTAGCATCAACAAACTATCCTTTAGCATCGGATGTCGACTGGGAAACAGAATACTTAGATAACGTTATTTCAGTGAAGGTAGTAGGAGATGTCGACGAAGCGATCGAGCATATTGAAAAGTATGGAACACTTCATACAGAAGGGATTATCTCTGAGGATAGTGCGAATATAAAAAAGTTTATATTAAGTACGGACTCAAGTTGCGTGATGATTAATGCTTCAACTCGATTTAATGATGGCGGCCAACTCGGTCTAGGAGCAGAGTTAGGAATCTCTACGAGTAAAATTGGTGTTTACGGGCCTATGGGAGCTGAGCAAATGACAACTTGTCGTTACATTGTAACAGGTCAAGGACATATTAGAGGATAATCGATGAAAAAAGCGCCAAAGAAATGACGATTAATATGTTTATGGGCTCAGTACATATGTTGAATCATTCGAAGCTATTAGAATCTATGAAGAAAATAAACTTGATTTAATACCAAGCGTGGCCCTGGAAGCTACTTTAAATAGATCGAATAAACTCACAAATGAATTTAGTAAGTGATTTTTTAAATCTAGTATTGCATTCCTATGATTAATTGTGAAAACTTATACTAATATTTAATCACTAGGGAGGGTCTAATGGAGACTACGACTAAAAAAGAAAAATCACCTCGTAAGCCTAACGCAGCTTTTATGAAAGCCTTAACGCCATCTGCAGAACTTGCTGATGTTATCGGCGCAAATCCAGTTCCAAGAACTGAAGCTGTAAAACTTATGTGGGATTATATTAAGTCTCATAATCTTCAGAATCCAGCTAACAAAAGAAACATTCTTGCTGATGACAAACTGAGAAAAGTTTTCGGTAAAGATGAAGTAACTATGTTTGAACTAACTGGTCTTCTTGGTAAGCATCTTAACTAATTAAGTTTTGATTAAGGCCCTTTATAGGGCCTTTTTTTTTGGCCATTTTTTTGCAACTTCCTCCTCAATTTCAAGGGAGTGAATATGAAAATAGTCAAATCAACTTTTAGCGCTACACTGTTATCTTTTTTAGTTATTTCTTGTGGGGATGATGCTCTAAGAAATCGTCTTCAAATGTCAGATACAAGTCTTCAAACATCCTCATCCAATCTCAATTTTCAAGCTCTTAATTCAAGTGTTGCTGGTAATATTTCAGGGACTGGCTCTTTGCGTTTAGATGGGGGAAAACTCCACGTAGAAATTGAGTCAGATGGGCATTCCCCTAACTCTAGGCATATTCAGATCGTATACAATAAAACGCGTTGTCCACTTGATTCAGATGATGCGAATGGTGATGGAATCATTGATTATCAAGAGGCCATTGGTACTGATGGAGAACTCGTCTCATTGACAAGTGATCTAAGTGAAGGAGGTGAGTATCCTACAGCAGATGAAAATGGAAAATATCAATACAAGGTATCTGCAGATTCCACTCTTAATAATTCAAGCTTAGAAGGTCGGGTGATAATCATCCATGGAATTAGTGAGACAGTCACTCTTCCTGATACAGTACAAGGCGCAGAAGGATTAAATAGTCATGAGTCTCTTCCTATTTCTTGTGCTGTCATTGAGTTTGAAGAAGAGCAGGATCAACAACTGGTGGTACAACAGGTGAAACTACTGGAGATATGACGACTTCTTCAACAGGAGATCAAGAACAAACGACCACTGGTGGAAAGGGTGGTTATCAAGAGCAGACAACTGGCGGGAAAGGTGGTTATCAAGAACAGACAACCACTGGTGGTAAAGGAAATCATCACCAGCAACAACAACAGCAGCAACAACAGCAACAACAGCAACAGCAGAAAACGCACTGGAATGGAGATCAAGAATTAAGTGGTGCAACTACAGGAATCTGATCAACATTTTTTCCATCGGGCCAGACCTGTTGATATAGCTGACTTCATTGAGCAGCAAGAGTTTGATGAACAAATAAGACTTATTCATCAACTAGATATCAAACTTGCTGCAGCTGTATTTAGTTATTTTCCTGGCGATTTACGAATGACACTAGTGAGATCATTTGATGATCAGAAGCTAGTGTCATTAATTCAAGCTTCCTACCCAGATGATCGTCTCTATATTTTAGAAGCCTTAGGCAAGGTTAAAGCTAAAAGTATTATCGGTCTTCTCGATACTCATAGTAGAGAGGAGATCCAAACGAGATTGAACTATCCTAAGAAGTCAGTAGGTCGCCTGATGACACCTTATTTTGTGCGAGTAAGACCTTCTTGGGATATGAATAAAGTCTTTGATCACCTAAGACGTTATGGGGGGCATGCAGAAACTTTTGAGGTAGTTTATGTCATTGATGATGATGATAAGTTGATAGATGAGGTTTATCTAAAAGATGTTGTTTTAAGTGACCCTTCTAAGAAAGTAGCAAGTCTCTTAGATGGACGCTATTCCTGCATTAATGAAATGGCATCCCAAGAAGAAGCCCTGGAAATGATGAAGAAAGTGGACATTAACGTTTTGCCGGTCGTAGACATCGATAATAAATTAGTCGGTATCGTTACGGCCGATGATATTTTTGATGTGGCCGAAATTGAAGGGAGTGAGGATTTAGAGAAGTTTTCTGGTATAGAGGCTTTAGGTGAAAGGTATTCTCGAGTTTCAATTTTTCATCTTTTTAAAAAAAGGTTAACTTGGCTTACGTTACTTTTTATTAGCGGAGTCTTTACTGTTTTAGCAATGTCTCGTTTTGAAGAGAAAATTGCTAGTAAGGCGCTGATTGCCTTGTTTGTCCCGCTGATTATTGCAAGCGGGGGAAATACGGGAACTCAAACGGCTTCACTCATGATTCGGGCTTTTGCCCTTCAAGATATTCATTTAAAAGATTGGGGCTGGGTTATTAGGAGAGAGCTGATTTCTGGATTCATGCTTTCTTTGGTTTTGGCCGTTTTAGGATTTGGACTGAGTTATATATTTTTAAAGTTAAATCACTCTGGCGAGAATGCTATCTTACTTTCAAGTGCCATTGCTATATCTCTGATTTGTGTCGTCATTGTAGGGAGTGGCATCGGAGCATCTCTTCCCTTTGTTCTTGAAAAGCTAAAGCTCGATCCGTCAATAAGTTCGACTCCAGCTGTGACAACAATTCTTGATGTTACAGGACTTGTTATTTATTTTAGTGTTATTTCAATAGTGGTTGGGATTTGATTCTAACAGAGAGAATCATTGGAGGATGGTCGCTTCCTTTTGAGTTTTTAGGAACATAAGATTCTATGACTTCTACACCTCTTGCAAAAGTATAATCAAGGATATTCCCTGAAAACTTCTTACGAAGATGAGAGTTCTTGAAATCAAGATTTTTTAGATTTCTTTTTTTACTTTCTTTTTCAAGAAAATTTAATCTCTTCTTATTATGAGTATTGAAATCTCCAGCAAAGATTACTGGGCCTTGGTGTTCATCAATTAAGGAGAACACTTGATTGAGTTGGCGATAAAAAGCATTATTCGTAGTGAAGTTAATTCCGTGAATAGAGATAACGAGTAAAGGATTTTCCTGATTCGTTAGTTGATAATAAGTTGCCAGAGTTGCTTTAGGAGTATCTAGGATTGGTTCATTATCTGGTGAGTGAAGAACAGTGACGTTTTGAGGTTGAGTATTGGCACCAATCATATTGCCAGTTGTAATTCCATAAAGGAGGTACTCAAAACTTTTTCCAAAGTCCCAGCGCAAATCATTGAGTGAGGCAGTCTCATTTAAAAACATTTCATTCTCATAAGCTTCCTGAAGAAGTATGAGATCTTTATCCTCAGAGAAAGCTTGGAATTCTGTTGGCCAAGCTTTTTGTTTTAGCTTCTGAACATTCCAAACCAATATGTTGACTTTCTCGCTATCTAGAATTTGAAAGCGTGCCATTCCTCGGTATGAGTGGGCTTCTTCAATAGGGATAGGTTTAAAATAACGGGAAATGGGGTAAGGAGCGTTGATTAATTCTGGCGGTAGCTCAGGGTGAACCTTAGCGTAAGAAGATGGTAAATAAATGAGTGCCAGCATTAGTAACTTCAGCATGCATTTATTGTAAGAAGGTCTTTGAAGAACTGGCAATAACTTAAGTCATTTCGCATAATATTTATTACCCTAGATGTTAGATATGTTAAGAAGTCGCTAAAGTTTGACTTCAAAACCTGGTTTTTTAAAGGGTTTCACTCTAGCTTAATAAAGTTTTCAAATGATTTAGCCCATGTTTCTATGGCCATTCTTAACAAGTTGGGGACTGGAATCATGTGGAAACAAATCACTTTTTCGAATGTAAATAAGTATATAAGTCGAGGAACAGATCAGCTAACTTTCAAAAAACTAGAGAAGTTCTTTGAGAGTAATGAGGTGACTACGGCATGCGATAAAGATCTGAAAAAGATCCATCTTAAAACTTCATATAATTTTAAATGGACATTACTTTCTTTTATTACATTGATTACCGTTCTTAAGCTGATTGGACCGGTTATTATCCATCAATTGATTTCCGAGTTAGATCTGCTCATTGCTCAGAAGAAGTCTTGGGTGGGAGCGGCCAGCTGGAGTTTGATACTTATTGCCTGTCAGATCCTTCATACTTTTGTAGGTCAACATTACATTTATAGAGTCACAATAATCTGTCAGAGTATTTCAAAAAAAATTAACAAAATGATTTTTAGTAAAGTCTTGAGTGATTCTGCTCCTGTTTCAGAGAGCGAAGTGATCAATCGGTCCGTTCAGGATTCAGAAAATGCTTCTAATATTCTTTGGATCGGGACAGAGTTAGCTCTTTGTCTTTTAACGATAGTCTTCTCTAGCATTTGTCTTCTTTTCTATTTAGGTCACTCCGCAATTTTGCCGTTGGTTTTATTGTTTACTATTTTCCCAATCGGAAGAATGTATGCCAATCGTTTTTCTAGACTTCAAACAGTTATCCAAAAGCATAAGGATGATCGCTTAGAATCACTCTCTAACTTCTTAGGTGACATGACTGCTATTAAGTCTCTTGGGTGGGAAGGTGCAGTCTTCAACGAAATTCGTCGACCAAGAAGAATTGAGCAGTATTTTTGGAACAAACTTATTAAACTCCGTTCACAATCAACAGTTTCATTCTTGTTGATCAATGCCTTGGTCGCTTCAATGGCCTTTGGTCTTTATATATTTAATGGTGGGATTTTAACTGCTGAGCTAGCATTTGCTTGTTTATGTTACTTTGGTTTTCTTGAACCTTCACTGAAGCAACTTTCTAAAATGTCCAATGATTTAGCAGGAGCACTGACGGCGAATAAACGAATTCAGCTCTTCTTAAATAATGAGACAAAGTCTCAATCTCTTGTTTCTGATCCAGGCCTTTTCGAATCACAGTCAGTTGCAATCGTAGGTAATCTAGGTGGAGGAAAGTCTACACTACTAAATAGTCTAATTCATGCTTACTCAGGGAAAACAGTGGGCTATCAGCCTCAAGACCCCTATATTTTTGAGGCTTCACTTCTTGAGAATTTAACACTGGGAAAAAGTGTTTGTAAGAAAGTGATCAATAAAGCTCTCGATCTTACTTTTCTCAATACAGATCTTACTTTCTCGGAGAGGGGGCTTAGAACTCGTCTTAAAGCTGGAGGAGGAGATTTAAGTTTTGCTCAAAAGCAGAGAATTGTTCTGGCAAGAACGTATTGCCTTAACCCTGAAATTCTACTCTTTGATGAGCCATGTTCAAGTTTTGATAGTCAACGTGTGGACTTTATATTCAATAACTTGATTTTTGGTGAATGGAAAAATAAGAAAAAAATCATTGTGACTTCACAGATAAGGCATCTTTCAAAGTTTGATAGAATCATCTTTATAGATTCATCCCGTTGCCTTCATGTAGGTAATTATCAAGAACTTCTTTTGAATCATGAGTTTCATAAGCTTGTCATTACCGACAAACAAAGTGGCGAAGATTTCATAAGGGAGAGTTCCCCAAAGTATAATTTTCATGATGATGAAAATAATGATGATGATGAAGAAGTGAGTGATAATGAAGTGACACCTTCTCTTTACCTTTACTACTTGAAGGCCATGCATGCTTTTAAAGGTAGAAAGAGAGTTGTTTTGACATTATCTTTGCTTGTTCTTTCGGCTTTGAGTGTAGCTTTTTTACCGATTCTGCAAAACGTTTATATTACAAAATGGACAGGACAAAGTGGTAGTTATCACTGGGCATTAGGTTATCTTGGAATTGGTTTCATCCTTTCTTTATTAGCAGGAACTCAGAATTTTATTTGGTCTTCTAACACATTTAAAGCTGCTGCTAATATTCATGACTCTGTTTTAACAAGTGTACTTGGTCGTTATATCACTTTCTTTGATCTTTATCCTGGATCAAAATTATTAAATGTATTCTCCAAGGACCTGGATACAATTGAAAAAGATCTGACGTTTCATTTAGAGGATGCATTCATGTCATCTCTTCATACGGTGACATCACTTCTTGTTTTAATGATTACTTTACCTATCGTTATTTTTGTACTCATACCTGTGTCTTATTTCTTTACAAGAATAGTGAGTGTATATCGAAGAAATCTCTGTAGACTTAAAAACTTAATTGCGGAAGCAAGAATTCCTCGTATCAGATCTTTATCAGAAGTCGTCGAAGGGAGAGATGTCATCCTCGCTTTCAATGCTCAACGTTTTTTTCAGGAGAGGTTGAATCGTGGACTTAATTATTACCAGGATGCCATTAGTTTTCAAACTGTCTTTTCCCGTTGGTTTGTTATCAAAGTGTCTTGTTTAGGCTCAGTTATATCTTTGGCAGTAGCGGCTTATGTTTGTTACTACAGTTCATTAGGAGTTATAGGGAAGGGTGTTGCTTCCATGATGATCCTCTATAGTTTTAAATTTTGGGAGAATATTTGTTGGTCTGTTAA
>Ga0265293_10012578_pt1 | contig 11197 bp, 15 predicted proteins | sample Munlanlewell138R_FD_192505 | JGI IMG/M metagenome (GOLD analysis project Ga0265293, IMG submission 192505) | Leachate microbial communities from a municipal landfill in Southern Ontario, Canada - Leachate well 138R | ecosystem: Engineered > Solid waste > Landfill > Unclassified | place: Canada... | reverse complement strand
TTAAAATACCGCCATCTTCCATCGCTTCGATCGCATTTGAGACAATATTCATAAACACCTGGTGCAAAATACTTGCATTACCTCTTGCAATCGGGATGCCGGGAACGAGGTTCCTGTGGACGTGAATGCCCTTTTCTGAACAAAGCTTGGCGGATATATCGAGGAGCTTCGTCAGTACGCCGTTTACGTCCGTTACCGTGGACTGGACCTGGGTCTGCCGTGAAAACTCGAGGAGGTTGCGGACAACGGAGCCTGCCCTCTTGATCTCTTCTTCGATGGAATCGAGGACCGGGGTCTGGTCGGGCCATGTTTTCTTGGTATCCTCCTTTAGCATCTGCGTGTTGAGAAGAGCACTCGCAAGCGGCGTGTTGAGCTCATGCGCGATGCCGGCCGTCAAAAGGCCGATAGCGGCGAGTTTGTCCTTCTGGATTATCTGCATCTCGAGTTCCTTCTCACGGTCGTAGGACCTCTGGAGGAGCACGATTACCCTGCTCGTGGCCATACAGCCAGCCAGTATCCCCAAAAACAGGAACACGGATGCAAGCGCGAGCCGGTATGCGTCTTTCTGAACTATGGATGCAGCCAGGACAAAAAGCATGAGCGGTGAAGATGACACCAGGAGAATTTCAGTGATTAATTTAAGCTTGAGCCCGTTGGATGCCATGAATGACCTCGGTTTTTAAGGATCTATTATAATATAACATAATCGCATGTTGCCATTTCTATGCCATTTCCCATTGGCCCCGGGTTTGCATAAGTAAAGACGGGTTGCGGTCGTCTTATCCGTTAGGAAGGACAGCAGTGCGGCCCATTTGCCGGTAAGGAAGACCTCCTTTCTTCCCGGTTCCATGTACCATACAGGAGGACCGCTCACAATGGAAGCAAACATCACGAAGGTTGAGCCGAAAGATGCATGGTCGCTCTATCCGACCGATATTCTCTTCCAGACCCCGTTCTGGAGTGAGGTAAAACTGCAACTAGGCTGGAAAACATTTGCCTTCAATATCGAATATCCGGGTGCAAAAGGCGATATCCTTATCCTCGCCAGACATCTCGGAAAGGGCGTCAGCGCAGCCTACGTACAGCAAGGACCAGAGAATGGCCCGCAACCGGAGGAATACGGCCCGTTCCTTGAGAATTTATCAGAAGCACTCTTGAAGTATATCGGAAAGGATCTGGCTTTCATACGCTATGATCTTCCCTGGCCGTCGCAATACGCGGGTAACGGCAAAGAGCCCGCATTGTACTCCGACGGGTCGATCAGGCCCGAACCGAGACTACAGGAAGTCCGCATGAATTACGGTACACGCTCGTGGAACCTCCGAAAGGCGCCTGTGGATATTACGGTGGCCGATGCCCTTGTCATTGACCTTACACAGTCCGAAGAAGAGATCCTGGCCAACATGAAATCGAAGGTCCGGTACAATATTCGCCTTGCCAGAAGAAAAGGTGTGGATGTGGCCTTTTGCGGCATCGACGAGCTCCCCGCATTTTATGACCTGTATTGCCAGACCTCGGAACGCAACAGGTTCGACACGTGCACTTACAATCATTTCTCCGCGCTGTACACTGCCCTTGCGTCGAGCCCGGACTCGTCTGAAGTTCATTTTCTCCTGGCGAAGCATCAAAAGGAGGTCCTCGCAGGCGCGATCATCACGATCTCGGGACAGATGGCAACGTATCTGTTCGGTGCATCGTCGAATCAAAACCGGAACATGATGGCGCCTTACGCAGTCCAATGGACCGGAATCCGCCTGGCACGTGAAAAAGGCTGTCTGATCTACGATATGGGAGCGGTTGCGCCTTATGCCAATCCCGAGCACCCGTTCTTCGGCATGCACCGTTTCAAGACAGGGTTCGGCGGAAATATAATCCACAGGGGCGGAACATGGGATTATCCCCTTATCAATGAGGAATACCTGGAATTCAGGAACGCGGAAATGCTCGGAAAAGTTTGACGAAAAGAACCACGTACCACGTTGTCCGGGAAACGGCTATGGCCGAGCGAGACAGGATCCAGCAGGGTATTGAAGATCTGCCGGAAATACAAGGAACAAGGAGGCGGAGATGAACGAAAAAAAAAGGATATTCAGAACGATGATAACACCGGTATTGAATGACCTGGACAAACTCTGCCGGCTGAGCGGGAACGCTTTTGTCACGATCGTGGAGGTTGAACCGGGCGAAGCGATCCAGGTATCATATCTTCCTGAAAGATCTATAATCAAACAGTCTTTAATAACCAGGCCCGATGCTGCTGTCAATAACGAGCCCTACAGGGTCGAGCGCTTAAACGAAGAGAACATCAATTTGGTAAAAGGGATACGCGCCGAGCGCGGATAATCAAGGGCAGCGAGGAAACAGCCATGATGTTCATGCCGACCGCCGGGTACCGCTGTGTTTTTCACAATACGCTGCTCTTATTCAGAATTGCAAATGGTTCAAGAGAATGGTACTGCACCGTCTGCGAGAAGAATTCGAACCAGGAGACATACGGGTGGTGGTATCCTTACCCGTCGGTACCATTCACGACAGCATAATAAGAATCCTAAAAGATCGGTGCATCTCTATCGCTACAGGTCCGGGTTTCACCGGAAGAAATGTATAGATATCCGTCAATGCACCCATGTTTCTCATTCAGCGGAATCGACCAGTTCATAATTCTTTCTTCGGGCATTGGCTAGCAAGAGATCAATGTTGTCCACCGGCACGCCAATCATCCGAAGGGTATCGTCGGCCAGACGAAGGCTGCTCTCTACAGCCTCGGGCAGAGCGACCGTCGCTCCCGCAGCCATCAACCTGCCGCTCGCTTCAAGGTCTCTGGCCCTTGCAATAACGGGTACTCCGGGGCAAAAATTCTTTACGTGGGAGATGGCCTCGAGGGCCGTCTGTTCGCGATCCACCGCAATGACAACAAGGGCCGCCTCTTCTACGCGGGCCTTTACGAGCAGCTCGGGGTTGGCGATGTCTCCGTAAAGAACAGGAAGACTGTCCTCTTTCCCGCGTGCTACGCGTGCCGGATCGTTATCGAAAACGATGAAGGGAACCCTGCTGGCATTCAGGAGTATCGCAACGACGTGGCCGGCACGACCGTATCCACCTATGATCACCCTTCCCCTCGCTTCGCCCTGGTCCGTGAGGAAAATGTCCTCTTTCTCTCTGGTCCTGCGAGAAAAACGGCCTGCTATAAGATCACCCAGTTTTGCCATCGCCGGTGTGAAAAGCATGCTGACCGATATGAGCCCGATGCCCGTGAGGAAAATCTTGTCATCGATGACTGCCAGAGCCCGCGCTGACGCCAGGAGAACGAAGCCGAATTCCCCGCCCTGGGCAAGGAGAAAGGACACATTTACAGCAAGACCCCGGTTCATGCCGAAGAAAAGGCAAAGCATGAACATTACACCGACCTTGGCAAAGAGGACGATCACGGCATACTTGATGAAATCATGCAGGTTCGCCGAGACGGCCGTGATGTCGATAGACATTCCTACGGCAACAAAGAAAAGGCTTAAGAGGACCCCCTTGTACGGCTCGACATAGGCTTCGATCTGCATGCTGTACCGGGAGCCTGACAGTGACATACCCACCATGAAGGCGCCGAGCGCAAGCGAAAGTCCTGCCCGATGCGTGGCCCATGCGGCAAGCAGGACCGCCAGTATCGTCACCATCAATAGGCCTTCCTTGTTCCGCTGCCGCGCCAGTTTTTCCAATGCAAAGGGCACCACATACTTGCCGAAAGCCCACACTGCAAAAAAAGCACCCAGGATAAACCCAAACTGTTTCCACCCAGGGATGTTTGCGGAGACCGTTCCCTGCCCTGCGAGCACCGGTATGAGGGTCAGCATGGGAACTACCGCAAGGTCTTGCATGAGAAGGACTCCGAAAGTCGCCCGGCCATGAGGACTGGCAATTTCGCCTTTTTCCTGCAATATCTGCATAACCAATGCGGTAGACGATACGGCCATGCTCAGGCCAAGGACCAGAGACGCTCTCCACGGGGAATCGGTGAAGAACACGCTATAACCGGTGATCGCGAGTACTGTGAACAAGATCTGGAGGGAACCGAGCCCGAAGATCTCTCGCCGTAAAGCCCACAGTCGCGAGGGCCTCATTTCAAGCCCAATGACGAAAAGCAGCAGGACCACGCCAAGTTCGGTAAAGCTTCGAACACCCTCCACATGGCTTGTAATGTAAGGGCCGGGCGTATGAGGGCCGACGATGATGCCTGCCACGAGAAGCCCGGCGATCGATCCCAGGCCCAGATGCTTGAAAAGCACGACCATCACGGAAGCTACCATGAGAAGAATGACTGCAGATACGATAAAGCTTTCAAGATCCATAGAACGAGAAAATCCTGTGTTCCAAGTTATGGGCCGGGCCCGCGGGCAACCTCGTTTGGTTTTTACCTTCCCGGTATAGAGCAATACCGCTTTTTTGACGAAACCACCAAATTTTAAACTACCACGGCTGAAGGTGATGTTGCAACGCTGATGCCTTTGAGCAAAGAAAATAAACAGGCATCTATTCAGCTTCTTCGTGCCGGCATACTTTGTAAGTGGACATTGCGCGTTTAAATGAGGCTAAGAACGGAAACCGATATGCCGGTTCGTTACCTGTACGCTCCAATCCCTACAAAAATGTTGAAATTGTCTTTACCGTTCTTGTGATGGATTATGATTTAAGTCGAACGATCATGAGTGGTTTTAGTTCTTTGATGGCTGTATATTCGCACCACAGAATTTGCATTTGACCGTCTTATGCCTTTCGCTGGGCTTTATCACCTGTTCTCTCCTGCACGCAAAACATCTTCTCTTAAGATGCAAAACCGTTCCCATAACTGATGCTAAAAAAATGTTTATCATCTGGTTCTATCCTTTTGGATCGGCTTTATCAGACATTTATCAAACCTTTTTCAAGACCTTGGGCAGGAAATTCTTGATATACTTTTCAACCAGATAAGCCGTGATCTCGTCTATGCGATACTCTCCGGTGATGTTTTCTTTCTTACCGGTTGTAGTAACCTTTTTCTCCCGGACCAATATTGTTTCATTAAGGCTGTCCGCTACAAAGCCAATGGCCGGATAAGGCGAAAAGTTGTAAGCAGGTTTTTTGTTATCGGCCGATAATATCAGGGTAATATGTCGATACTGCAAAGTCCCGCTTTCGCTTATGCTCTGGCATTCCTTGCTGATGACAGCTTCCTGTCCGCGGGAATGCAATTCTTTTATTATGCTCCTCATGACCGGTTCGATGACGGTTGTCATCTTCTGATCTGCATTCTTGAGGAATAGATATTGTTCACTAGCTTTACGGAGCGTTAGATTTTCTTCGCGGTACATAATTTAACCTCTTGCCAGGCTCGTTATGCCGACAACGAGCAATACGATAGTCAGAACCACAATTATACCTGCCGTGATCTTTCCCGTTGAGTCCAGCTTCTTCGTTTCCCAGTATCGTTCCGGACATATGAGGCATCCCGACACAACGAATAAATTGATCACGGGCACCAATATCAGGATGCACCACATCCGGTGGATCCTGATATTCTTCAAGCGCTGCGCCACTGCCCAAAAGGAGATGGGAAGGATCAAGGCAAAGGCCAGGACGAGTATCTCATTCAGGTGCTTGCCGCCTGTGTTGACCAGCATGATCCCGAACAAGGCCGTCATTGCAACAAGGAAGAGAAAATATTTCAGAAAAGTGTTTCGTGAAAAGCCCTCACAGGCTATTTCGCTCCGTAGAATTTGATTGCCCAAATTTTCCATAACATTTACCGCCTTTGAATAATATGTTCCGCAATGCCTATATATGACCGATATTTCTGACCGTGTCAGATACTTTCTTCGTTTAAGGCTATATTCCGATGTGTTTTTAACTGCTTAGGGTTGTTGGACCGCATTGGTGAACATGTAGCACCAGAACTTCATATCAGGCGCAGCAAGATCTTCCCAGGGGTCCCGGAAATGTTTGGCGCGGATTTTTTCTTCCAGAAAATCAAAGAATTTTTTATATTGCCCGTTATTAAAATCTTTATCGACATAGAGTGTATCAGGCTCGCACCCTGAGCTCGCCATATCGACAAATATCGCCCGTTCAAGGTACCATCGTTTGTTATACACGAGATCTATCCCTTCTGTGAGTTTGTCAATGTCGCGTTTACGGGTAGCACTTGTGGAAATATTATGTTTTTCCGAATTCTCGTTGAGCTTCGCAACGGCGTCCGCGCTGAAGCGAAGCGGGACTATATACGCAGGAATAGTATGGGGGCCGTAATAACCTTGCTTTTCAAGGTAGTACACGATCTGTCCGTATACCCCGTGCGGGAAAAATAACTTATCAATGTGCGGCCTGAGAAGTTTCTTGAATCGTTTTTTAATTTCGCTGCTTTTTTTCATTGAAATTCCCCTCGTTTGATATTGTGCCGGGAGCAGACCCCTGCCTTCAAATATGGCTGGTCAATTTTTCCCTTCCTTGCTTGAGATAGCGCGTGAGAATGTTTCTCAGCTATTGGTCTCTTCCGCCAGACTGAATGTGTGCATGGTTTTCCAAGCCCCGGAAGAATTCTCCATAAGGTCCACGGCGGTGCATTTTGCTTCGATCGGCCCGTGACGTTCCAGGACCCTCCTGACACCGTATTCTGCGATATCGGCGTTCTCCGCATTCTTGTCCGCTATTGTCAGGTGCGGAATTACCTCATCGTACATCCCCGAATAGGGCCGGTAAGCAGGGAATTCTTCGCATATCGCGTTTGTCATATCGGTGAAGTAGTGGGCAGGACGTGCCAGGAGAAACGTGGTCTCCGGCCATCTGCCAATATCATTTAGAAAAAATATGAATGGATGAAATGACGAGAAGACCTTACTTGCCTTTTGTATGGTACCATCGGTTATCAGTTCGGGAGCCTTGAACGGTGAAAGGATAACGATATGGGCAGGCGCACCGGCGACGGCCCTGGAATCATAATGTTTCCGGAGGGGGTCGACCATATTCTCGGCTTCCGGGACGCGAACCATAAATACAGTGATAGCCATTTTTATACCTCCATCGGTCTTTACAGGTCGTAATTGCCCAGCCTTTCGGGTTGGTAGATGATCTCGTCGATCTGTATGTTCACCTTGCCCGTAGGCAGTTCCCATTCCAATACATCCCCTTCCCTGTACCCTATAAGGGCGATGCCCATAGGCGCGAGGATCGACACGGCCTTTCCGGCCACACCTGCCTTGGAGGGGAATACCAAGATGAATGAGTGTTCCTCGCCAGTCTTTACATCCTTTATCCGGACGATGGAGTTCATGGTAACGACATCGCCCGGGATCTTGTTCGGTTCCTTTACTACAGCCCTGCGAAGCTCCTTCTTGAGTTTTTCAAGATACGGGGCCTCCGGCCCGCCGTGTACATCGATGATCGTTCGAAGTCTTTCCAGGTCATGCCGAGTTATGAAGATCTTGCTCTTCGCCATGTGGGCACCTCCTGTCGTCGTAACTGTTATTATTTGATGATGCAATTAACGTACCATCTTCCATGAACTCTTCGCAGGAGACAAGCTTCCCATCCCTGTATGTCTCGCATCGCGCAAGCCCACCGGTTGGATAATAGGACAGATGCTCGCCATTTGCCTTCCCCATGTTGAACATCCCTTCTTTCCGTAAATTACCAGCCTTGTCGTATATGACAAAATGGCCGTTCAATTCCCCGTTCCAGTATTCCGCCCGGATCTCGGCCAGGCCATTGTTGTGATAGCTGGTTAATCCCCCGTGAAGCCTTCCTTCGTGGAAATTCAATTGTATCCACAAGGTCCCGTCCCGCCGATACGTCCTGGACCAGCCATGCAAAAGCCCGTTCCTGTAATTGCTGTTTTCGAAGATCTTCCCGTCAGGGTAGTAGGCCATGCTCCTGCCGTTGGCTCGTCCGTCCTGGAACAACGAGGCTTCCTTTAAGATGCCGTCAGGGTAATATTCCTTTACCGTACCGTCCGGAATAACGCCTGATGTCTGGATGACATTCCCGTCAGTATCATAGAGTTCCTGGGCTACCTTCCGTTCGCCGCAATAATAGGATACCTGTGTATGGCGCCCGTCGTCTACGGGTTCCACTAACCTGGTGACCCGAACCATTGTGCCGTCATCTTTTAATGCCATCATGTTCCACCTCGCTTTGAAGTTAGTTGGTTGTTCTACCCACTGGCCAGCCAGAAGAAATTACGTCAATTTATTTGAAGTTTCGGTTGTATTCTAAAAGGGGGTTTTTAAAAGTCGAATTGTTTGTTTCTATTCTTAAGAACGGTGGATCACATCCATATGCCTCCTATTAACACAAATATAGGGACTTGTCAAAAGAACCTCGTTTTGACTGGCTCGACATGGCCTGATAAATGCATGGGTAAAAGCAAGTGATAGTTCTCATGGATATTTTTTATTCGACCAGGGAGGGTACATTATGGTCCGCATGCTTTTCGTCTCTTATGGAAATGCTTGTCGCAGTGTAATGGCTGAAGCGATAGCACGGAACAAGTTGAAGGGTTTGGCGGAGGTATCATCGGCCGGGGTGAATCCTGATGGGCCCGGCGATCCGGCTATGGCCATCGAAACACTGCGTACACACTTTGATATCGACGTATCCGGTCATATACCGCGCAGCATAGTGACCGTAGACCTCAGCGCTATTGATTGCGTAGTGGCCATGTCATCGAAGATCGTAAAAAGCTTGCCTTCGGTATCATGCAAATTGCTAGTTTGGGATATAAAAGATCCCTGGTTTGACGATCCGGAAGGATATCTCGACTGTGCCAAGGAGATAGATAGAGAGATCTCGGTATTAGCCATGGGGCTCAAGTATATGAGGATCTGATGATATGGGTTTATATTAAAAAAGCGGGCGATATCATAGGGATCAGGGTAAAATGCCCTTTTTGCCGCAAGGAAGTAATTATCATCCGTTTCGGCAGTGTATCCCTGGCCGCCTGCTGCGCACAAATGATTTATTTCAATAAGGACGAGTGACACGAGGAAGAACCGGACAGATGTCACCGACAACGATTTTAAAGTTGCCCCGCACTGCCGTTCTTTTCGGGACATTCGTTTCCATTCCTGTGCTTCTTCTTGACAAGAACAAGTACCAGAATTATGATCAATACCGGTATGGCAATGATCAAATCCAGGATCCCGAAAAGACCAAAAACGACGACACTTTCGAACCACCCGAAGCCAAACATGATCTCGCCCTATCTTTTTTATGTTCCGTTAAGGGAGACATGGTTGCTTCGCTGCCACGCAGACGTAAGACCGGCAACAATAAATATGGCTGATTTCTTCATATTACCTCCCTTTACTTAATGTGATGCTCAATTCTAAAGGTTGCCCCGCGGTTTGCTTCCCAGGACATTCCTTCGGCCGACAAATTCACGCGGGGGTCGGGTTGGTGAAGATTGTCAGAGTCGCTCCCCCCATAGTGGAGTTGTAGGACAATTGATTTGGGATATGGGGGAGCGGGTATTGGGATAAGCAAACGGTACTGTGGTGCTTGCATTTGAGGCCACCCTCTACAGCATACTTCTGCATGACAGGATTGGAGACTTTTCATAGCTATAGAGGAGTTGGTGGCCATCTTTAGTTATCCTTTACACGTTGAATTATGCCTTCAGGAGGGGCCCTCTTTCTAGGAGGTGATTCGGGGCCCCTCCTCGGCAAGCCCGGTCATACCCGGATCAAAGATGAACCCCTTCATCTCCTGACCAACTTCGGGAATCGTGTCTCTGGCATAATCTGGTCCGTGAGCGATGCCATGCCTCTGCCAGCCTTCTTCCGACCCGGGTACTTCCGGTTCATTTTCAATTAACCTTTTCTTCGGTATTGGGCTGCCTGTCCTTTTTTTGCTGCAGCTGCTTGGCCTGCTTGCTGGCCTTCTGCTTGGTCTGCTTGTCCTTGCTCTTTCTTCCGCCTTTGTCTCCCACAATGGTACCTCCTGTTGTGTTTTCCTTAAAAGGGGCCTTTATAATGTCCCGGCCCCTTCAGCACCCGAGAGAACTTTGCCGGTGTACACTATCTATTCCTGGAAGCTTTCCAGTACCCTCCGGCGAACCGGGTGGCGGAGCCGTTTCATTGCCTTCAATCTTTCGGCCACACGCATAACCCTGTTTCGTATCCAGTCCAAATTAGACTTCGTATTTTCCTTCTCTCTCCGGCTGGTATATGATCTCGAGTATCTGCATTCTTTTCCTTCCTGCCGGTACGTGCCGTTCAACGATCTCTTTTTCCCGCCGGCCGATAAGCGCCGTCCCGGCCGGTGCGAGAATCGAGACCGCACTATTGTCGGCCCTGCCCCCCGGGAAAACGAGCGTAAATGTCCTTTCTTCGCCCGTATCGACGTCCTTGACGCGGACGGTGGAATTCATCGTAACAACATTGCGGGGAACATCTTTGGGAAGCACTATACGTGCCTTATCGAGCATCTCCTCCAGCAGGTCCGTATTCTCAGTATAGACCTCCATAAGTGAACGCAAACGATCCATGTCGTGTTCGGTTATATAGATCTGTCTTTTCATCTGGCCCCCCTTCTGGCGCCTTCTGCCCGAGTCCCACCGAAGAAGCATTTTCCCGGCCCCGTGAGCCCTTCACAGGATATCAGCATCCACTGCTTCTGGTTCTCCATCCTTGAAGGACCGCCGGTATCATGGCTGACCCGGTATGCGCCCTGTTTCTTTCCCCTTACACACTTTCCCTCTTCGATAACAAACCCCTGTTTCTTGTCTGCGATATATGCTCCGTGCAATTTCCCTGAGATCCCTGAAACATATTCGCCCCTATTATCCTTTATAAAGCAAACCCCGTGCCAACTGGATAAAATTGGCCTTATGGAGGTTGTGTCGTAATTCGCCTGAGGTCGTCATTCCACTGGCTTCTGCATCGGGGCCCACTGTCTTTGTCATTATTGCAATGATCGGGACGATATGTAATACAAGAAAGATCTGTTACAAGTTATTGATATCATATGATAAAGTCAACTTCAGAGACACAGGGTTCCATGCACCCGGAGGGGACCCGGCCCGGATGAAGGGGGAGTGGTGGATCCCGTCATTGTACGCGTATCTGACGGCGGGAAACTAATTACGACACAGCCTCCAAGGCGGGACATGCAGGGGGAAGGGCCTGCCCCGCACCCTGAGGTACCGTTGCCTTTCACAACGTGACGTTGCATTAAG
>Ga0265293_10012576_pt1 | contig 11198 bp, 10 predicted proteins | sample Munlanlewell138R_FD_192505 | JGI IMG/M metagenome (GOLD analysis project Ga0265293, IMG submission 192505) | Leachate microbial communities from a municipal landfill in Southern Ontario, Canada - Leachate well 138R | ecosystem: Engineered > Solid waste > Landfill > Unclassified | place: Canada... | reverse complement strand
TCTTTTTTAAAATGACAGCCGTAAAAGACTTAACCCGGGGGCCCATAGGCAAACAGCTTTTTTATTTGTCGCTGCCCATTATCAGTACCTCTTTTATCCAAATGGCCTATAGCCTGACGGATATGGCCTGGGTGGGGCGTCTGGGCACCAAATCGGTAGCTGCAATTGGTGCTGTCGGCATCCTGGTCTGGCTGACCAATTCGGTCTCTTTGTTGAACAAAGTGGGGGCCGAAATCAGTGTAGCTCAGGCCATAGGGGCTCAGAATTTGAACAAGGCCCGTTGTTACGCATCGCACAACATCAGTATCTCGCTGATTGTCTCCCTGATCTGGGCAAGTCTTTTGTTTGCTTTTGCTTATCCCATACTGGGGATTTACAAAATGGAAGCCGCTATTGAAATGGAAGCCGTACGTTACTTAAGAATTGTGCTTTGCGCGTTTCCTTTTCTGTTTTTGTCTGCCACCTTCACCGGAATCTACAACGCGGCCGGACTGAGCAAAATTCCTTTTTACATCAACGGCAGTGGTTTGATTTTAAATCTGGTACTAGATCCTGTTTTTATTTTTGCCCTGGATATGGGTACGGCGGGAGCCGCCCTGGCGACTCTGATTTCGCAGGTGGTGGTCTGCCTCTTGTTTTTCGTTCAGTTAAAGCTCCGGGACAAGCTATTAGGGAGTTTTCCTTTTTTTGTCCGGCTGCAACCGGCCTGTATCCGTAAAATTGTAAAGTTGGGGCTGCCTGTGACTCTTTTCAGCGGTTTTTTCGCCATTATCAATTTGCTGATGGGACGAATCTCTTCAACCTTTGGAGGGCATATTGGTTTGATGACGCTTACTGCCGGAGGTCAGATCGAAGGCCTGGCCTGGAATACATCACAAGGTTTCAGTACCGGTCTGAGTGCTTTTGTTGCTCAAAACTATGCGGCAAAGAAAAAATCGAGAATTCTGCGCGCCTATCGTTCCGGGCTGATCATTACCACCGTCTTTGGATTGCTGCTTACCCTCTTGTTTGTGTTTTTTGGAGGAGAAGTCTTCAGTTTTTTTGTTCCCGGTCAGACGGCTTTCGAGGCTGGGCAATTATTCCTGCGGATCGAGGGATACACGATGCTATTTATGATGTTGGAAATCACCATTCAGGGAGTGTTTTTTGGGGCAGGGAGAACCTTGCCCCCTGCCCTGATCAGCTCCTTATTTAATCTACTTCGCATACCTCTGGCCATTTTGCTGGCCAAAAACGGAATGGGTCTTGCCGGTATCTGGTGGGCCATCAGCCTAACCAGCCTTTTAAAGGGTTTGACCGCATTTATATGGTTTCAGGCGATCAAAAAACGTATGCTGCAATTCGAATCTCCTGAATCAGGCAACATTATTCCCAATAGGTAATTTCCCTACGTTCTTCAGACAAATCCGACCAGGTTTCTCCGTTTTTGTACCTGTAATTGCGGCTGGTCCAGTTATTATGAGCATCGTAAACGTAATTGGAATATTCTTCAATGTACTCTCCTTCGGTTATTGTTAAAATGTCTTTTTGCTGATTGTATGTATAAGCCTGCGAATAAGATGTTGGCTCCTGGCCAGCATAATTATCAACTGTCACATAGGTATCAATGAGCATAAATTCATCATCAACCAAATATTTTGTAGTTCTGGTGCTGGTATAGGCATTATCGCCTGTTCCAAAGAATCCTTCGGAATATTCGTCAAACATTCCGTTCTCCTGATAACTGGCATTCATGAATTCACCCCAGGAGTTTCCGGTGGTTTGGGAAAACTCCTCCGATCTGAAAGACACAGGATATTATCCGGAATAAGTAAATTTTGCAGTATCCACATAGACCTCCTCCTCGTATTGGCTTGTAGAAATAATAAATAAAGTATCTACCACAAACGTATAATTTGTATGGCCTCCTTCATTACTTACTAAAGAAAGGTTGGGAGTCAATCCGGCAGTATTCATATGGAAACGCCCCCTTGGAACATACCTGCCGTGATTGGCGTATTCGTATGTGGTGGTACCCATACTTACCAATTGTCCCAAAGCATTATATACATAACTAACCGAAGAATTTTCGTACGGACCTACGTATTCATCGCTTACAATTCTTCCGATTTCATCGAAAGTGGTCATTTTGTACGTGGTGTCTGTATAAAACTCTTTGATTGTTTTCACAGGCCCTCTCAACTGAAAATGTGTCAAAGCTGAACGCTCCCAATAGTTTTTGCTCGTTTCCTGCTCTCCTCCTCCGGGACCATCGCCAGGATCACAAGATACCATCGTATAGGCAAATAAGCCTAATGCTATAAATAAAATACCTTTTTTCATGACTAAAAATTTAATTGCAATTGATTACTAAGTTTAGAATTCACGTGATGTGTTTATAATTATTGTTTTCTGAATTTGAGTACTTGTTTTTGCTCTCCCGCTTGCAGTTCAAGCAGATAAATGCCATTTTGAAGTCCGGTGACATCCACCTGAGCACGGTTTGTTTGGGTATTGAGCAACACCCTGCCGCTCAAGTCGATAATTCTTACTTGAATTGTTCCTTCCATACCGCTTATCAACAGGGTGTTGCCCTGATGAATTAAATAACTGCCCGGGGCTTTTTGGCGGGGCTTTTCTATACTGTTTTGCATCGCAGCCACAATGCCTTCTTCGGTAATTTCGTAATCTACGTTTTCAATAATGCTGGCATCAGATGACAATACCACGGTATTTACCGATGTCATGGATTTGCCCTCAATATTAAGTAATACATCATAGGATCCCGCAGGCAGCTGATCAAATAGATAAACTCCCTGCTCATCACTGGTAGTAAAGGATTTTACCTGAGTGTGATCGGAGGATACTACTAAGTACAAATCATAGGCCGGTAATGCTGTGCTGCGTAAAACAGCTTCATCATCGAGCAGGCGGATTGTTCCACTTATTTGCCCGCCGGCACCTGGACTTGCCGTCAAATCAACAGTCTGAATGCTTATAATTAAGGGATCTGTCTCGTCTGTAGTAAACGACACTATTCCGGCATTCTCCCAAAGTAACTCACCAGGAAAATAAGTATTTAAGCTGTGGAGAGTTTCCGATTGTGCTTTGCCCTGACTGCGTAGGGCATATTCGCCTTCTCCGACCACAAACGCCCCCTGGCCTTCAATCAATTCAAGTGTATCCAGCACAACAAATCCCTCATCGCCCAAACCCAATAATTCAATATTATCGGCTCCGGGGGCATCAGCCATTTGAGCAATTACAGGCAGATTACCAACTTTATAACAACTCGAGAAATAATCGAAATCATTCATATTGGTCGTAATGAGCCGACCATAAGTTTCTTCCGGGTAGCGCAACACCACTTTGCCTCCGGAAAAATCAGAATCATCTACCAGTTTTAAATCCCAGTTGTCTATAATAGTATCGCCGTCTTCGGTGAAAATCTGCAGACCGCCGTTGGGACATTCGCGCACAATTTCAATTTTGTCGTCGCTTACAATGTCGTGCATGTTTACCCAGACTACACTGTGCATATTATCCTGTTCGAATGTCAGGCTTTTGTGCAAGCTTAGATCTTCGTTATAAATACTGACAGTGGTATCGTTGTAATCTACAAGTTTAGCCAAACCCTGGCTGTCGTAAAAAATACCCCCCTTAGCCAATTCTTCGTAATCAGGCAGTGAATATATGGTGTTGCCGTATTTCTCTTTCATGCAATATTTTTCGACCGATGATAAATAGTAGAATTCACCGGTTCTATAATCTGTCAGGCTGTCAACCGCCGTTTTATAGAAAGAACCGTCCAGATTGTATAAGACAAGATCATGATCCTTATAGATATCTTCGTAGGCAGCTGCAATATTGTTGTTTCTGCCCAGTATGCGTCTGTGTCCTTGGTCGAAGGTGATGCCTTCATACATTATTCCATGCGGCATTTGCAATTCGAGGCTTCCACTGGATAAATCGTATACCTGCCCGGTATATACATAAGTAGTATACCAGCCTCCGCCTTCGTAATAAGTGGTGTCTTTTGACCATAGCGTATTTACGGCCAATTTGGCCTTACCCTCTGCTTCGAATGTTTCAAATCCATGATAATTACTCAAAACAGTAAATAATGAATCACCGTTTTCATCGAGCACTCCAATAAAAACACTCCAGTCTTCGTCGGTAAATTGAGAAACAAAAGCGCTGTCGTACGAAGAATATTTGTACACCAGATATTGTTTCAAAGTGTCCTGCTCCATACTATTGACCAGATTTAATCCTCCTGCCCAATAATTTAATTGTGAATTTGGAGCAGGCAGTGACAGTTCCATACTTTTAATCAGGCTAAGATCCGGATTGTATAAATTCAGATAAATCGGCTCACTTGCTTCCGGGTCTAAACTGTATTTTTGCATTAACTGAAAAAAAACATCCTCGGAATTTTCAGGACTAAACATACCATAGCTCAACAAATCATTGCTATAGGTCGATGGGACTTTGCTACCTTCGTTATATTGAGCTGCATAAAACGGGCAGCTAACTGCAAAAAACATTGTTAACAGCAACAACTGTACTTTATTTTTCATAAGTCCTTGGTTTTAATGTGGATAAATAGGATTAGTCTTTTAGGGGGACTCTTTTTTTTTAAACAAACAAATATATGTATTGTGACCCTCTCTGATAAAGCAAAAGGTAAAATTAATGCCGTAAAAGATACATTTTTATGCTCAAAATGCCTATTTTTGGGCATAAAACAGATTCTATGTTTAAAATAGTTTTATTGCTAACCCCCGTTTATGTTACCTTGTTTTGGACTATTGTGCTAAATATGGAAAACAGGCATAATAACGACCGCGCAAGATTGTTTCTGGGAAAGTTTATGCTTTTTGCCTTTATTCTTTATTTTTCTCACTTTCTGTTTTTCTATCCTTTCGCCGAAATCTACCTTTACATTGATCCCTTATACCAATATGCATCGCTACTGGTGTATCCTCTTTTTTACATTTATGTCAGGCTCCTGACGGTGGATGAATCATTTAAGCTTACAAAACATTTCAAATACCTTGCCTTGCCGAGCTTGTTTTTTTCTGTCTATTTGATTGGTATTTTAATTAGCCCTCAAGAGAATTATCAAACCCTGATAACCGACTACGAAAACAGCCCGTGGAATTTCCTTAAAATTGTTCTGACCGGTATGAAGCTTCTTTTTTTAATACAGGTAATACTTTGTGTTACAGGCAATACCATTTTGCTGAAAAAATATAAATACAGCGCCGGCCAATATTATTCCGACATAGAAGACAGCAGAATATATAAGGCAGAACTGCTCAATCTATGCATTATTCTCATAGGTATTTCCTCATTTGTTCTGGGAATGCTGGGACGTGATTTCTTTTTTGCCGAGCCCGTAGCCTTAGCCATTGCTTCACTGGTTTTTTCCTCCCTGCTCTTTGTAATCGGATTGCTTGGCAATGTTCAGAAAGTGGTTAATCCTACTTACGAAACCGATAGCACAAAGGAACAAACTGAAGCCTTAGCCACAGATCAGGAAATTGAATACTTCAAAGCAGAGGTCCCCAAAAAAATACTGCATTTGTTTGTGAATGATAAAATTTACCTGAACAGTAAGCTGACCATAAGAGACGTGGCTCAAATAGCAGGAACCAACCGCACCTACGTTTCAAACTTCATAAATACCCGTTTCAATCAAAACTTTTGCAGTTTTGTGAACCACTACAGGCTCGAAGAGTTGGAAAGAACTATCACTGAGTACCCGCAATACAATAACAATACCCTGGCAGAACTTTGTGGTTTCGGCTCTGTAGACTCTATGAAAAGAACCGTTAATACCAGCTATGGAATTGCTTATTCAGAATGGAGAAAAGGCCTGCTTGCCAAAATTGGCAAACCTCAGGACAATTTAAAAGCCAAAGCATAATTTCGCATTTGCTTAAGCATTGCCGTGAATCCATTGGCTCTGGTTGGCGATAAATGTTCCTTTAGCCCTATCCGCTCAATAAAATACAAATCTGCCTTTAGTATTTCATCCGGAGTTCGACCCGAAAAAATCTTTAGCAACAAATAAACCAGACCTTTCACAATAACCGTATCGCTTTCGGCTTCAAAATACACTTTGCCTTCCTTGTAGCTGGCGTGTATCCATACCCGGCTTTGACATCCTTCTATCAGATGTTGTGGTTTTTTGTATTGTTCATCCAGGGGGCTCAAAGAGTTGCCCATGTCGATCAACAATTGATATTTGTCCATCCAGTCTTCGATTTCATCAAACGACTGAATTATATTTTCCTGAATTTCGTCTATATTCATTTCGGTTCAATTAAACATATTCCCAATTCGGTTCAAAGCCGCCTGCAAGCGATCAATATCTTCTGTTGTGTTGTAAAAAGCAAAGGAAGCCCGCACACAAGTATCCATACCCAAACGTTCCAACAGCGGCTGGGCACAATGTGATCCCGTTCTGACTGCAATTCCGAGCTTGTCCAGGAGTAAGCCCACATCGTAAGAATGTATACCCTTCAACAAAAAGGGTACGATAGCGTGCCTGTCAGGGATCTTTCCTATCAGCTGAAAACCCTTTACCTGGTTGAGTTTCTCCAGAGCGTAGTCCAATAGTTGTTTTTCGTGTTCGGCAATCTTGTCCAGACCAATTTCTTCAACAAAACGCAAGGCCTCAGCCAAGGCTGCCGTACCAATAAAATCAGGTGTTCCGGCTTCGAATTTGAAAGGAATCTTATTGTAAGTAGTCTTTTCAAAATGCACTTGATCTATCATTTCACCTCCTCCCTGGTAAGGAGGCATTTGCTCCAGCAAGTTGCGTTTTGCGTATAAAACGCCGACTCCGGTTGGCCCAAAAATTTTATGTGATGAGAAAGCATAAAAATCAGCATCCAGAGCTTGAACATCCACCGACATATGAGCGACAGCCTGCGCTCCGTCAACCAAAACCGGAATGCCTTGACTATGTGCTAATTCTATCATTTGCCTTAGGGGATTTTCGACTCCCAGCACATTAGAAACATGCGTGATGGCAAGTAATTTCACTTTTGGACTCAATAATTTAGCGTATTCATCGAACAATAAACAGCCATTATCGTCGATAGGAATCACTTTTAGGTGCATTTTCTTACGCTCGCACAACATTTGCCAGGGAACGATGTTGGAATGATGCTCCATGCTTGAAATCAAAATCTCATCCCCCTCCCGGCAAAAAGCTTCGCCAAAAGAAAAGGCCACCAGATTAATAGACTCTGTGGTTCCTCTGGTAAAAATTATTTCATCAGATTCAGCGGCGTTGATGAAATGCTGAACCTCCACTCTTGCTGCTTCGTGCGCTTCGGTTGCCTGCTGACTCAATAAATGAACTGCCCGGTGAACATTGGCGTTTTGACCAAAATAAGCATCTTCTATTCTTTTGACCACAGAGCGTGGCTTTTGAGTTGTGGCTGCGTTATCAAGATATACCAAAGGCTGTCCGTACACTTTTTGTTCCAATATGGGAAATTGCTTTCTAACGGAAGCTACATCAAATTTCGATTCCATGGCCTTAGTATTTTTTTCAACAAATGTCGCAGCCGGCACAAGCGCTCATCTGTTTGCGAAAACGCTTTCCTACCAGATTGTGTATCCTGTTCTTCAGGGGAATTAATTGAATCCCCTCGATTACATCTGCCACAAAGGCAAATTTCAGCATCATCCGGGCTTCCTGTTCCGAAAGTCCTCTTGAGCGCATATAAAACAAAGCGTTTTCGTCAATTTGGCCGGTGGCCGAGCCGTGGCTGCATTTTACGTCATCCGCATAAATCTCCAGCTGAGGCTGTGCGTTCATTCTGGCTTTGTCCGAATTGCAGAGATTGGCGTTCGACTGATAAGCATTAGTCTTTTGCGCATCCGGGTGCACCAGCACTTTACCTGCAAACACCCCTCTGGACTCATCGTCCAGAATATATTTATACAATTGCTGACTGTTGCATTCCGATACCAGATGTTCAACGGCGATATGATAATCAGAAACTTGTTTCTGATCCAGCAGACTAAATCCTGAGGACTTGGATTCTGCCTTTTCTCCAAGCATTCTCAATGTTAGATTATTGCGAGTTACGCCATTGTTCAGTGTAATTCCATTAACAAAAACAGTGGAAGAGGCTTGCTGGTCTATAAAAGTGTTGCATATCCTGGCATTTTGCGAATGCGTCATTTCCAGCTCATAATACTCCAGTCTTGCCTTTTCTCCTACAAATATTTCGGTTAGCTGGTTGGACAAACAACTATTCTGTGTCATACTGTGATCACAAATCATCAATTTGGCAGCTGCTCCTTCTTCAAGAATCACCATATTTCTACGGTTGGCCATTTGGTCAATTTCTCCGTGAAACAATTGAATCAGTTGCAAAGGTTGCTCTATTTCTACACCGGCAGGCACATACAAAAGAAAACCATCCTGAGACATGGCTGTATTCAAAGCGGCAAAAGCATCATCAGATTGTTCGCTCAAACGCCCGTAATAGGGAGCCATAAGTTCGGGGTAATCACGAAGTATCTTGTCGATGCTGCCATATAAAACTCCTTCCGGCAAATGATGAGGCTTATTATCGGGGTAATACACATCATTGACCACAAAAAACAATTGAGTAGACAAACTGGGTACTTCACACCTGAAGACTTTAGCGGGATGTGCCGGAGTCGACATTCGATAAAGATTCATGCCGTAATCAATCTCCAAAAGATTGTCCAGGGGAAATTGCCGGTAAGCCTCGTCTCCCGGTTTCGGGAAACCACGCTTTTCAAAAATTCCCATAGCTGCATCCCGCTTAGCGTCCATGAGAGGAGAAGAATATTGCCTGAGTACTTCCCGGTAGTTTCTGAACAAATTAATGTAGTTTGTTTCCTTTCCCATTTTAGTCGCTCAATTCTTGTTTTACCCAGTCGTATCCGTGTTTTTCCAATTCTTTGGCCAATTGAAAATCTCCGTTTTTTACAATACGTCCGTCAAAAAGCACGTGCACTTTATCGGGAACAATATAATCCAAAAGTCTTTGATAATGGGTAATTACTATACAGGATTTTTGAGGAGTCTGGATCTTGTTTACTCCTTCGGCCACAACGCGCAATGCGTCTATATCCAAACCACTGTCGGTCTCGTCCAGGATGGAGAGCAGCGGGTCAAGCATGGCCATTTGAAATATTTCGTTGCGCTTTTTTTCTCCTCCCGAAAAACCTTCGTTTACAGAACGGCTGGCCAGAGTATTATCCAATTCGACCAGTGCTTTCTTTTCACGCATCAGCTTCAAAAATTCCGATGCGTTCATGGCTTCCTGCTTGCGGTATTTACGATGTTCGTTTATGGCTGTGCGCATAAAATTCACCATACTGACTCCGGGGATTTCCACCGGATACTGAAAACTCAGAAACAATCCTTCGCGCGAACGGTCTTCGGGAGCCATGCCCAAAAGATCCATTCCTTTAAAGCGAACACTACCCTTGGTTACGGTAAAAGCCGGATTTCCCGAAAGCACCGCAGAAAGCGTACTTTTCCCTGAGCCGTTGGGCCCCATGATGGCATGTATTTCTCCTTCTTTCACCGATAAATTCAATCCTTTCAGGATTTCTTTTTCCCCTATGGAGGCATGCAGATTTTTTATTTCCAACAACATAAATCTATTCTTTATGGCCTTGGCCTGTATTCTGTCTTTTAGTACTATTTGTTTGTCTTCTGTATTCCCTTAACCCTGGCCTTGTTTTTTTTTGTGATATGTGATTTTCGGCCAGAATTATTTCCAGAGCTCTTTCTTTTTATTTTAGTCTTTTTTCTTGTCGTTTTTTTGAACCAACCCCGGATAAAAACCAGCAATCCCATAATCAGCAACATCAAAGAAAGGGCGCTCACCAAAAGCCGTTGCCTGTTTTCTGCCTCTTCCAGGGGCAGTGTGCTAAACAACAAATAAGCAAGACCTGCCAGGATCAACAGAATAAACAGGGCTACCCAAATAGCTCTGCTGCTCTTTTGAATGGGTGCCTCCTTGTCGTCGGCTTGCCTATTTGGCCCCGATGTTGCTTTCCTGTAGGTTTTCATCCTGTTGTTTATATTGTTTATTCCAATCTAACACTGCTCTAATAGCTATCAAAGTAAAGACAGCAAAAAGCAATGCTGTAAAAAACAGACCCATATAAGCATAAAGGGCTGTGCTCAAAATATCAACAACGATCCAGATAATCCAGTTGTCCTTTACTTTTCGGGACAATAAAAATTGTCCAGTTACACTTGCCACCGTTAACACTGCATCCAGTCTGGGGAAGGCCGGAGGGTCGATGTATGACGGGAATCTGGATTGTAAATATATAACGCCCTCACTCCACAAGCCTCCTAGCACCAAAATAATCACTATTACCAGGGCCCATTGACTCTTGTTTAATCGGCGTATGCGCAGCTCTCTGTTTTTCCCCTGCTGTTCCGGAGCAGGATGCCTCCAGTGAAAATACCCGTAAAGGCTGAAAACAAAATAAACTGTCTGCAACAGCATGGCGGAGTACAAACCTGCCTGATAAAAAATGACAAAGTACACCACATTGTTGAGCAAACCAAACAAAAAATTTACAGAGAGCGCTTTTGAGGCCAAATAAACCGCCACCAATCCGCTAATTAAACCGATTAGTTCCAGCAGGCTCATGGGGTGGCCCCAGATCGAAAACAATACTACATCCTGAGCAAACATATTATCCAACACTCCCTTCCAACGAAACCTGCAACAATTTTTGTGCTTCAACGGCAAATTCCATGGGAAGTTTATTGATCACATCTTTGGCATAACCGTTCACAATAAGTCCTATGGCTTCTTCGGTAGAAATGCCCCGCTGATTGCAATAAAACAATTGATCCTCGTTGATTTTCGAAGTAGTCGCTTCGTGTTCAACCATAGCTGTTTCATTGTTGATTTCAATGTAGGGAAAGGTATGTGCCCCACAGGTATCGCCCAGCAACAAACTGTCGCATTGAGAATGATTGCGGGCATTGGAAGCTTTGGAGGTGATTTTTACCAGGCCCCGGTAGCTATTCTGGCTTTTGCCGGCTGATATGCCTTTAGAAACGATAGTACTGCGGCTGTTTTCGCCCAGATGGATCATTTTGGTGCCGGTATCGGCCTGCTGGTGATTGTTGGTAACAGCAACCGAATAAAACTCTCCTACGGAATTCTTTCCGGCCAAGATAC
>Ga0265293_10012575_pt1 | contig 11198 bp, 5 predicted proteins | sample Munlanlewell138R_FD_192505 | JGI IMG/M metagenome (GOLD analysis project Ga0265293, IMG submission 192505) | Leachate microbial communities from a municipal landfill in Southern Ontario, Canada - Leachate well 138R | ecosystem: Engineered > Solid waste > Landfill > Unclassified | place: Canada... | reverse complement strand
TTTAATCTCTTATAATTTGATGGATTTATTTTTATTCTAACATATTTATCTAAAATCATACAATTATATATTAATAATTAATAATCATTTTTAATTTTTGTGTATAAAAAAACCACACTATTTAAGTGTGGTTCACATTTCGACTTGCTTTGTCAGTCTTTTTGGCGATGAATTATTTTAACAATTTCACTATATCATCATTTATTATATCAATGAATTTCTTCTCACCAATTAACACATCAGGTATATTCTTTATGATTGAAAAAGTTTCATTTCCTTCTAAAACAATACATTCTAATATTTTTTTCAAGTTTTCGTTTCTTCCATAATATTGCATCATAGATTTGATAAATTCAGACAATTTGATTTCTGCCTTTTCATTATATTTTAGAAGAACTAAAGAACTATCATTTGGTTTACTAATAATGTAATGTAATTTATCTTTACTAACATTATTATTTTCAAGCATAACTATCGAAACCGATGGTTTCACATCACCTGGAAATTTAACTATTTTGCCAATAAAATCAAATTGTTCCATTTTTGGTTCTATTACTTTTGGTTCTTTGATTTTATCCTGTTTAATTTCTTTCACTTCAGGAGTAGTCACTCTTGATATTTTTTGCACAGATTTCTTAGGAAAAACTTTTGTCTCTTCTTTTTTCTCAGTCGTAAAATCTGTAAACTTCTTTAACATCTTAGTATTGTTCAATTTGTAAGATATGAAACCCAACCGTTGCTATCTTCAGTCAAGGTTAGGTCTTCATAATCTTATCTTATATTTCCTGTATCTGACCTTGTCCTTGACCTTGAATTTGACCTTGTCCTTGGATCTGTCCTTGACCTTGTACTTGACCTTGTCCTTGGATCTGTCCTTGACCTTCTTGTGCAGGAATTTCTTGTGCTGTTTCTTGTGCTTGAATATTTTGCACATCACCTTGAGGTTGTATATCTTGTACTTGTACTTGTGTTTGTACTTGTGGTTGCACCTGTACATTTGAATAATCTGCACCCATTACTTCTAATGGTAGATTTTCAATTGATAAATTATTTGATAAGTACTTTGCAATATATTCAGCGATTTCAGCATCAGAGAATCTAGTAACAATACCTTCTTGACCAGAGTCTTTTGCTTTTTTCTTAAATTGGCTGATTATATTTGATGGTATAGCGAAACTTCTTACTATCCATTCTCCACCCATTTCAACAACATCCTCTGTAATAAGTGATGTTCCTTTTTTTAAGTCTTTAAATGATTTGAAATCGTTCATGTTTTTCATATCGAAAAATATTATTTTTTATTATATATTAAAATGGTAAATCCACTTTTCTATTATGTATATATTAATCTATTATTTCGCTTTTTTGAACACACCCTTAAAGAAATCATTTATGCCTTTCTTATCAGATTGTTTAGATAAAAAATTGTAACCAACACTAACACCAATACTAACACCTGGTTTCCAATCATCACCGTATTTATTAAAACCAACACCAACATATGGTCCTAATGTTATTCTAGTAGGAATTGTTTTACTATCAGGCACAACTTTATCTATAGTCATAGCACCGTCTAATTCATCAAACTTAACCAATGGTGAAGGTGAAAATGCTTTAACTGTGTATGTGTTATCATCTTCTGTTAATGCGTATCTCAATTTAATATTGAAATAGTTAGTATCTAATTGTGAATATAATATAGATGGGTAATTATCTCTTACACTAATTTTACTGAACCCCTCTAATTTTTGATTTAACCCTTCATCAGCGAAATTAAATTCGAATGGTATATCAAATTTTGTTGAATCATTTGGATCTTGTTTAACTTTTCGTATTTCTGATCTTAATTCTGGCACTATAACACTAACATTACTTTGTATACCAGCAACCATATTTTTCATAGTCTTAAATTCTTCATACATATCTTCATTGTATTTCTTCAAGTCATCGACACTTTTTACAAGTAATGATGTTTTTTCAGAAACCATTCTATCTAACTCTTTATCATAATATGCTGTAATCGAATCATTCATGGCTATCAGGTTATTTTCATACATTGCCACATCTTTCTTGTGTTCTAATTTTTCTTGTTTAAGACTGTTACAAGTCCTAAGATTTAATATTATTAAGATTACTATTGCAATAACTAATGTGATTTTGATATATTTGTTACTAAAAGCAGTTTTAAAAAATTTGAGAATTCCTGTTAAAATGTTCATTATTTGTTTCTTTCTTTTTTCCTTAGTGGCAATTTGACAACTTCTGTAGCTTTCTTATTTGCTTCATCCCAAGGCGCAATTTCATAATATAATTTCTTCTTTTTCAAGAAATCATAATTGATTTCATATGTTTCTTTTTCAACATAGCCAATATTAATTGTATTAGGCGGAACCAAAACTGTAATTGTGAATGCACTTTGGAAATTATATGTAATTGCTGATGATTCATAATCTATCTCTAATGAATGATTAAAGCCATCCCAATCACCATTAATCCAATTACCACCCCACCATTCACCTTTGAAGGTACCATCATAAAAGGTACCATCGTACCAATTATCTTGATATGTTGCAGGATCAACATTAACGTTTGGTGTATATAACTGTATTCCAGAAAACAAATTAAAATTTTGTACACTTGTTTGATGATACCTATTCCATTCTTCGAAATTATCCTTAATAGTGTTAGTAAAATATGGCACATATTGACTTGCTCTAGTATTACTACTTACATTCATATCATAAAACATATTGTACATCATTTTATTTGGAGAATTACTATACCACTCACCTTGGTCCTCAAATAATGTGGTTTGATACTCTTCATCTATTATATTTGCGATATGATATGAATTAAACAATGCTATATCATGAAAATTGTGTCTTTCAGAAAAATCAACATCACCGTAATACCAAACAATATTATTTCTTGGATTATAACCAGCATAACTAAAATCATAATTATGTGACATAATTCTAAATAAATTATTCTGCTTATACATTTCATAACCAAATTTAAACATACCATCAATACTATCAACATGATAATTTGGATATTCTGTCGCAAAATCTTCGGAATTTATTTTTTCTATAATCTCTACTTTCCTTATTACAATTCTTCGTCTTTGATCTACACCATTTATTAAATCAACATTTGGTTGATTTATAAAAATTGATACACCATCATCAGCATTAACTGTGCTCAATGAAGACGATATTGTTGGTCTGGTCATAAAGAAATCTACATATTCACATTCTCTATCTCCTAGACCTTCATAACTTCCTGGATTCCAACCTGCCAAACTAGCACTATTCCATCTAGAAATGTGTTTCCAACCTCTCATTGGTGAAAAATTCCAAGGCGCATTTTTACCACCATATTGTGGATATTGGTTATAAACATCAGTAACATTACCTAATCCATCAAATGTACCATTTTGATAATATGTATATGTATAATTATATGTGTCATCAGAGTAAGAATCTAACATTGGCTCATTACCTTTATAATAGCCTTTTGTTGTACTTAAAACTGAACCTGTGTTTTTATCTGTTTGTGTCAATAACCAGAAACAACCCTCATTATACGCTGGGTGTTCTGAATCCTCTATATTAGAATTTTTGACAGTAGCACCATATGATGATGTCCAAGGACCATACCAATAATCACCATTATCAAAAACTTGTATATTATAGTCTTGCAATACTCCAGAATATTGTTCTGCTATTATACTACTAGAATTATCATCATTAATTAAATCATATGCTTGTTCTGTTGCTTGTGCTTCAGTACTTCTTTCAGAAGTTTCATCATCAATTTGTCGTATAGCAAAAGCACCAAAACCATCTAAAAAATATCTTCCTACAATCTCTTCACCTAATTCATCAACGAATATATTGTATGCACCAATAGCACCATAGTTATAATATTCTATACCAATATTATCAAAATTTGATGGATTTATGAGTGATGTTTGAACATTTTTAATTGTTCCAGTATCATCAATAATTTTATATCTAACTGGATTATTTGTCGGATAATCACCTAATGATTTATGATAATTGTCTATTTCACCTTCTCCACTACCCTCAACATAAGCAGAATGAGCATAATATTTCATTCTCATCATACAATGTTTATTTGTAAAATCATTAACTTTGTCTCTTTGATATATTACTTCGTATTTATTTGGATCATTAGCTAAATTGATACTTGTATTGTTCCAAGGTGGTAATTGCCACATATCATCACCATAATAACCAAACAATAAGTTATTATTATAAATAGAATCATTCTCAATATTTTCATGATTGAAAATGTTGGTGATTCTCATATTAGTACCTAAATAGAAAGTATCACTATTCACATTAAAGAAATCTTCACCACCATCAACATCAAATATGTATCTTTTATTTATCCAATCATAATCTAATATTTTTGTTGATATAGTTTTTTCTCTTAATTGATTACTTTCGAAATTTCTATTATAGAATTTTACCAATTTACCAGCACATTCAACTTGTGGTTCGATTGTACCAAACAAATCAATATAATGTAATGGATCATATTCCCATTTAAATTCAGATACAAAATATTCTCTCGTCCAACCATTACCATACTCCCTATGCTCTAATATCAAAGCAACAAGTGTATTCGAATCCCATTCATCACCAGCTTCTAGATAATGATAAATATTGAATTCTAATGTCTCAAAATCACTATCATTATTATTACTATCAACACCAAAACTCTTTTCGTATTTAATATCATCCACTATGACAGCAACGATATTATCATTGGTAGGTCTAGTAGGTGTGTCAGAGCTTTCAACAGATGACGATGTTCCATCACTTACCAATCTTCTGATTATCTTTATTGTTAATAGATAATGTCTATCTATATCATTTCTAAATCTTTCAAATATACCAGAATCGTTATCCATTTTAAACCAAATACCACCATGCTTGACACCATTAGCGGTTTCTGTATCAGGAAATCTTATAAGGCTTTTTGGTAACTTGTCATCAGGTGTATAAGTCATACCAACAGGTGCGATATTATCACCAAGCCTAAAATCAGTGTGTGATGTCGCAGTCATTGATGATAAATCACTTATATTATTTACAGTAGTTGAATTGTCTTTTAATTTTGTTTTTATTTGTGCAACTTTATAACTTGTTCCTGAAATCAATTCACCATCGAAATCTGTACAAAATCTTGTATAATTAGTAGAATTCATACTTGAACTATAAGTTAAGATATTACTTGTTGATAATGCGGCATTTGGTGCACCAATATCATATTTTTCTGCTGTATCACCACCTATAAATAAATTTTCTGTTCCATCTTCAGTATTTCTCAATGCTGGATATATTTTATTTGTTGTTTGTGCACCATTTATATCCAATCTTTCATCTATTATATCAAAATATACTCGATCAACATTATAATTAATGTGATCTTCATCAGGTTCATTATAAGTACCATAGAACGAATTTTCTGATGTTAAACCACTATTTGCTACTTTCCATGTACCAGTAAACATATCACCCGCAAGATAATGATTGTATTTTAATGAATTATTAGAAGGTACAGGATTTGGTAAAATAGAAATCCAATTATTTTCTTCACTACTGTAGCCTAAACTCTCTAAAATATCATATGGATCTACGAAATAAGATGGTTCAGAAAAACTTGGCATATCAGGCGAATCAAAAGCATATGCTCCAATAATCGGTGATTCTTTTACACCACTACTATACCTAATCATTTTATTGTTTCTATTTTTATATAAATTATTAAATATAACTCTATAATAAGGATTTTGTTCATATGTATTACCAGATGGAACAATTTTTATTAATCTTACACTAAATATATCTCTATTTGTATAGTTTCTTGAATATCTCAGTCTTCTGTTAGAGACATCATCTTGATATCCATTGAAAGCATAATTGTGGAATATTGGTTCCATAACCACGGACAATCTTGGACCATAATCTTTATAATTTGTTATTTCAGCAGCAGACACTTCCGTATAATCTATACCATCTTCTGCAAGTCTCGATTTTATCCAATCACTAGCTAAACTTTTAACTTTCATATTATAAAAATATGGTAAAATTATACCCCTACCTTGTGTAAATACCTCTACATCAATAGACACATTTTCATAACCATCTAAGAATAAATTAGGATCTACTTCTAAGTGTACACAATTCGACAAATAACCATTACTATACGAATATCCTGATATATCAATTATTTTATAAACACCTTCAATAAAATTTTCCGTATTTTGTGATACCTGTAAAGATATATTAGGATTTAGTGCAAATGCAGATGTATCATAACCTTGCTCTTCTGCAAAAGTTATTGACCTTGTTATTTCACTATCAGTTTTTTCTATTGCTGTTTTCTTAGTTTCAACAGTTTTTTCATCAATAGTTGTTTTTGAAATCGTTGTTTGTGAATCGTAATCAGTATTTTCATAACTTCTCTCACTAACAGCATCAAGATTATTGTCAATACCACCTAATCCACCAGGATCGGTTGGTTGAGTTCTTCTCGTTATTCTTAAGTATCTATCCCAACTCCAATTACCATTACCGTCTTTTATTTTTAGATATCCTTTTGTATAATCTTCTAAATCAACACTATTATCAAAATATAAAACATTACCAACCAACCTTGCATTAAAAGATCTTGCATTATAAATCATTGCTGGTCTATTGTGGCTGAAACCATTATCAATTCTACCTTTTTGAACACCACCTAAATCCCAAATAGGCTCTGTTTTATAATCTTCAACAAAATTGAAATCAGGATCATAAAGTAATTGTTTGTCATTATGAACTACTTCAAATCTCACTTTTGGATCTGGTTTGAAACCAGTTTTATTTTTGTCTAAATAAATATATTTTCTATACCATTCTGTTAGTTTTCTATCAAATGGTATAGGATTATCATCTCTTGAACTAACAACACCATTAGGATGCTTGAAATCACCAGAATATGACCCAGCATTATCAGAAACACCGAATATATCTGTTAATATCCATTTATCTAAAAGTCTATCATAAATATTTCCCGATTCTATTTCGAAGAAATCAACATCACTATTATTATTTTGGATTACAGAATTATCTGGCTTTTTAGTGGAAACCTTAGTTATCGTACCAACACCAGCCAAATTCCAATTTACATATGGTGTACCATGATATGTTGTTAAACCATCATCTATTACTTGTTTAGGCATAACATACCACCAAGGTGGTGGACAAGTACCATATATCCATTTAGAATTTTCACTGATTGAATCACCACCATAAATTATAAATTTACCAACATAATCTAAGTCATCTTTTGATATTGAGGATGTATGTTCACTATCATATAATACTGGCATAGGATATGTATAATATCCTGTGTTTGCTATTGACCAAACATTTCTGAAATTTCTATAAAATTCAGTTAATTCACTAGGCGTTGAGTTTTCAAATAAATTCTTAATTTTATCAAATTCAACTAGAATATATACTTTTCTATTGGATCCTACTCTATAATCTTTAATTCTATGTTGCATTCCAAACAACGTTTCAAAAGTTTTAAATGGTTCATCATTAGTATTTCCTACATTCGTTGGTGACATTACAGCACCATAATAATCAGATGTGATATTTATATCACTTAAGATTTCTAGCATCTTAGATATTTTAACTTTAGCTTCTTCTGTGTCACAATCAACAACAAATACAAACTCATAAGGTGATAATCTTAAGTTATTTGGCACTTCTTCATCAGTTGACCAAACTTCAAGATTCATATAATCTTTACCAGCATCTGTAGAATATGATGGCACTATACCACTAAATGTATTAATATCTGGTTGAAATGCTCTTAAAAAATCATCATTTTGTCCTATAAAACCACCAGAACCATTGGTGTCATGGGCGATGTTATAAGAACCATATGATAATGGATATATTGATGTTATTCTATATTCATCATTTCGTTCTTCCATTGGTCCTGTTGCACCACTTCGTTCAATTATTTGAGCACCATTATACCATATAGATAATGTAATATCATCTAATACACCACCTCTATTATTTCCAAACCAACCACTATAAAAATTACCATTATACCAATTACATTCAATATCAAGATAATCACTATAAAAAGTACCACCATCAAAAATACCATTATACCACATCATACCATTTCTCATATCACAATTAATAAACTCACCATTCCAAATATTGAAATTTCCATATCTATTAGCACCTGAAAGAGATTCGTATATAGATTCATATGATTCAACACCACCCATATAACAATTTTTAAATTGACCATCATAAATATTAAAGTAATTAGAATTAGGTTTAGATAATTTGTCAAAATCATCAAATTTTCTAACCATTCCACTATCACCATAATACCAAGGTCTAAAAAGACCTTGTAAAGCAATATAATTTTCACCAATTGGTTCAAAGTATTGATAGTTTCCTGAACTATATGATGTTGGATCATAATATGTGTTTGTTTCTATTATATCATATTCTGCATCCCACAATTCTTGTGAATTGAAACCAACCAATTGTACAGTTTTTCCAGCATCATTTAGAGAGAAGCTATGACCATTATCAAATTCTATGTATATTATATTATAAGGCATAAATGATGTGTTTAATACCGTTTTACTTCTTATTTTACACTTACTTAAATTCACATTTTCTGATTTAAAATATGTACTTCTTTGTTTTATAACATTAGTGGAACCAGTTAAATAAATTCTATTATTATCACTTTTACCATAAAATTTTCCATTATCTATATTTATTGGAGAAAAGAATAAACAATTATCAAAATCACCATTTTTTATTTCATTATTATTATGAAAATGTGTGAATCTAAAATTACCACCATATACTATTGAATCGGATATTTCATTTAATCCATATAAGGAACTAGTAAATGCAGAATTAAAATCATATGTTGGTGTCCACCATTCACCTAAGAATGAACCACCATAAATATTACAACTAGATAATCTGTTATATTGATAATCTACATTAGTTTCATTTGCAATAAATTCACCATCACAAATATTAGTATTTTTAATTGAACAATCATAAAATTCACCACCTGTTATTTTACCATTATTAATAGATGCTGAATATAATTCACCTCCTGATACATTTATATTTTTAACATAGAAAGAACTACCAGATATAGCAACACCACTATAAAAATCAGCATTATACATTTTACCATTTATAAAATTACCATCTAACCATTCTGTATATGTTATTTGTCCACCAATAAGTTGTGAATCTTGTCCCTTAAATTGACCACCTGAAAAATTACCGTTAATCCAGTATCTACCTTCCCAAACACCATCATAGAAAGTTCCATTTTCCCAAACAGCATCATTATTGTTTCCAAATGTACCACTAATAAAAGAACCACTTGTCCAATTATCAAGTGTAAATACACCACCATCCCATTTAGCATTTTTCCATACACAACTATTTTCTAGTTGTTGTGTATTATGAAAATAACCATCGAAAATTTCATAATTATCTATGTAACAACTATAAAAATATCCACCTCTTATAAATTTTGTATCAACTGATGCAATATCACAATTGAAAAAATTACCACAATAAATATTACAACCATTTATAGCATTACCATCTAACACATTATGTAAGAATGAATAACCATAATTACTATTATTGAGATTAGAATATTTTATAAATGTGTTATTATCAGAATCATAATCTAATAACAATGATACATAACCTGTTTCATATTTATGACAGAAATTAATATTGTTGATTTCACCACCATAAACCACGGCTTGTTTTAATTTTACATCATCATAAGAAGCAGGATTTATTATACTATTTTTTAAATATGAACCATCAACAATACCATCAAATATATTTATACTATCACCAACAACAGTAGAGACATAATATCCATCTAATTTAGAGCCTATTGGTATACTTATTATTTCTCTATCAATAACAAAACTATTATTGTTTTTTTCAACGTATAATACATTATACCCTTGAGCATAATTATTATAAAAATTTTCATCTCTAAAACTTACATAATATAAGTTATCTAAATCTAATTCACCTAAATCAGCAGTATTGCCAGAATAAGTAATAAAGACTGTATCACCTACTTCTATATGAGAATCAAGTTCTGTATATAATTTAATGTAACCATTGAAAGCGTCAATTTTTGGTATTAATTTCACAGCATTTACTGTTCCTATATCATCGTATCTAACTGTGGATGCCATATATCTGTTTTTAATTTTTATTATATATAAATTTAGACATAACGAAAAGAAATATATAATGAAAATATAAACATTGAAATGGACAAAACCAAAATTAAAGAATTCATAGAAAATCAATTTGTTGAAGATTATGAAGAAATTCATAAATTCATGATTGATGTAAATGAGACTCTTGAAAAAATGAACTTTGACATGTATGAATCATATAATGAGTTCTGTTTAGATATTGAAGATTCAATACTAGAAACATATAATGATTCCGAAATACAAATAGTCACAACACAAATGATAGTTGTCGCACTAAATAATATGATAAAATATAAGATAATGAAAGACGACAATTATGAAGATAAAATAAAAGAATATTTTGATAATTCAGAAACCGTTCTGGATGAAATAAATAGATTAAAATTGAAAAATTTAGAAAAAAATTAAAAAAATTTCACTCTCCGTAAGTGATTGTGGATCAAGCTATTGAGTTATTGTAATATACTGATTTCCAATCACTTATAAATTTCCAAAAAACCACATTTTTAAAACAATATATACTATTGTAGGTATATTCCAACAGATTGAAAAGAGAGAAATTCTTACATTTCGAGCAAAAAAAGATGTCAGAAAAAATCAACTTTTATTTGTTGAATGAATATATTGATTAGAAAGATTTTTAAGGCGCTTTAAAAGTTTTCAATTTGGTTAGAATTCCACAAAAATTCATTATGAAGCATTGACAAGACATTAAAGGCAATTAAAAGCATTAAAGGCATATCTAAGGCTTCATACACAATTTAATTAAAATTAAAATGAGTAAAGAAATTTTAGCAGATGATTTTCTATTTTCAGGATTAGAAGCAAATGACGAAACAATGTCGGTATTCGA
>Ga0265293_10012574_pt1 | contig 11198 bp, 6 predicted proteins | sample Munlanlewell138R_FD_192505 | JGI IMG/M metagenome (GOLD analysis project Ga0265293, IMG submission 192505) | Leachate microbial communities from a municipal landfill in Southern Ontario, Canada - Leachate well 138R | ecosystem: Engineered > Solid waste > Landfill > Unclassified | place: Canada... | reverse complement strand
CAAATCTTCTATTTAAAATTGATTGGAATAATTCTTTTTCTTCTGGATTTCTTCCTGGTACTTCCGCTATTACTTTATTAGTATATTGTATATTTTCGATTCCGGCATTAAATATAGTTGATAGATCAGGAATGTAAATAGGATTAAAAGATATATTTCCAATAAATCCTGTGACGTTCTCAACTGGAATATCGGCAACATGTTGAAATTGATCATATAAAGAATTTCTTATATAGGCATCAAATCCTGCTCCTATAGGTTTATTAAAAAGATATGGTTGGTATATATTAAATAAAATTCCGCGATCTTCTTGAGAGAAACTGCAATTTAAGCTATATTTTATACCCATGCCCATTAGATTTCTATCAGAGATACCAGCTGTAATTTTAAGTCCTTTTAGAGCTGATTTATCATCTGCTCCTCCAAACCCAAGCTGTCCGTATAATTTACCGGTTCTTATTTCTTTTACCATTAAATTAAGTTCAGCTAAATTATCGCTAATTTTATTTACTTTCCAATCAACACCTTCATGTGGATCGAAAAATCCTAAAGATTCTACTCTTGCTTTTGATATGTCCATTGCTTGAGTTGTTAAGAGCTCTCCTTCTTGTATAGCAAGGGTTCGTCTAATTACGTTGTCTCTAGTTTTATAATTGCCGATAATATTGATCCTATCTATAAACATTTGATTTCCAAGATCTGTTTGAAAACTGATATCTATAGTCTTTTCTTGAAAATCTGGAACCGGTATAGGAGTTACATCTGCATATGCATAGCCGTATTGACCCCATATAGTTCTTAAAACTTCCATAGATTGCCGTAGTAGATCTCTATTGTAAATCTGTCCTGGTTTTATAGGTAGAGCTGCAAGTAAGATTTCTTTTTGTATCTTATCATGAGTATCAACTTGCACATCGTTTATTTTATAAAGTTCTCCTTCTTCTATAATAAAATCTAGATTCATATAATTTGTTTTAGGATCTAAATTTATTTTTACATCTTTTACATGTGCTTTGAAATATCCATTGCTTTGATAAAAATATTCCAGAATTTGTTTATCTTTTTCAAGCATATTTGGATCATAACTTCCTGCTCTATCTAATGCTCCTAATATCCAGTCCTCTCTTGTGAACATTAATGATCTTAATTTTTTGCCGGTAAATGCATGGTTACCGTGAAACTCAATTTTTTTGATTATTACTTTTTTACCTTCTTGAATATCAAATTTAAGCATTAATGTATCATATTTTGTTTTTTCAAGAACGGGTATTATATTTACGTTATTAAAATTTTTCTCTTGATATAATTTTCTTATTTGTTCTGCTAATAAGTTAGCTTCTTCTTGGTTTATAGTAGGTATATCAGAAAATTTATATTTCTTTTCTATCTCTTCCTCTGTTAAATTACTGTTGCCTTGATATGTTATAGATTCTAATTTCTTTTTTTCTGAAAGTATTACTATTAAATTAACATGTTGTTCATCTATATTTTCTACTTTTACTTCTATTGAATCGAAATATTTTAAGCTGTAAATATTTCTAATAAGTTGAGATGTTAAAGTTGGATCAAAAGGTTGTCCTGGTCTATATGGAATCTTTATTAATATTGTATCTGTTGATATTGATTTATTTCCAAAAATCATAATATCTTTAATAATTTTTTTATTATCTAACTTATTATTTATATTATTATTTGGTATATTATTTTCTGTATCATATGAACTCTTCGTATCTACTGTTTTATTTACGAGGCTTCCAGTTACAGCTGCTATGGCGCTAGCGCCTAAAGCTTGAGCTACTGATATTGTAGAAGGAGATAGAGATGGATTAATCATTGTATAAAGATTACTAAATACCATGTTATTTAATAAAAATGTTAAACCAATCGTTGCGCTTAGATTTAGGCAATTTTTTATTATGGTTTGTATTTTTGACATTCTAATGCTCCAAATTTTAATTAATTAAGCTTTTTCAATTTATTTAAAACAGCTAAACTTTAGGCTAGGACTTTAATGAACAATTTTAAATTATATTTAACCAATACTCTGACTGGTATAACAGAATTATTTAAGCCATCTAGACATAAACAAATCAGTTGCCTAGAAGATAATTCCAAAGAAAACAATAGCAGTTTTCAAGATAAAAGTAAAATTAAAAAAATCGATTTAGGCTTTAGTGTAGAAGATAAAAAAGTAACTATGTATGTATGTGGTATAACTCCTTATGATTATGCCCATTTGGGTCACGGCAGATGTTATGTAACATTTGACGTTTTATACAGGTTATTTAATTTTATGGGTTATAAAGTTGAATATTGTCGTAATTTTACAGATATTGATGATAAAATCATTAAAAAGGCTGAGGCAGAATTTCAAGATCCAAATAAATACCCTCTTATATCTTCTAAGTTTATAGATGCTTATGAAGAAGATATGAAAAAACTTAATTGCTTGTCCCCTACTTATGAACCAAGAGTCACTGAAAATATACCTGCTATTATAAGTTTTATCGAAATTTTATTAAATAAAAATTATGCTTACTCTTCAGATTCTGGAGTTTACTATGACGTTCAAGCTTTTAAAGATTATGGCAAATTGTCAAAACGCAATTTAAATGATCTTAAAGCAGGTGCTCGAGTTGAAATACGGGAAGACAAAAAAAGTCCTTTAGATTTTGCTTTATGGAAAAAAGTAAGTGTTCAAGAACCTGGATGGGATTCACCTTGGGGCTATGGTCGCCCTGGATGGCATATAGAATGCTCTGCGTTAATTGAAAAATACCTAAAAATTCCTATAGATATACATGGTGGAGGCATGGACCTTATATTCCCTCATCATGAAAATGAAATTGCTCAATCTGAAGCTGCTTTTTGTGAACCTTTGGCGCAATATTGGATTCATAATGCTTTTATATTACTTGATAAAGAAAAAATGTCCAAATCGTTAGGTAATTTCTTCACGTTGCGTGATGTATTTGGAAAATTTGATCCGGTTTTACTTAGATATTATTTTTTAAATCATCACTATAGAAGTCCTATAGAATTTTCTTTTGATGATATTAATATGCTTATCAAAAGTTATCAAAGGCTTGTAAGATCTTTTACTGGGGTTGAATCGAAAGATATACGTGATATAAAAGATGCGTATAAATCTGGAATCGCACAAGAACTTTTAGATGCTTTGTTATCTGATCTGAATGTTTCTAAATTTTGGGGTATATTATTTCAAAATCTTAAGGCTCTAGAACTTGAAAGTAATTTAGATAAAAATAAGCAAGAATTAATAGCGATTAAATCTCTGATCCAGAATATTTTAGGAATAACATTGGAACCATTAATTATTTGTGATATCAAAAATAATATTGAAATAACTCCCGAAATTCAGAGTTTAATTGATCAAAGAGATGAAGCGAGAAGATCAAAAGATTGGGCTAAATCAGATTCAATTAGAGATCAACTTAAAAAATTAGGGTTTGTAATTCAAGATAAAAAGAGATTAGATTAAATAAGTATATCATTTTTATTTCTTTAATTTTTGTTGTATTATGTTAATAATATAATTTTATCGCAAATAATATAAATTGTTTTTATGTTATTACAATTTGTGAAAAATATATTTATTAATTAAAAAACTTTTGATTTTAAAGAGGATTTTCGATATGTTAAAATTTAAATTTCCTATGAAAATTGGGCTTTTGAGTCTAATTTTCATTAATAATACATATATTAATATTTATTCTCGTGCTGACGCACCTGATGAACTAAATAATCTTGGTTTTATGGATAATATCTTTCAATATAAGGTTGATCAAGATCCTAGCGGTAATGACGATGTTTATTCGGGTTATCATGCACTGAAAAATGGATTATTGATCTTGGATAGTATAAAAGATAATTCAGATCCATCTGATAGTATAAATGATGAGCAAATTAGTAAAGATTTGTTTAAAGATCCCAATAGTAAATGGGGTTCTTTTATTACGAATCTTAGAATTGATAATATTGTTACTGAAACTATAATTGCTGAGTTAGTAAATGTTATACGAGCTTATCAAAAAGAGAATAATGGCAAAAATAATAATATAATATATTATCTACTTAAGGTTATCAATAATGTTATTGATGATATTAAAAATAATTATTTAATTAAAGATGGCTTAATTACAATATCTAAAATTAGTGCTGAAGATATATTAAATACTTTTGTAGATAATATAATTAAGAAATTTGCTATAACAGATAAAGATAGGCTTATTGCATTATTACCTAAATTTAAAGAGATAAATTTTAAATTATCAGATGATAATGTAGAAATTTTATCAGGTAAAAATTTACCGGAAAAAGATCTTTCTGCTAAAGAAATTACTATGCTTTACGAATTTGAAAATGATGGATCTAATGCTTCAGATGCGAAATTAATATGCATAAACAATATAAAGAAAGATATAAGTTCTGTATATGTTGCAGCTAATAATATATTTAACTCTGATAATACGCTTATAATTCTAAATATAGATTCTCGCTGGATGACTTGTGTAGCTAAAAGAATAGAAGATGGAATCAAATATTTTGTTGTTGATGTATTTAATACAGATTTAACTAAAAATACTATTTTTACTGATTTTATTAAAAGATTAGAAGAAAAAGTTAAAGAGCTTAATGATCTAAAGGTTAAAGAGATAGATTTGTTAAATAACAACAATAATAATAACAATAATAATTTACTTGCAGGTTTATTTGCACCTAACAACCCTAATAATCATGCTCAAAATAATATAAATAATGTACCTGAGGTTAAGAGCTATAAATCTCCATACTTTGATATGACAATCGATCAATTTCCAGATTTATCGGAATTTTTTAATGGCAAGATTCCAAATATTGTCATTAACTTGATAGATAAATTAAGTGGTACGGTAAAAAATAATTTTAAAACTGCTTCTAAAAAAGGGTTAATACTTTATGGCCCTCCAGGTACCGGTAAAAGTACTATTGCTGAAATAATTGCTCGTCAGGCAGGCAGAGAGGTAATATTTATAGATGGTGGTAGCTTTAAGACAGAATATCAAGGTTCTGGTTCACGTATAGTTTCTGAATTATTTGAAGCTGCTAGAGCTAAGAAAAAACCTGTTGTTATAGTTATTGATGAAATAGATGGTGCTACTCCTAAATTAAGAAAGAATTTTGGTTCAACTGAAGATAACCAAACTATGAAAAAGCTTATTGGTGAATTAAATAATAATTTATTATCTAAAGATTCATCTATATATTTGATTTGTACAACAAACTATCTTGAAAATATAGAAGGAGCTATATTAAGTCGTTTTGACACTATAGAATTATCTGCACCTGAATATAATGCAAGATTAAAGATATTATCAAGTTATCTTAAAAATCATGATATAGAGATAGAAGATGAGAATAATTCAGATACTTATGAAATATCAAGAGAATTTTTAAAGATGTTAGCAACAGCTACTATCGGATGGACGGGTAGGGATTTGCAAGCTATAGTTAATAATGCTGTAAGTGAGTACAGTAACCCTAAATTATCTCCAGAAAACGATTCTTTATGGAAATTTACGGTTGCCAATAAATTCGATTTTAGAAATAGAAAATTACGTTCAGCATTTTTAGTTCCTTTTATGGGTTGGATTCCATTATTTGCTTATAAAAAGAATTATACTAAGTTAGAAAAATTCTTGTATTCTAGTTATATCTCAGAACGTCAAAAAATGAATAAAATTAGAGAAGCTGAAAATGAATCTAATGGTTTATATTCTGGTGATTCTTCTATATTAAAGCAATTTAAATCTGCTTTAATAACAACGACAGTAGGTATGATTGTATCTAAAGGTATGTCAGCCATTGTGGATTTAGTTTTTAACTCAAAATCTACACCACAACCAGGAGCAACACCATCTGTATCCTCTACAACAACAGAATCTACTCCAACTATTATAGATGCCCAACAAATTTAGATTCAGATTATTTGTTATAATATTTCAAGATTAATATATTTTTAATTAGTAAGAACTAAAATTTATATAATTTTATATAAATTTTAGTTCTTACTAGCATTACAGCTCCTCTTATTTTATTTTTTTTTCTTAAAGAGATGATGATAGCTGTAATGCTAGTGTTTTTAAAAATTTTTAATTATCTAACTCGCGTTAAATATTAAATTTTATAATCTATTTTTTAATTTCCTAACAAAAAACGGCCTTAACTTAAGGGATTGATTCTTTATTTGAGCATTACGTGAAGTGTCTCTCCAATTAACTATATTACCTTTAACAAATACGCTATTGTTATTAATAGCATTATCGATAGCATTCTTAAGAACATCATATCTAACCCAAGCTAAACAATCTTTTTCTTTGTATTCTCTTGTTAAGTTTGGATTCTGTAAAGCATCATAGAAGTTCTTTGTTAAGTTAGTTAATGCGTGATTATGAAATTTTACAATATATGTAGCTGTCTTTGTTTGTCTTTTGCCTATAGTATCTCTTATAAAAGACTCCGGCTTAAGTTTATTTATTAAAAAATCCTTAGTAAGAAGGGCACCCGCAGTTTCTTCATGAAGCTCTCTTCCTGCCGTAATTGCAGGATGATTTTCACCTTTATTTCTACCGCCACCAAAGCAATCCCATGTTCCTCGAACATCATTATTACCGTATGATTCTCTTGCCAATAAAACCCATTTAGTATAATTATTATCCCATGACGTCCATATTACAACCGATGCTTCATCATAACGATAATGATTATTATGATGATTATTATGAGGATTATGCATAGTCAATAAATTCAATGAATTAAAAATCATTAAACCACTAACCAAAACTCTGCTAAGTAATCTATTTATTTTCATTTTTATTTTCCTTCAATCAATTTAAATTAATTTATTATTTTAATTACTCCTAATCAAACTGTAGTTAATATCTAAAGCAATATTAGGTTTAATTTCTAATATAAATGTATCATGCTTTTTATATATTGTCAAATACCTGTCTGAATTCAGTACATATGAGGCTTTTAGTCTTTAATTTTTAACTAACTCATAGAATTCAAATGGAGTCAAAAGGTTATTCCATAATAAAATCTTTTACTATTATAAAAAAGAACAAATTTCTTTAATTTAATCTGTAATTTTTGAATTATTTCAAACTGTTAGAGCTAAAAAAAAGCCTGTTGCTATAATTGTTGACGAGATAGATGAAATATATGCTTTTACTAAATTAGTAAAGAATTTTAATTTAAATATAAATAATCAAATTATAAAAAAGATTGTTAATGAATTAAATAAAAATATAATATCTGAAGATTCATCAAATATATATCTTATATGTACAGCAATAAATTATCCTGAAAATATGGAAAGAGCGCGGTATTAAGTAGCTTTGATATTATAGAAAGTTCCTGCGCCTGAATATAATACGAGATTAATATATTTATCAAATTGGTTGAAGAGTCATGATGTAGAAGTACAAAATGCTGATAATTCTCAGATCTATCAAGTATCAAGAGAATTTTTGTATTTTAGTTCTGGCTGATTTTTTTGTTATACTTGTGTTAGATTTTAGTTTTTTTGTAAAATTAAAAATTAATTTATTTTTTTATAACAAGCGAGTACGTAAATGTTTCAGATATTAGATCATGCTACTAAAATAGTAGAAACTCTAGAAGACAATATAAATAATTATTTAGCAGCTTTTTTGCAATCTCTTGATATTAAACAATCTTCAAAGTCAACTTATAAAAGACAACTTTGTGAGTTTTTTATTTGGTTTAAAAAACAAAAGCAAAATAAGCCAGATAGGCAGGATCTATTATTGTATAAAGATTATTTACAAAATAAAAGAGATTTAGCTTCTTTAACTATTAGCGGTTATCTAACAGCTGTAAGACGATTTTTTGAATGGCTGGAATCTATAAGAGTATATCCAAATGTTGCAAAGGGCATAAAAGGCCCTAAAAGAAGAAGTGGTTTTAAAAAAGATTGTTTGACCATAGAACAGGCAAAGCATTTATTAAAATCTATAGATAGATCTGATTTAACTGGTAAAAGAGATTTTGCTATATTAAATCTTATGATCAGAACAGGATTACGTTCGATTGAAATTGTAAGAGCAAATAGAGAAGATATTACTAAACAAAGTGGAGAATCTGTTTTATTTATTCATGGCAAGGGCAGAGATGATAAAGATGAAATGGTCTTATTAACAGAAAATGCTTTAAATCCAATAAAAGATTATATTGATGCTAGAAAAAATCTTAGAAATAGAGATCCAATATTTGCTTCCCATAGTACCAAAAACCATGGTAAAAGATTAACAACGAGGTCAGTTTCAAGAATAGTTAAAGAACGATTGAAAGCTATTAATATAGATGATCCTAGAATCACAGCTCATAGTCTAAGACATACTGCAATAACTTTTAGTTTACTAGCTGGCGCTACTGCTCAGGAAGCAAGAACTATGGCAAGACATAGTGATATTAATACTACTCTTATTTATGCTCATAATATAAATAGAATTAAACAAGCTCCTGAGAAAAAAATTGATAGTTTTTTAGAGGAAGATTGATCTTCCTCTAATCTGTTTCTATTAAATCAGTATCTATATGACTATTTTTAGCATTGATATCAATGCCTTCGTTATAATTAATATTGCTATATCTTTATACTCATTATGAGCTGCAATTGTTAAAGCAGTATTATTTTCGTTATCCTTGGCATTAATATCAGCACCTGCATCAATAAGTAATGCTACTATATCTTTATTACCTTCAAAAACTGCATACATTAAAGGAGTGCTACCATTAAGATGATTTTTATGGTTAATATCAGCACCTGCATCAATAAGTAATGCTACTATATCTTTATTACCTTCAAAAATTGCAGGTGTTAAAGCAGTATAGCCATCATGATTCTGAGTATTTATATTAGCACCTGCATTTATAAGTGATTTTACCATATCCATCTGATCGGAATATACTTGAGCAGGCAGATTCTTAGTATAAGCTACTGTATACATTAAAGCAGTATTGCCATTATTATTTTGTGCATTAGTATCAGCACCAGCATTTATAAGTGATATTGCTATGTCTTTATGAGCTTCTTGAATTGCCCCCATTAAAGCATTAGTGCCAGATTTATTTTTAGCATTCATATTAGCACCTGCATTTATAAGTAGTGTTACTATATCTTTATGACCTTCATATGCAGCTAGTATTAAAGCAGTATTATCATATTCTCCTTTAGTATTAATATCAGCGCCGGAGTTAATTAAATCGATAACCTTTTTCCAATCCTCTTTTTTAATAGAATTTTTTAATAAATTTGCTAATTCTATAGTATGTTCTTTCTTTTTTTCTACTGAGTCTTCTTGACCATTTATTTGATTATTTATAGAAATTATGCTGTTCTGTAGAAAGATACTTGATAGTAACGCTAAAGCTATATATTTGTTTTTCATATTTTTATCCTTATATTTATTTATATCTATTTTTTATATTTTATATAGTAATTATAATAAAATTATAATTCAATTTGCAATAATTTAAATATATTTCGCTTTAAAATAAACTTTTTTTATATTATTATATCTATAAAAAATATTTATATAATAAAATTTGATTTTATACTTATTTAAATATTAAAAAATTAGACGATCTTTATAATTTTCAAATATAATTGACGGTATAATTAGTTTATTGTATATTAATAATAAATATATTATAAATATTTATCAAATGGGAGTTTATTAATGCATAGAAGATCACTAATAGAAATGTTGAATAAATATTGTTCTGAATATAAAGCAGAACTCGAATTTAAATCTAGAATTATAGATTTTGTAAATTTATATTCTGAATGTTTTAAGAGATCTTTAAGTATTGGGCATATAACTGCTTCTTCATGGCTTTTAAATAAAGATCATTCAAAAGCGCTTCTTTTACATCATAATAAACTAAATAGGTGGTTCCAATTAGGTGGACATTGTGATGGTAATTCTGATGTATTAGCAGTCTCTATTAAGGAAGCTCAGGAAGAATCTGGGATTTTAGGTATAGCGCCTGTTTGTAATGAAATTTTTGATATAGATATTCATCTTATCCCTGAAAATCCAAAAGAAAAAGCGCATTATCATTATGATATAAGATTTTTATTACATGTGACAAGTGATGAAGAAATAATAAAAAATCATGAGTCTAAAGAATTGCGTTGGATAAGTAAAGATATAAACGATTTACCTGAAAAAAGCGATTCACTTATACGAATGTTTACAAAATGGGTAAATTTAAATCTATAATATAATTTGCTTTAAATACGCTCGCGTTATATTTAATTTTGTTATAATATTAAGAAGTTACTTTTAATCTTAATTCTGAAATATAACTATCAATAATTATGGCAAAATTAGAGTTTTTTTTAGCACTAAAATTTTTATTAAATATAAAAAGTGAAAAATCAATATCAACAATGATAAAGATATGCTTTATCAGTATATTAGTTAGTTCATTTGCTTTAACATTGATTTGTGCCATAATGAATGGTTTTGAGAAAGAAACTTATAAGAAATTAAAAGGCGTACATTCTGATATTATAATAAACTCTAGATCCCAAGAAATAAATTTCGATAGACTTAAACCGGTTTTATTCAAAGAATTTGGAGTTTATATAAAAGCTGCAAGTCCTTTTTCTATTGGGCAAGCAATATTGAGGTCCCAAAATAAAAATAATAAATTTCATAGTTTGGTCATGTTAAAGGCTGTTGATCCTAAAAGTGAATTTTTGGTGAATAACTTAGATGATATGCTTTTAAGTACTTATAAAGACCAAAAAGATTGGAATCTATTATTAAAAAATAAAAATATTTTTATAGGAGAAACTCTGGCTAAGAATTTACATGTAAATATCTCTGATAAGATAGATTTACTATATCCAGATGAAGATATAGAAGATAATAGGATTTTATTGCATGTCGAACCCGTAAAAATAGCTGGAATATTTAAAACGGGTATGCAAGAACTTGATGAACAAGTTATTATGAGTTCTTTAAATTTTTTCCAAGATATTTTCGGACACGGTCCTACTGGTGTAAATATTAAATTAAAAAAAGAATTTAAGGAAAACGATGATATATTAAATAAATTAAGAAAACGTTTTAAATTAGATATATTTTCTTGGAAAGATT
>Ga0265293_10012573_pt1 | contig 11199 bp, 10 predicted proteins | sample Munlanlewell138R_FD_192505 | JGI IMG/M metagenome (GOLD analysis project Ga0265293, IMG submission 192505) | Leachate microbial communities from a municipal landfill in Southern Ontario, Canada - Leachate well 138R | ecosystem: Engineered > Solid waste > Landfill > Unclassified | place: Canada... | reverse complement strand
CAGGGAACGCGACGGGCTCCCGTCTCCAGGCGAGAGCGCCTCGTCGCCATCGGGAAGCAGGCCGAGGTCCTCCGGCGCACGGCGGATGACCCCGAGCGCCACCACGGAGATCACCAGCGGCCCGATGACCGCCAGGGCGAGCCATGCCTCGCGCCAGCCTCGCGTGTCGATCAGCCACTGCGTCATCGGGGCGAAGATGAAGATGCCAATCGGCGTGCCGAGGAAGGCGATAGACATCGCCCGTCCTCGCTTCCGCACGAACCAGCGCGAGAGCGGGACGCTGTTGTAGAGGTTGCCGCCCGCGCCCTGCAGCCCCGTCAGCCCGGCGATCCCGAACAGCGCGACGACGTGCCAGCCCTCGCTCGCCTGCGACAGCCCGACGAGCACGAGCCCCATCACGAGCCCCGCACCGACCATCGGCAGCCGCGCCCCGCGCGAGTCGATGACCCGGCCGATCACCCAGGACGACCCCGCGAACGTGAGCAGCCGCGCCGTCTGCGCCCACCCGAACCACGTCTGACCGATCCCGAGTTCCTCGGTCATCGGTTTGATGAACTGACCGGAGTTCACCCCACCCATCGCCGTGATCACCGCCGACGAGCACAGCAGCCCGGCCACGATCACCCAGCCGTAGTAGATCCGCCGCCCCGCGAGCCTCACCGCCGCCCCGCGCAGTGGGAGGACCGAGGCTGGTACGAGGGTGGGATGTGCAGCACGACGGCCAACGGAACGCTCCCGACTTCAGCCGGAGTAGCCTCCGCCCCATCTCGGATAGAGGCCAGCAGTCCGCGATCCCGTCGCTCGCGGGCGTGGGGAGCCCTCAAGCGAGGTCAGCGGACGTGTTCGTCCCAATAGTGGTGGACTTTCGCGACGACGGTGATGACGCTCTTGACCTCGTCCTGCAGGGCGAAGGAGGGGCTCGCGGGGACGATGAGCCACTCGTCCTCGCAGCGGGCTTCGACGTTCTCGAGGAGGATGCAGGCGGACAGCCACGCGGCCATCTTCGGGGAGTCGCACTCCACGGCGAGCCAGCCGGGGACAGGCGACCGCTGGGAGCGCAGGCCGGTGGTCTCGAGGATACCGCGACGGATCTCCTCGACCGCGTCGCCGGACGGAGGCGGCGGTGTCGAGGGTGTATCACCCTGCCCATCGTCGTCTTCGTGGAGGTGGAGGAGCGCCGAGTCTTCGCCTCGGTGGGGCGGGCCGCCGAACAGGGCGAGTTCGCAGAAGTCCTGCCACATCGCGCTCCAGTCGGGACGGCCGTCCGGGCGGTAGACGAACTCGGCGGTCGACATCGGGCCCGGCGGCGTCGGCTCGACGTGGTTCGCGCTCACGCGGACGTCGGCGGCGCGAGACGCTTCGAGGATGGCGCGGGGCTCGCCTCGGCCGTACTCGACGGCGAGGCCGAGGTCGTCCGCGATCGCCTGCGCCCACTGGTGGCAGCGCGCGGCGGCCTCCACGCCGATATCACCCGCGACCAGCAGGATCTGCGCGTCGGGCATCGGAGTCCTCCTCGGCGGGTCGGGGATCGGGCTACGCGGGCTTCGTCCCGATGACCTCGATGTTCGTGTAGACGAAGAAGGCGTCCGGGTCCTCCGCCCAGCGGCGCCAGCCCGCCGCGATCTCCTCCAGCTCCGCCGCCGAGGCGAAGCCGTACTCCTCGGCCTGACGGCCGAAGGCGGAGTGCAGGGTGCGGTCCGCCCAGGAGGTGCCCCAGTTCCGCACGTCCTCCGGCTCCGCGAAGACGACGGCCGTCCCGGTGGTCGCGAGGTCGACGAAGCCGGCACTCCGGAGCCAAGCGCCGAGGCGGCGACCGGCGTCGGAGTCGGCGCCGTTGCGGCTCGCCACCTGGTGGTAGACCTCCAGCCAGCGGTCCAGCTCTGGCAGGCGTGGCCACGCGACCATCGTCGCGTAGTCGGCGTCACGGACGGCGAAGAGACCGCCCGGCTTCAGGACGCGCAGCACCTCGCGGGCGGCGTCCTCGGGGCGGGTGAGGTGCTGCAGCACCTGGTGGGCGTGCGCGACATCGAACGAGGCGTCCTCGTAGGAGAGTTCGTAGACGCTCGCCTCCTCGAACCGCAGGTTGGTGACGCCCTCGGAGGCCGCGTGCTCGCGCGCCTGCTCGAGGACGTCCGCGACGACCTCGATGCCCACGACCTCGCCCGGAGCGACGGCGCGCGCGAGGCCGGTCGTGATCGTGCCGGGGCCGCAGCCCACGTCGAGCAGGCGCATGCCCGGCGCCAACCTCGGCAGGAGGTACGCGGCCTCACGCTCCGCGGTGCGGCGGGCGTGCTGCCCGACGACGGAAGCGTGGTGGCCGTGCGTGTAGCGGTCGGAGGGTGCGGTCATCGGTGGCTGCCTCGGGGAGTCCTCGGACGGTGGTGTGGCTACCGGAGCTGCGGGATGACGTCCGACATCAGGCGGTCGTACGTGTCCTTCGTGCCTCGGCCGAAGTTGAAGTTCGGAACGATGAACTCGTCCACGCCCGCCTCGGCGTAGCGGCCCAGCGTGTCCACGATCTCGGCGGCGTTCCCCGCGAGGACGGGGCGCCCCGGCCCCCGCGCGGCCTCGACAACCTTCGGGTCGTCCGAGATGGTCACCATCGCCTGGCAGCTGTGGCGGATCTCCTTCGGATCGCGGCCGACTTCCTCGCAGTGGCGGGCGAGCACCTCGCCCTTCCGGGCGAGGGTCTCGGGCGAACCCCACACGTTCCACTCGTTGGCGTAGAGGGCCGCGATGCGGAGCGTGCGCTGCTCGCCCCCGCCGCCGATGAGCAACGGCGGTCCGCCCGCCTGCACCGGCTTCGGCGCCAGAGGCGCGTCCGTGATCGTGTACGCGCGGCCCTGGAAGTCCGTGCGCTCGTTCTGGAAGAGCGACTTCAGGATCTGCGCGCTCTCCTCGAGGCCGCGCATGCGCCCTCCAAGCGTCTTGTAGTCGATGCCGTACGCCGTGTGCTCGTTCTCCTGCCACCCCGCGCCGAGACCGAGGACGAGCCGGCCGCCGGAGATGATGTCCACCTGCGCCGCCATCTTCGCGAGGACCGCGGGGTGCCGGTACGTGTTCCCCGAGACCAGCGAGCCGAGGCGCACCCGAGAGGTGGACGCCGCCAGCGCGGCGAGGGAAGTCCAGCACTCCTGCGTCGGCCCGCTGTTGTCGGCGGCGTTTGGCATGAAGTGGTCGGCGAGGTAGATGCCATCCCAGCCGGTGGCCTCGACGTGCTTCGCCTGGTCGAGGACCGCCTCCCAGGGCGGTGAAAGATTGAGCCACGCCGCGAACTTCATCGGTCCTCCTCGCGCAGTCTGGGCAGAGGCGGACGTTACCACGAGAGCCCGGCTCCTCTGCTAGGTGCGTCGGAGGCGGAGAAGGCCCTCACCCCAACCCTCTCCCGGAACCGGGAGAGGGGGCCGGAGTCCGGAGGGGCGGAGTCCGGAAGGCGAATCTGGAGAGTCGGAGATCCGATCCGATCTGACTCTGCCTCCCCTCTCCCGGTTCCGGGAGAGGGGCCGGGGGTGAGGGCCCTCCGCGTTCTACACCATCCCGAGGTCCCCCAGCAGCTCCCGCACGAGGATCTGATGCAGCTCGGCCCTCCGCGACTCGGGCTGGTCCATCTGGCCCATCTCCACGAGCACCGGACTGACGCCCGGGACGAACCGTCCGAGGCTGAGCGAGGAGGAGCCACGCGTCCCGTCAGGGAGTGTCCGCATCGCTTCTTCCTCGGGGGTGGGGGTTCGGCTCGGGGTGGGGTCGCCACTGCCCGGGCCGAAGCGACCGCCGGGGCGGGAGCGGGTGACGAACGCCTCGCGCGGGGTGATCTTCGCATTCACGCGGGCGACGAGGTCCTCGATCACGGGGGCGGCTGCGGCGTCAGCCGTGGTGACGGTCTGGCCGATGAAGGCGGTGCCGCCGTTGCTGCCGCGCTCGTTGAAGAAGCCCCAGGATTCGTGCATGTCCCACACCCACTGCGGGCGCCAGTACTCGGCGAGGGCGACGACCTCGGCGGCCATGCGCGCCATCGGCAGCCCGTCCGGGTGGCCGGGGTAGAGGCGGTTGAGGTCACCGAAGCCCACGAGCGTCCGCTCGAAGGCGGCGGCGGAGCGCCAGTTGAGGCGTGGCAGCACGATCAGGGAGCCGCGGGCCACCTCCCACCCGGCGGCGGCCTCGGCGCCCATCCATCCGCCCGGCTCGTTCCCGTGCACCCCGCCGAGGATCATGAAGCGCGGCCCGTCGACGCCGGAGTGGTGGATGGTGCCCTCCGCCTCCCACTCCGTGCCTGCCATCAGCACGAGGTCCTCGCGGCCGCGCGGACGGACCTCAGGGGTGGGAGAGGGCGTCGCAGTGAGGGTGGCGGTCGCGAGGCTGGCGCCTGCCTCGGACGTCGCGGTGGGCGTCGAGTCGGCGCTCTCTTCGCGCGCGTCGACCGCGGGCGCTGGGTCATCAGAACACGCGCCGAGGAGCGCGCCCGCGCCCACGGCGACGCTACCGCCGACGGCGACGCCGAGGAACCTGCGACGAGAGTAGTTGGACATTGGTGGTGTTTCCCGACCCCACGGGAGCGTGCGTTCAGGATACGCGGAAACGCACACCTCGTGCGGGGGCGGGAGGCCCCGGACCGTCGGAGCTAGTAGGAGGAGACGTCCATCTGTGGGAGGTTGCCGGTGGCGGAGTACACCGTGCGCTCCGCGATGTTCGTCGCGCGGTCGGCGATGCGCTCCAGGTTGTGGGCGACCCACAGGAGGTGCGTGGAGGGCTCGATGGTGGAGGGGTCGCCGATCATGACCTGGATCAGGTCGCGGTAGATCCGGTCGTACAGGCCGTCCACCTCGTCGTCACGTGCGCCGACGCGGTAGGCGGCGTCCACGTCCTGCTCGACGAACGCCTGGATGGCGTCGCGGAGCATCTCGCGAGCGTGGCCGGCCATGATCGGGATGTCGATGAGCGGCTTCACCAGCGGCTCGTCCTGCATCATGATCACGATCCGTGCGATGCCCTCGGCGTGGTCGCCCATCCGCTCCAGGTCAGTCATGATCGCGGAGACGGAGACCACCAGGCGCAGGTCACGCGCCACGGGCGCCTGCTGGGTGATCAGCGCGATCACCTCGTTCTGGCAGCTGAAGTTCAGGGCGTTGATCGCGTGGTCGTTCTCGACGACGGTCTGCGCGAGGCTCGCGTCGCGGTCGAGCAGCGCGGCCATGGAGCGGTCCACGGCGCGGTCCACCATCGACCCCATCTCCAGGACGGTGTCCTGGAGTTGAGACAACTGCTTCAGATAGACCTGTCGGGGCATGCGAGCCTCTGTTCAGACCCCCCGGCCGTCAGAATGACTTCCGATTGTAATAGCCACCGCCCTTGACACCAAGGGTGGCACGGGTGTTCAGCCCCGGACGAGATTCCGCCTACCCAAAACGACCGGTGATGTAGTCCTCGGTGCGCTTGTCGCGCGGGTTGGTGAAGAGCTGCTCCGTGGGGCTGTATTCGATCAGCCGCCCGGTGCGCTCCTCGCCCGCGAGGAGGAACGCGGTCCAGTCGGAGACGCGCGCCGCCTGCTGCATGTTGTGGGTCACGACGACGATGGTGTAGTCCTTCGCCAGCGTGCGCATCAGGTCTTCGATCTTGAGCGTCGCGATCGGGTCGAGGGCGGAACAGGGCTCGTCCATCAGGATGATGTCCGGCTTCACCGCCAGCACGCGCGCGATGCAGAGACGCTGCTGCTGGCCACCGGAGAGCGAGGTCCCCGGCTCGTCCAGCTTGTCCTTCACCTCGTCCCACAGCGCCGCGTCACGCAACGACCGCTCGATGACCTCCTCCATCTGGGACTTGGACTTGGCCAGGCCCAGGCGCTTCGGTCCGAACGCGATGTTCTCCTTGATCGACATCGGGAACGGGTTCGGCTTCTGGAAGACCATGCCCACGTGGCGGCGCAGCTGCACCGCGTCCACGTCCTTCCCCATGATGTCGACGCCGTCGATCGTGATCTTGCCGGTGACGCGCGCGCCCGGGATGAGGTCGTTCATCCGGTTGAAGCAGCGCAGCAGCGTGCTCTTGCCGCAGCCGGACGGGCCGATGAGGGCGGTCGTGGCGCGCTGGTAGATGTCAAACGTCACGCCCTGCACCGCCTGGTGCTGGCCATACCAGACGCCCGCGTCCTCCAGGCTGAGGGCGATCGCGTTCGTGTCGCCTCGACGGGGGGAGCCGGCGGCGGCCGCGGCCACCGTGGACTTCACGTCCACGCCGCCGCCGGCCATGCGGTGCTCCAGGCGCTCCAGTTGCTCCTCGGTCGGGGTGTCGGTCACCGGCGTCTCCCGCTCTGCTCCCGCATCGATCCGGACTTCGGTACGGATGTCGTTGGTCACTAGTTTCTCCTGACGGAGCCGAGGCGCGAGATCCTCCAGCGGAGGAACAGCGCCGAGAGGTTGAAGAGGAGGACGACGGCGAGGAGCACGAGGGCAATGCCCCACTTGCGGTCCTCCGGGTAACCGATGCCCTCGATGATGCGTCCGTAGAGTTCGAACGACAGGACCTGCGCTCGCTCGTTGATCACGGCGGCGGGCGAGAGGCTCACGTTCTTCGCCATGATCGCGCCCACGACGATGACCGGCGCCGTCTCGCCGGCGGCCCGGCTGATCGCCAGCAGCACCCCTGTGATGATGCCCGGCAGGGCCTGCGGCAGCGTGATGAAGAACGTGGTCCGCAGCCGCGACACGCCGAGGGCCAGCGAGCCCTCCCGCACACCTCGCGACACGGCAAGGAGCGACTCGCGCGCGCTGGTGATGATGATCGCCAGCGCCTGCAGCGCCAGCGTGGCGGAGACCACCCACAGCGACTTCTGCCCGCCAAGGATGTCCAGGAAGAACGCCGCGCCAAACAGCCCGTAGACGATCGAGGGCACCCCGGCGAGGTTGATGATCGTGAGGTTGATGAGCCGCAGCAGGCGCCCGGGCCGCGCGTACTCCGAGAGGAAGACCGCCGCCCCGACGCCGAGCGGCACCGCCATCAGCACCACCAGCAGCAGCGAGTAGGCGGTGAGGACGATCACCGGCCAGATGCCGCCCTCGGCCCCGTCTCGCCTCGGCGGGTCGGTGAGGAACTCCCAGGTGATCGCGGATGCGCCCTCGCGCAGGACATAGGCCGAGACGATCACGATGGGCGCGAGCACGATCAGCGTCGCGACCAGGGTGAGGGCGAAGACGATGCGCTGGTACAGGTCCTTGCGCCGGCCCTCGGGCGGGGTGCGGACCCAGGAGGAGGCGGCGCTCATCGGGAAAACCTCTTGCGCTGCCGGTCGAGCACCAGGTCAGCGATGATCGTGGTGAACATGGTGATGAGGAACAGCACCGCGCCGGTCATGAACAACGCGGGGCGCAGCAGCGAGTACGCGGAGGCGTTCCCGAACCCGGATGCGATCGTCGCGGTCATCGTGCGCATGGACTCGGTGGGCAGCTCGGGGATGGAGGAGTTCCCGCCGCCCAGGATCAGCACCGTCATCGTCTCGCCGATGGCGCGCGCCATGCCGAGCATGACCGCGGCGGTGATGCCGGAGATGGCGGCGGGCATGATCACGAACCAGATCGCCTGGAGCTGGTTACAGCCCAGCGCGTACGCGTTCTCCTTGAAGTCCACGGGGACCGCCTGCAGCGCGTCATCCGCGATCGAGATGATCAGCGGCACGGCAATGAATGCCACCACGATGCCTGCCGTCATGCCGGACATGCCTCCGGCGCCCCAACCGAAGGTCTCGCGCACGATGGGGACAAGCAGGAACAGGCCCACGAAGCCGAACAGCACCGTGGGCACGCCGGCCAGCAGTTCCGCGCCGGACTTGATGTAGAGACGGACGCGAGGCGGCGCGATCTCCGAGATGTAGACCGCCGTGGCGAGGCCCAGCGGCACCGCGATGACCAGCGTCACCAGCGTGACCCAGCCCGTCGCGATCAGCGGCGCCATGATGCCGAAGCGGAACTTCTCCGGGTCGCTGGTGTTCTCCGTGATGGCGTTGCCGAACGTGAAGAACCGGCCGACGGGGTAGTCCATCTCGAAGAACAGCCGCAGGCCCTGCTGGCCCAGCAGCAGGAGGATCCCGATCAGCAACAGGATCGTGAGGAGGCCGGTCGCGTAGATGACGGCCTCGACAATGCCTTCCCAGACAGCGCCAGTGCGACGCCGGCGGACCGACTCTGCGAGCGATCGGCGTGGCGCCTGATCGGTGGTAGGGGCTACGGCCACGTGAGGTCTCCGCCGTCCAGCCGAGTTTGCGCTCTCTGCATCCAGCCCATCCTCACGCGGGCGTCCTGCCCGAGGTCTGGAGCGGGGCGAGCCGAAGCCCGCCCCCTCTCCATCCCCCGGAGGGGCGTCTGCTATCGCCTACCCGTCCTAGTTGGCGGGAAGGAATCCCAGTTCCTCGCCCAGCGCCTGGCCGTCCGGGCTCAGGACGAAGGCGATGTAAGCCTTCACCAGCGGGTCGCTGGACTGCGCCGGGTCACCGTCCGTGTAGTAGAAGAGGCCGCGCGCGATCGGGTACTCACCCGACGCCACGGTCTCCTCGGACGGCTCCACGGCGACCGCGCCCTCCTCGGCGGCCACGGGCACCACGCGGACGGCGTCCGCCGGGATGTCCGCCAGGTTGCCGAGGCCGGCGTAGAAGATACCGCCCTCGTCACCGGAGACGGCAGTCAGGCCGGCCGGCGCGTTCGCCTGCTTGTTGATGTCCTGGGAGTACTCGGCGTCATCGCCCAGCGCACCCTGGATCACTTCTTCCTCGAGGTAGGCGAAGGTGCCGGACTCCTCGTTCCGGGAGTAGAGCACGATCGCGCGGTCGGGGCCGCCCACCTCGGACCAGTTGGCGATCTCACCGGCATAGATGCGCGCGACCTGCTCGAACGTGAGCTGCTCCACGGTGTTCGAAGGGTGCACCACGATGGCGAGCGCGTCGCGGAAGATCGTGGTCTCGAACGGATCGAGGCCGGCCGCCTCGGCCTGGCTGATCTCCTCGTCCGTGATGTCGCGGGAGGCCGCCGCGATCGGCACCTCGCCGTTGATGAAGGCGGTGATGCCGCCACCCGAACCGACCTCACCCGTGGTGACGGTCACGTCGCCGTGCAGCGCCTCGAACTCCTCGATCGCGAGGCGCGTGTACGGCGCCACCGTGGACGAGCCCTCGATGTTCAGCGAACCGGAGAGCTCCTCACCGTCCGAGGTAGCCGTCGTCGTGCCGTCCGCGCCGTCCTCGGGGTCTTCGTCATCTCCACATGCGACGAGCAGCATGCTCACCAGGCCGACCATCAGCCCCAGGAGCAATATGCGCCTGCCTACGAACCGCTCAAGTGCCATTCAGGCTCCTTCTGTGGTGCCACCGACCGGCGGCCGGCCGATAGCGGGTGTTTCCCTCTGTCCGTGAGCGATCGTCTGGCTGTGGCGTTAATGCCTGTTTAAATGACGGGCGCCGCCACGCTCCTACGATTCGCGCATGACGCGCAGCGCCTTCGAGGCCCAGCTCGACCAGCTCCGGGACGCCGTCCTCCTCCTCGGCGTCGATGTCCGCGATGCCGTGCACGAGAGCATGCTCGCGCTCCGCCAGGGCGACCTCCGCCGCTCCCGAGGGCTCATCGAGCACCTCGAGGTAGTCGGGCGGCAGCGATGGAGCATCGAGGAGCGCACGATCGTGGCGGTCGCGGAGCAGCAGCCAGTCGCCGGGGACTGCCGGCGACTGGTCGGCTTCCTGGAGATGCTGGCGGACCTCTCGAGGATCGGTGACCACGCCCGCGGGATCTCGGAGATCAACGCCCTGATGGGCGCCACCTCCGCGCCCCGACGCCTCGGATTCCTGCCCTCGATGGCGGACAAGGCGCTGGCGATGCTGGACGACGCCCTCCTGGCGCTGCGCCGCGACGATGCCGAGCGCGCCCGGCACGTCCTTCACGCGGACGACGACCTGGACCGCCTCCAGGGCCGCGTCTACCTGGACGCCTTCCGCACGATGATCGAGGACCCGGCGCTGGTGCAGGAGCAGACGTACATGCTGTGGGTCGCCCACAACCTCGAGCGCGTGGGGGACCGCTCCACCAATGTGTGCGAGTCGCTGATCTTCATGGTCACGGGCCGCCGGGAGAGCGCGGATGCGCCACCCTCCGGCGGACACCCTCAGTAGGCGGAGACGGCGCCGGCCGGCTCGTCCTCGGCGCGCGGGAGGGTGAACGAGAGCGTCGCGCCGGGGCTCTGCTCCGCGACCCAGATCTCTCCACCGTGCCGCGACACGATGTGCCGCGCGATCGCGAGGCCGAGGCCCGTGCCCTGGTCATCGCCCCGGGAGCGGTCGGCGGTGTAGAAGCGCTCGAATACGCGCAGGCGGTCCTGCGGCAGCACGCCCGGCCCCTGGTCACGCACGTCAATGCGGATGCCCCCGTGCGCCCGGTCCCGCGGCAGACCGCCCTCGTGCGGGTGGGCGACGAGCGTCACCTCCCCGCCCTGTGGGGAGTGGCGGATGGCGTTGTCGATCAGGTTGGAGAGCACCTCCAGGATGCGCTCGCGGTCCGCGCGGGCGGGCGGTGTGCCGTCCGCGACCTCCGCGATGAGGCGCACCTCGCGACGCTCCGCGACCGGGGCGATCCGACGCTCCGCCTCCGCGAACAGGTCCGCGACGTCCACGGGCCCGAAGGCGAACTCCTCCATCCGCGACTCGATGCGAGAGAGGCGCAGAAGGCGGTCCACGATCCGCCCGAGGCGCTCGATCTCGGACGTGAGCTGGGCAGAGAAGCGGGCGTGCTGCTCCGGCTCCTCCACGCCGCTCTCCAGCGTCTCGGCCAGCGCGAGGGCGGCTGCGATGGGGGTACGGAGCTCGTGCGAGACGTTCGCGATCAGGTCCTGCCGGGCGCGCTCGGCTCGGCGGAGGGGAGTCATGTCCTGCAGCGTGAGTACCGTGCGGATCTCGTCGGACTCCACCGGCGTCGCCGTCGCGAAGATCACGCGCTGCTCGCCGTCCTCGACCTCCCGAGGCTGCGCCGCGGCCTCGCGCAGGATGTCGAGGAAGACGTGGTCGCGTGCTGCGCGGATGAACGAGACGCCGGTCATGGTCTCGCGCGGCCGTCCGAGGATCGTCGCGGCAGCGGCATTCGCCGCGATCACCGTGTTCTCAGCGTCCAGCAGCAGGATGCCCTCCGAGAAGAGGTCGAGGAGCGCCGTGACCTCCTGCTCCGCGTCGGGCGGAGC
>Ga0265293_10012572_pt1 | contig 11199 bp, 7 predicted proteins | sample Munlanlewell138R_FD_192505 | JGI IMG/M metagenome (GOLD analysis project Ga0265293, IMG submission 192505) | Leachate microbial communities from a municipal landfill in Southern Ontario, Canada - Leachate well 138R | ecosystem: Engineered > Solid waste > Landfill > Unclassified | place: Canada... | reverse complement strand
GATTTGGGCTTAATGTCCAAAATTGCTGCTGTTTTGGGGAATCATGTGGATTCTTCTATATTCAGAAAGAAGCATATCGAACGCAAGCAGTTGTTTAACGATACTTTCGTAGATTCAGAAAGCCGGAAAACGATCCAACCAAATTCGTTACAAAACTTATCCAAAGGTAAAATTTCCGCATCTGGAAATGATTCGTCCGTTCAGGAGATTGATACTCAGGCTTCCTATGCTGTGCCGCTGGCTCTTGGTGTGTTTAGTGATGAAAACAAACCACATGCAGCAAGAAATCTTGCAGATGCTGTCAAACGCAAGAATACCGGCGACTATGGGGATGTTTTTCCGGAATATTCATTGATGACCGGATTTATAGGTACTGCATCGATTGGGAAAGCACTTAGTGATAACGACTACGATGAAACAGCTTATAGCTTGCTCCAGCAAACTTCCTACCCTTCATGGTTATACTCGGTTGAGCAGGGTGCGACAACAATCTGGGAACGGTTGAATTCTTACACTGCGGAAAATGGATTTGGAGGAAACAACAGCATGAATTCTTTTAATCACTATGCTTTTGGAGCAATTGGCGCCTGGATGTACAATTATTCTATTGGCATTCAGCGCGATGAAAATGCCCCCGGGTTTAAACACTTTAAGCTGAAACCAATGCCCGATCCGACCGGGAAAATGACTTTTGCCAAAGGTCATTATGATTCGATGTATGGACGAATTGAAAGCGCATGGAAAATGCAAGGAAATAAATTGACATATACAGCAAAAGTTCCGCCCAATACTACAGCAATTCTTTATCTGCCTGCGTCTTCAGAAAAAGAGATAACTGAAAGCGGAAAAAATATAGCGAATGCTGAAGGAGTTTCTTTTATAAAGTTTGAAAACAATCGAGCTGTTTTTGAACTGAAATCGGGAGATTATATCTTCGTTTCTACCAATTTAAAAGAATCAGTAAAGTAAAATATCAGTATTTAATCACTCATTATGAATATTAAACAACTCATTATAATTGTATTGCTTGTCTTTCCCGGGCTGATGTTTGCACAAAGTTTGGAAATCGACCAGTTAAAAACGGATAATCAAATCACACCGCTTGGTTTCGATAACCCTGTGCCTGAATTCAGTTGGATTTTGAAATCTTCGCAACGTGGAACGGCACAAACTGCTTATGAACTTACTGTTTCCGATAACGAGAGCAAATTGGAATCCGGCAATTATTGGCAATCAGGAAAAATTGAGGGGAATCAAACTTTTGGCATTCCTTACGCCGGGAAGCCCTTAAAATCGTTTACCCGTTATTTCTGGAAAGTGCGCGTTTGGGATGAGAATGGAAAAGCATCAGACTGGAGCATACCTTCGTGGTTTGAAACAAGCATGATGAACGCTTCGGACTGGAAAGCAAAATGGATTTCAGACCAAATTCCTTTGCCTGAAAAAGACGAGGATTTTTACCTTGAAACACCCAATCCTTTGCTGCGAAAAGAAATCAAACTGAAAAAGGAAGTTAAATCGGCTCGGCTTTATATTGCTGGATTAGGCTATTCAATTGCCTACATCAACGGCCAGCGGGTGGGCGATCACATGTTGGATATGCCTTGGACACAATTTGATAAGCAAGTTACTTACAATACATTCGACGTAACGGAAATGCTAACTAAAGGTGAAAACGCAATTGGCCTAATGCTCGGAAACGGCTGGTATAATCCCGAACCCTTTAAACTTTTCCAACGTTGGAATTTGCGTGATGAACTCACGGTGGGCAAACCGGTAGTAAAAGCACAGTTGCGAATAACATATTCTGATGGTTCAACCGAAACCATAATTACTGACAAAAGCTGGAAAGCCGGTGCCGGTCCGATTTTAAAGAACAGCGTTTATCTCGGCGAACTTTACGATGCACGCCTGGAACAAGACGGATGGAATAACCGGAATTTTAAGGATAAAAGCTGGCAAACAGCCAAAGTAGAAGCCGGTCCAAAGGGGGAGTTAATTGCACGCTATATTCCACCTGTACGCGCTACGAAAATCCTGAACCCAATAAAAATGACAGAACCAGAACCCGGTGTTTACCTTTTTGATTTTGGACAGAATTTTGCCGGTGTGGCGCGCTTGAAAGTTTCAGGTCCAGCCGGAACAACTGTAACGATGCGCAGTGGCGAAGATATTCATGCGGATGGATCGCTGAATTTTTTGACGGTTATCGCCGGACAGCTAAAAGCAATGTGGAATGCCGATGGTGGTCCTGGCTGTCCCAAAGACCCGATGATGGTGAATACATATATTTTGAAAGGTGAAGACGATGAAGTTTTTACACCTGAATTTACATTTTCAAGTTTCAGGTATGTCGAAGTTTCGGGATTCCCCGGAAAGCCGGATTTGAATTCGATTGAAGGCTTGCGAATGAATACCGACTTGCGGGAAACCGGTTCGTTTCAGTGCTCCAACGAAATGTTCAACCAAATCCAGGAGGTTACAAAATGGACTTTTCTCAGCAATGTTTTTAGCGTGCAAAGCGATTGCCCTGCACGAGAAAAATTTGGTTATGGAGGAGATATTGTGGCTACGGCAGAGGCATTTAGCTACAATTTCGATATGAATAATTTCTACCGCAAAGCAATGCAGGATTTTGTGAACGATGTTCGCCCAAACGGGGGTATGACCGAAATTGCGCCAAACATGGGAATCAACAGCCAAAGTATGGGTGGCGAAACTGGTCCGCCGGGCTGGCAACTGGCTTTCCCTTTTGGGTTAAAAGTACTGCACGATTATTACGGCGATTTAAGTGTCGTGAAGAAAAACTATCCGTTCCTGAAAAATCAGGTGGAATTTATGCGCTCGGTAGCACCAGACCACATTGTGGAGAAGTGCATCAGCGACCACGAAAGCATCGATCCCAGACCAATAGCACTTTCGGCAACTGCGTTTTATTATCATCATGTGAAAATTCTTCATGAGTTTGCTGAAATTCTAAATAAGAAAGAAGACATAGAAAACTATGGGAAACTGGCTTCCAATATCAGGGAAGCCTTCGTTAAAACCTTCCTGAAAACGGGAACCGGAGTTTTCGATAACGGAACACAGGCCGCACAATTATTTGCTTTGTATTACGATTTGGTTCCCGAAAATGAAAAAGCGTCGGCAATTGACCATTTGTTACTCGAAATTTACAACAAACACAAAGGTCACTTATCAACGGGCATTTTTGCAACAAAATACATGTTCGATTTTTTCAGAGAAGAAAACCGCAACGATGTTTCCTACTCCATAGCCAATCAGCGCACTTTCCCCGGTTGGGGAGATATGCTTGCCCATGGCGCAACCACCCTCTACGAAAGTTGGCAATATCCCGATACCGTATATTCACAAAACCACCCCATGTTTGGATCCATTTCGGAGTGGTATTACAAATCCCTGCTGGGAATTAATGCTTCATCACCCGGGTTTCGCACTTTCGAAATAAAACCACAGCCTGCAGGCGATTTAACCTGGGCAAAAGGGTATTATGATGCAGTTGTTGGCCGGATTTCGAGCGAATGGAGCATAGAAGGAACGAGTTTCAACCTTAAAGTTTCCGTCCCCGCCAATGCACGGGCGAGAATATATGTGCCGGCAATTTCCGGGAAAAATGTATTAGAAAACGGTCAACCCGCGAACGAAGCACCCGGCTTGAATTTCATCGGACTTCAAGAGGGTTACGCGGTGTTTGAAGCCGTTTCAGGCGAATATTTATTTACAACTTATTATTTATAGAACTATGCAAAAAATTTTTACTCAAATCTTTCTTTTTATTTTCGTTTACGGCTTTTCAGCCTCATACAATACTGCTTATACACAGTTGGACACTCTCCGGATACAATTAGAAAACGAATCTCCGATAGTAGATGGAGTAGGGGACGATCCTTGCTGGAATGCCCGCGGTGTGGAATGGCAAATGATCGATCAGCTTTGGATGCCGTGGAAAGGGACCAGACCCGGTGCAGATGATTTTACCGGGAAATTCAAAGTGATTTGGAATGAAGAAGAAAATTTGCTTTATTTCCTCGTGGACATTATCGACGATGTTTTTATTGATGGCTACGATTTTGAAACAAACGGGCCATTCGGATATCCCAACTACGATGTGGTGGAAATATTTATTGACGAAGATCGCTCAGGTGGCCCTCATGTTTTTAACAATGGAACAGAGAATGCACAGAATGCTTTTTCGTATCACATCAACGTGAATGCTCCGGCTGATGGGAAAGCCACCGACAAGTTTACCGTTCAGGACCTGGACGGAACTGACTGGGGTAATTCGTGGGTGGTGAATTATGCAGATCATTTCCCTGATTTCACCATGAAAAAAACGGGAAACAATTACGTGTATGAGTTTTCCATGAAAGTATATAACGATACCTACCCAACCCAAAACAGAGATGGATCATCCGCTACAGATAAAGAATTGGCGCGGGTAACACTCACAGAAGGTAAGATTATGGGAATGAGCCTGGCGTATTGTGATAATGATGCAAACGACGGTAAACGCGACCATTTTTTTGGTTCCAGCCCCGGAAAAGAATATTCTGCTAACTTTGGTTTTATGGGGTATGGTAACAGTATAAGTGTGGAAAACGGACAGAAAATTTTCAACACTAACTGGATGGTAGCCGAAGATTATGGTGTAGTGAAATTAGTTAACGACTATCCTACTGGTGCTTTAGTTCCACTTCAGAAAAATGAAAATATCTCCATTAGCCCCACAATGGTAAAAACAAGCTTCCGGCTTACTGCTCATTCAGCACATACCGCAATGGTAAAGGTCGAAATATTTAAAGCAAGCGGGATGAAAGTGGCTGAGTTTACTGATACAAAATCATCAGCAGAATATACCGGAGATTTCAATGTTGAATTTTTGAATAAAGGAATTTATATCGTTAGAATGACTGCCGGAAACCAAAACCGTACACAAAAAATTATAAAAAATTGAAAGCAATTAAATACAATGTACCATGAAAAATAAAATTACGAAAGAGATTCCAAGGCGATTTAAATCGTGGGAAAAGAAGTTAGACAAGTGGTCGATTCCTGCAAAAGTAAGTTTTTTTGTGCTGGGACTTGCCTCCACAATTTGGTTTTTAATTCGGGTTATTCCCAAACCATCGCGGGCAGCATACCCCTGTATGCAAGCTGCTGCACCGGTAATGTCGGCATTTGTTGTTTATATTTTGACATTTTCAGGAGCTTTTCTTACATTTAAAAAGGCAAAAGCAAATTTTTACAAATCGCGTTATGCCATTGCAGGAGTATTTGCGGTAATAAGCCTCATCATTTCTGTCGTGTTCTTTTCTCAAGACATCAAAGTGGCTTATGCGCGCGCAACTGCATTGACTGGAGTTTTACCCGATGGACCAAATTCTCCGATGGGACAGGGTATGGGAATTAATCCTGGTCGGGTAGCATGGGTTTTTAATCCCGAGGCTACTAACCCAAATTGTACCAACAGTTGGGGTCCCGATGGAAAAGTTAACACGGCTGACGATGACGGATATTTTCTTCCAAAAAACACCGATAAGGAAGTTGTGAAAACGATGCTGGACAGCGCCATGGTGAACCTTACCGGAGAGACATCACTTATTACCGCCTGGGACAAAACATTTAAATACTTCAATAAGAAAAAAGGACTTGGGGAAGTGGGTTATTCTCCGGAACAAACAATTTTTATCAAAATAAATCAAGGTTCATCCTGGATAAAAGATGAAAGTACAATGCTTCCCGCATCGTGGAGCTGGACCGAACAATACTATGGGATTGGTGAAACTTCGCCACAAAGTGCCCTGGCAGTAGTTCATCATCTTGTTAACTACGCCGGAGTGCCGCAGGAGAATATTTACGTTAGCGATCCAAGTTCTGCCATCTTCCAATATACTCTTGAGGTGATAGCAGAAGAATACCCTAACGTAGTGTTTTTGGATCATCAGACCTCAAAGCTGGGCAGGACGCTTTCTCAAGGGACGACCATAAGCGACGTTGTTTATTATTCTGATAACGGAGAAGTAATGAAGGAAGCGGTAGGAGAAAAACTATATAAGGAGATGTATGCAGCGGATTACATGATAAATGTGGCTGCCTTGAAAGCGCATGCAAGAGCTGGGATTAGCCTGTGCGCTAAAAACCATTTTGGCTCACATGGTCGCGACGGTGCAGGTCATTTGCATATTGGTTTAATTGCACCTGAAAATGATCTTCAGGAAAGAAATGAGTACGGTGAGTATCGGGTTTTAACTGACATTATAGGACACGAAAAGCTCGGCGGAAATACCTTGCTATTTCTCGTTGATGGTTTATGGGGAGCTACCGAAGCAGTGGATAAGCCGGTGAAATGGCAGATGAAACCCTTTAATGACGGTTGGCCAAGTTCTTTGTTTATTTCGCAAGACCAGGTTGCCCTCGAATCCGTTTGCCTCGATTTCCTTAGACAGGAAGCCATAGAAAATCCAAAATTTAAAAAACGGCCGCTTTTTGGGGCTGTTGACGATTACCTGCACCAGGCTGCCGACAAAGCAAACTGGCCGATAGATATTGTGTATGACCCGGAAGGTGATGGAACTCCAATGGAAAGTATGGGTGTTCATGAACACTGGAACAATGCCAGCGACAAACAATATACGCGCAACCTTGGCACCGGCACCGGTATCGACCTGATTTCAACACCATTTTCATTAGTGAAACGGACGGTTGGGACTGGTGCAATTCAAAACCTGACAAGCAAACTGGAAATGAAGGTTTATCCGAATCCTGCCACTGACCGCATCACTTTGCAGGCTGAAGTGAATGGAGAAAGCCCGGTGGATTTAAGTATTTACGATGCGAGTGGGAAAGTGTTTTTAACACGCATTTTATATCCTATTGGTGGAGTGATTGATGAAATGATAGACTTGCCACAATCAATGAAAACAGGGACTTATTTCATTTGTTTACTTGGGGAACAACAAAAAGAAACCATGCAGATTATGATTCGTTAAGATTTATTTTTCTATTTTAGCAGTCATGATAAAATAGGGAGGTAAATCATGAAAAACGAATTGAAATTACAAAATTTGCTAAATAGGATCAGTGAAAACGGGGATGAAGTCGCTTTCAAAGATTTATTTGACCTTTTTTCTGATGGATTGTACCGTTTTGCCTTTTCTATACTGAAAAACAAACAATTAGCAGAAGAAACAGTTTCCGATGTGTTTTTCAGCATATGGATGCGTCGCAGGTCTATCTCGAAAATAGAAAACTTTAAACCGTATATTTTCACTTCAGCACGTAATGCTGCTTTAAATTATATTGCTAAAGAAAAACGGAACAACATGGTGTGGATTGAAGATGTAAAAGTACCGTTACTGATGGAGGACATTAGTCCTGAATCGGAGCTAATTACCAGCGAGCTGCGCGATGCTATTGCGCAGGCAATCGACAACTTACCCGAAAGGTGCAAACTAATTTACAGCCTGGCAAAAATAGAACAGCTTAAATACAAGGAAATTGCTTCAATATTGGGCATTTCGGTAAAAACTATTGATCATCAACTTACCATCGCCATTAAAAAAATCGGAACGGAGATTGAAAATTATTTAAGGGATGAAGGCGAGCCTTCCGGCGTAAGCCTCATCCTTTGCTTATTCGTGCCGAATAGAAAGTAAAAAATATTAACATTTATATTCATCATTTGAAAGAATTGGGAAATTATAAAAAGCAAAAAAATGGACTCACTAAATTTTGGATCAAACAGACGGAATTTCATTAAAACAACTGCAGGAGCAGGTTTGTATTTAGCAACCACAGGATACGCAGGTATGACTGCCGGTTTTGCCTCTGAACGCCCTGTTCGTATTGGGTTTGTTGGTGTTGGCAGTCGGGGCATCGGAATGCTTAAGGTAGCTCTTTCCCTGGAAGGTGTTGAAGTTCCTGCGGTTTGTGATATAGTAGAAGAAAGGGTTGCTATGGCACAACGTGTGGTAGAGGCGGCAGGACAGCCAAAGCCAATGGGTTTTACCGGTCCAAAAGATTATTTAAAGGTAGCAGAGTTGAATAATCTTGATGCAGTTTTTACTGCAACCCCATGGAAATTGCATACTCCGGTTATGGTGGCTGCAATGAAGGGAGGCAAGTATGGAGGTACAGAAATGCCTGCCTGTGATGGGTATGACGAGGCATGGGAGTTGGTAGAGACTGCAGAACAAACAGGAATGCATTGTATGTTAATGGAAAATTACACATATATGCGGAATGTTCAAATGGTACTTAATATGGTTCAACAGGGAGTATTCGGCAAATTAACACATTGTGAAACTGGATATCAACATGATGTACGCTATGCTACTATTGGTGACCAAGGTCAATTACTTTGGAGAGCCCATGAGCGTTTTTTGAATAACACTGGTAACCGTTATCCTACCCATGCCATAGGTCCGGTTGCCCAATGGATTGACATTAACCGGGGGAATCGGTTTGAATACCTTGTTTCCATGAGCAGCAGATCACTTGGGTTGAATCATTATGTTTCCAAAAAATTTGGCTCTGATCATCCTAATGCCAAATTGAATTATAAAGCAGGCGACGTAAATACAACTCTCATTCAAACTCAGGACGGTATTACTGTTACTTTATACTATGATTCTCTGAGTCCTCGTCCTGCAGACTTTATTTATCGTATTCAGGGTACTAAAGGAATTTATTCAGGGACACTAAATAAAATATATCTGGAAGATTCCAGCCCAAAATCTGATCAATGGGAAGAAATAGGCAAATACACAGACCAGTATGATCACCCTTTGTGGAAAGAATTTGGTGACATTGCCGAGAGTACAGGTCATGGAGGGAGCGATTATTTTTGCATGAGAGATTTTGTATTAGCTATTCGTAACCGGACAGAGGTATCTATTGACGTGTACGATGCTGCAACATGGAGTATCATCACAAAGCTTACTGAAGAATCTGTTCTCAACAAAAGTCGGCCGGTAGATTTTCCGGATTTCACGCGCGGGAAATGGCAAACCCGTAAGCCGGCAATTATAAAAAAAGTATGAGGTACCTGTATTTAGGCATATTATTTCTTTATATTTTGGCCTGCTGTGGTCCCTATCAAGTCAAACAATCTGGCCAAAATATATTATTGTTTACCATACATCAGGAGCGGAATGTTTATGAAAAAAGCGATTATGGGGAACCTCCGCAGTTCGCCATATGGCTCGAAAATAAAGAAACAGGAGAGATAAAGACTGTATTTGTTACCTACCGCACAGCAACCGGGGATTTCGAAGGCAAGGCAGAATGCCCGGTATCGCTGCCTGTGTGGGTTGGGGCTTTCCGAATGGAGACTGGGAGGGATGACATTCCTTCGGTCAGAAAACCAGCGGATAGTGCCATAACAGGTGCAACGCCTAAAGTAAAGGAGTTTTCGGTTCAGGTTGCAGTTCCGGAAGGTACAAGCTGGTACTATTATGTGGAATTAAATGTTTCCGGAGATTATACTCCAGTATTTTCAAGGTTGAAATCCGCTGGCTCGCTTGACTCCCAGGGCAATGGGCAGCCATCTATTATTTATCGTGGAGAAATCATCGGAACGCCGGGAAGTGAATCTACACCGAAATTGATAGGAAGATCCGAGCAATTGTATTTGTCAACTGAAATTAACCCTGATCTTGAAGGAATTATTAACGCCAGAGATGTGTTTAGCAGCATAAAAGTTACCTGCCTGAAATAGCAACCTTAACTTTTCGATTTAACAAAGCCCAAATGTTTTGTCCGGGCAATTGTAAAATAGATTCCATGAAGTTAAATGCAAACCTCAAAATATTTTTCCGGGTCTTTAGGGGATTAGTTAAAACAAGCTGTTCTTTTAGTAGAACGTCAATTGTATAAATGAACAACGAAAAAATTTGGAACCATATTTCCCGAAAAATTTCGGGAGAAGCCACAGGGAAAGATATCCTTGAGGTAAATAAATGGTTGGATAGCAATTCAAAAAACAAACGAACTTACAATAGTTTAATAGAAATGTGGAATACAGAAAAGTTGACAACTGAAAACCGGCAATCACTTTTCGATGCAATAAAACGACGGATTGTGGTGTATGAAAACCAAGCTGAAAGAAGGTTCTATTCCACCAAATTGTTTAAGGCAGCAGCAATTGTTTTAGTGATATTGGCTACGAACTTCACGATTTTCACTTTATGTCGAATGACCAAACCGGAAGCTATTGCTTGGCAAGAGGTTACGGTTCCACGTGGGAACCGGATGAAAATCACCCTGCCCGACAGCACAACGGTTTGGTTGAACAACGAATCGAAAATCCGGTACGCCAGTAACTTTAATACTGCAAACCGTGAAGTGGAACTTTCCGGCGAAGCCTATTTCGATGTTCGGCACAATGCTGAAAAACCATTTAGTGTAAATGTGGGCAAAAAACGAATCAAAGTTCTGGGCACTCGATTTTCGGTGAATGCTTATCCTGGAGACCACTTAATTGAAACAACGTTGCTTTCGGGTTCCGTAGTTTTTGAAACCGACCAAAAGGTTAACGGGGAAACAGAGTTTAAGCTTGAACCCGGACAATCGCTATTTTATGACACAAAATCCAACAAAATGTGGAAGGAAGATATTCAAACTGCATTTTATGAATACTGGGAAAATGGGATTTATGCTTTTAAAGATGAGAAGTTTGAAGACCTCGCGGTGAAAATAAAACGTATTTTCAATGTGGAGTTGTTGTTCGATAACGAGTTTTTGAAAACTAAAACTTATACGGGTACTATTCACATTAATGATAATATTTATATATTAATGGAAGCAATCCGTCGCACTTCACTTGAACCAATAGAATATAAATTTGAAAATAACATTATACATGTAAAACTTAGAAACAATAAAAAATAAATAAAAAAGGCAGGAAATGCGTCAACATTCCCTGCCCGTGGGAAACGTGTCAGCGTTTCGCTTAACAGAACTTAATTAAATGAAATAAACCTAACAACTAATCTAAACTATTTTCTTGAAATACGAATAAAATGTTTTATATTTGATGTTATATTTTGTTTAATAAATCTATACATATGAAATCTATACATATGAAACGACCATGTAGAAATGCTTCACAAACAAGCATAATTAAAATGAGGGAGTTACCTGCCTACCGGACAGGCAGGCATCCAATACCTTTGAAAA
>Ga0265293_10012571_pt1 | contig 11201 bp, 8 predicted proteins | sample Munlanlewell138R_FD_192505 | JGI IMG/M metagenome (GOLD analysis project Ga0265293, IMG submission 192505) | Leachate microbial communities from a municipal landfill in Southern Ontario, Canada - Leachate well 138R | ecosystem: Engineered > Solid waste > Landfill > Unclassified | place: Canada... | reverse complement strand
GGGATAAAACCCAAAAACATATCTTGTAGTGAGGGGAGCTCCAACCCCGCCTGTGCGTTTGCCAATGGGGTGGCCCCAGAAAAGCTGTCTAAAATCTCTCTCCCTTTTCCCAATCCCGCTATCCACACTTTGTCGCCCGACATATAGGAGGGGTAGGCAAAGAAGGCAAATGCCCTTGCCACTAAAGCGGGGTTCCAAATATTCATACCTGTTCCGCCAAAAACCTCTTTTCCTATTATTACCGAAAAAGCTACCGCCAAAGCCAACATCCATAAGGGGAGATCGACCGGCATAATCATTGGAATCAATATTCCCGTTACAAGGAAACCCTCATTCACTTCGTGCCCCCGTATCTGTGCTGCGGCAAACTCTATACCAAGTCCTACTCCATACGAAACTACCAACATTGGAAGAACTTTCCAGAGGCCAAAGATAAAGTTGGCAAGGATGGTATTTGTGGTGCCGGTGGCAATTGAGTTTTGATACCCAACATTCCACATTCCAAAGAGAAGAGCAGGTACCAAAGCCATTATAACCAAAGACATTATGCGCTTGAGATCTATGCTGTCTCTTATATGACTCCCATTGGCCGTAACTTTGTTGGGGACAAATAGAAATGTCTCAAAAGCGTCGAAGGTAGAGTGTAGAAAATGGAGCTTTCCCCCTTTGCTAAAGGTGGGTTTTATGTTGTCGACTATTTTTCTTAATCCTTTCATCTCATTTAAAATATATTAAGACATCTCTTTTATCATAAGATCCAACCCTTGCGAAACAATTTGCTGCACCTCAATTTTAGAGGGGCAGACAAATTCGCAGAGTGCTAAATCTTCCTCTATAACTTCATAGATACCGAGCCTCTCCATCTTATCTATATCGTGGGCAAGTATTGCCTTTAAAAGATGGGTGGGGTAGATATCTATTGGGGTGACTCTCTCATATATATTGGTCATAACAAAGGAGCGTTCTCCCCCATTTAAGTTGGTATCTAACGAATATTGCTTTTTAGGAAAGAGCCACGAGAAATAGCTTCTGGAGGTGCTGAATTTCTTGAGTCTGAATGGCTTAATCCATCCTAACATCTCATAATAGTCTCCCTCTTCCAATAGGGTAATTTGATTGTGGAAAAACCCTAAAAAGCCCTCCTTACCTACATTGTTGCCGGTAAGAACATTTCCACTAATATAGCGGGTAGAGCGTTCGCCGCCACCCTCTTCAAAGGAGGCTATCTCTTCCATAGAGGTTCCGGGGAGGGTCTCTATATATGAGGGGTTTTTGGCACGGGGGCCGGTAACTGCAATTACCCGTTTTAGATCTAAGTGCCCTTTTGAAAAGAGTCTACCTATAGCTATTAGAGAGTGGATATCTACTGTCCAGATTGTATCTCCCTTGCCTATAGGCATAATTTTATTAATCTGAACCCCTACCGTTCCTGAAGGGTGTGGCCCATCGAACGAGTGGAGCACTATATTGTTCAATTTGTGAAGTGGCGACGAAGCTACATCGGATGCATGTAGTGAGAGATGTACTTCGCCACTTGTGAGTTTTGAAAGATATTGGATCCCCCTCTCAATACTCTCTATCTCCCCTTTTACTACAAAGTCTATATTGGGTGCAAGGGGGGCAGAGTCGAACCCGGAGATGAAGATTGCTTTGGGAACCACTTGTGGATTAGGGGCTGTTCCATAGGGGCGCTGTTTGATAGAAACCCAAAGCCCACTCTCCATTAGAAGCTCTATAATCTCTTTCCGGGAGCCTTTGTCGAGTGGAGGGAGTTTGTGTTCGATTGAACCGGCAGAGTGATCTACCTCTACAGTAACTGCCAAAAGTTTTCTCTTCTCTCCTCTAATGATACTTTTAACCCGCCCTCCCAATGGAGTGCAGAGCTTAATTGAGGGATTCTCTTTATCTGCCAAAAGAGGTGCACCACTCGAAACTTGATCGCCCTCTTTCACTAATAATTTAGGAGTGAGCGCTTTGAAGTCGGTTGGTTTTACAGCGATTATTTTTGGCGAAATTTTTTTGGTAACCGAGAGTTGAGCTTCTCCCATAAGAGGAATATCTAACCCTTTCTTTAATCTGATGTGATTTACCATTGTTGAAAAATAATTTGGCCACAAATATACATAATATTTATATTTGTGCCAGAATGAAGAGAGAATCTTATTTATGGGATGAAGAATTGAATCAATCTCAAAAAGAGGCTGTTAAACAGTTTAATGGGGCATCTCTAATTATTGCAGGTGCCGGCTCAGGTAAAACCAGGGTAATTGCCTATAGAATTGCAAATATTATACAGAATGGAATCGCTCCATCATCTATTCTTGCTTTAACCTTTACCAACAAGGCGGCAAAAGAGATGAAGGAGCGTATCTCCTCTCTGGTAGAGGGGAATAGGGCACGAGGAGTGTGGATGGGAACCTTCCACTCCATATTTGTAAGATTTCTTAGAGAGTATGCCTCGCTGTTGGGCTTTTCGCCCAATTTTACAATCTACAATCAATCCAATAGTAAAAGTCTATACAAGGAGTGTATCAAAGAGCTCAACTTAGACGACAAGTTGTATAAAGTCTCTAAAATCTACTCCAGAATATCATTTGCCAAAAATAATTTGGTTACCGCTCAAAGGTATAGCGAAAGCGCACTTTTACAAAAGGAGGATGCCAAAGGTAGAGTTCCTCGAATAGGGGATATTTATACTCTATACAGTTCAAAATGTCGCCAGGCGCAGGCTATGGATTTTGATGATATATTGCTCTATACCAATATATTATTAAGAGATTTTCCAGAAGTGCTACAAACTCTTCAAAATAGATTCCAATATATATTGGTAGATGAGTATCAAGATACCAATTATGCTCAATATTTGATAATAAAGAAATTGAGCGCTATCCATAGAAATCTATGTGTAGTGGGGGATGACTCTCAAAGTATCTATGCTTTTCGAGGAGCGAGGATAGAGAATATCTTAAATTTCAATAGAGACTTTCCCGAAGCGAAAGAGTTTCGTTTGGAGCAGAACTACCGCTCTACACAGATGATTGTAAATGCAGCCAACTCTTTGATTGCTAAAAATCCTTCTCAACTTAAGAAGAGGTGCTTCTCTAAAGGGGAGGTAGGTGAAAAAATTAAGATATGGAGCTCTACTAACGACAAATATGAAGCAGACGAAGTGGCCGAAAGGATGCTCTCTGCAACCTACAAGAGTGCTGCCTCTTTCAACTCTTTTGCCGTTCTATATCGTACCAATGCACAGGCAAGGGTATTGGAGGAGTCTTTGCGTAAACGCTCTATTCCTTACAAACTTTACGGTGGACACTCCTTTTACGACTATGTAGAGGTTCAGGATATGATTGCCTACTTTAGGTTAATAGTGAATCGCCACGACAACGAAGCTTTTAAAAGGGTGGTCAATCGCCCCTCCCGTAAGATAGGCGACACCACTATCGATCGTCTGCTCTCCTTTGCCGGGGAGCGGCAACTCTCTCTCTGGGATGGGGTACGGCAGCTCTCCAACAATATGGATTCACATTCAATTAGAGCCGCTACAGTTGGCTCTCTCAATAAATTTTGCGATATGATTGAGGGGGTAGCTGTTAAACTCTCCAGCAGTAATGCATACGATATAGCTTATGAGATATATTTGGCGAGCGGCTATTCAACCTGGCTAAAGGGAGACAACTCTACCGAAGGGTTGAGTAGAGTTAGAAATGTAGAGGAGCTCTTTAATTCGATTGCCTCTTTTATTGAGGAGGTTCAAAATAGCGAAGATGGTATGGAGGATGAAGGGAGCGATCCCTCTCTCTCCAACTCTTTTGAGGAGTCTCTCTCTCTTTCGAGTTTTTTAGAGAGGGTCTCCCTTTTGAGCTCTGTAGATTCAATGGAGGAGGAGTTGGAGGAGGGTGCTGTTACCCTTATGACTATCCATTCGGCAAAGGGGTTGGAGTTTGACCACCTCTTTGTTGTGGGGTGTGAAGAGAATCTCTTCCCCTCTTGTGACAATCTCTCCAATTCAAAAGAGTTGGAGGAGGAGCGCAGATTGATGTATGTGGCTATTACCAGAGCCAAAAAGGAGCTTTGGCTCTCTTGTGCAGAGAGTAGGTTTCGATGGGGCAGTTATCAGTACAATCAGCCGAGCCGCTTTTTAAACGAGATTGATAAAAGATTTGTTGAACTCTCCTCATCGCTAACTTTTAGAATGGGAAGGGTACCTGAAAAAAGAGAGAGTTCGGGGCTCTTTTCTCCCCCTCGCTCCAACTCTACAGCTACTCCAACACTCTCTTCGTTTAGAAATTCGGTAAGAGCTCCCATCCCTCCTCCCAATCCAAACTTTAAGGCCGATCACTACTCTACATTTAAAGAGGGGCAAAGAGTAGAGCACGATAGGTTTGGCCACGGCACAATCTTGCAATTGGAGGGGCAGGCATTGAAAATGAAGGCGATAGTAGAGTTTGATTTGGGAGGAAAGAAAACCCTACTTCTTAAATTTGCGAAAATTAGAGCTATTTAATCTCTCTTTTTAAATTGTGGCACGCCATTTGTATATTATTTAATTGAAGTTTTTCATAGTTTAAGTTTAGGTTAAGTAATGAGGTTTTATCGTTCGATAAAGCCTCATTATGATTTTACCCCTCTCTATTGCACTTTATCTATTTCTATTTTTCTTTTCCATCTCTTGACTCTATCTTGTAGCAGATAAATTTTAAATGGAGGGTGTTGGTTATGAAGGGTAGGTTTTTCTATTATTTTTCTTTTGGTTGTGCACTCTATCTATTTGCCTCTCTATCTCTATCGTGTGAAAGGCTCTCTTTTATAGAGGAGGCTCCTAAGGTTCCCGGTAAGATTAGACTCTCTTTTGCACCGGAGCAGTTCTATAACTCTTTAGAAGAGAGGCTCAACAACTCAATTGCAGAGAGAGGTGAACACCTCTCTTCCCCCTGTGGAACGAAAGGGGGGAGTTGGTCAGACCATTTCAATTATGCGCTCCCAGACAGCAATGATTTTATTTTAACCATTAGGGGTGAGAATGGTGAAGTGGCCTATAGCGGAAGCTATGGCAATCGTCCTGTCGAAATTGCGGTTGAACCGGGCAGTTGGGATATAGAGGTGCTCTCTACACTTTTTGAAAGGGCCAATTTCGATACTCCTCTTTTTGCACACTATGCTACAATTGTAGTAGAGAGTGGGAAAAGTGTAAATCTCTCAATTTTATGTTCTCTACAGAGTGGGGCAGTTAGGTTAACCTTTTCTCACTCTTTTTTGGAGCGATTTGGCAACTATAATGTTGAGGTTGAAGATTTAAATAGTGTCGCACACTACCCATTCCACGAGAGCAGATATCTTTTTGTTGCTCCGGGTGGTTTAACTGTCTCTTTAAGAAATAGCTACGATTATCTCTTCCTTGCAAGAAGGGTAATAAGGGAATCGGAACTGCTCACCCTTAATTTGCACTCCTCTACCTCCTCTTCTGGAGGGGGAGGCGACCCTACAGAGAGCCCAATAGCTTTTTGGCAATTTGAGGTAGATAGTAGTGTAGTTGTAGTAAATGAAGAGGTTGTAGTAGGTGAAAGAAGGGATGGCAGCTCTATGGAGAGAGCTATTTTGGTAGATGAGCTTTCCAATTTTATTGGGGCTAAAGGGGTTTGGGTAACCGGTTTTATTGTGGGTACTCTTAAAGGGAGCTCTATCTCTACAACTCCCCCCTTTGATGTGGCTACCAATATAGCGTTGGGTAGAGCTCCAAACCAAGGGCAGAGAGAGTTGTGCGCCGCTGTTGCTCTCGCTCAAGGAGAGATTCGCAACAGTTTAAATTTGGCCGACAATCCCAATAATCTAAGTAGGGAGGTGTGGGTAAAAGGGAGTGTGGTTGAAAGCTATTATGGGGGAGTGGGGGTAAATCCTATTAACCACTTCTCTTTTGGGGAATAATCTTTGGGGAATAATCACCCTTTTTTGGGGAGTGTAGGGCAAAAAAAATGGGAACTTTTCTCTATTGCAAAATTATAGAGTAAATTTGTGATAGAGAAAAGAGATTGAGATGGACTATTTTGCTCACAAGAGTGCTGTAATAGACGATGGAGCCACTATTGGGAGTGGTACTAAAATTTGGCACTTCTCCCATTTGATGGAGGGGTGCAGGGTGGGGGAGAGATGTAATATTGGTCAAAATGTTGTGATTTCGCCAGGAGTTATATTGGGCAGTAATGTGAAGGTGCAGAACAATGTTTCGATCTATACGGGGGTAATATGTGAAGATGATGTCTTTTTAGGTCCCTCGGCAGTCTTTACAAATGTGCTTAATCCAAGAAGTGCTGTAGATAGAAGGGGGAGTTTTATAGAGACTCGCATAGGAAAGGGAGCCACCGTGGGGGCCAACTCAACCATTATTTGTGGAAACGATATTGGGGAGTATGCTTTTGTGGGTGCAGGAGCTGTGGTAACTAAACCGGTTGCACCTTTTGCTTTGGTGGTAGGCAATCCTGCCCGTAGAGTGGGTTGGGTGAGCCGATACGGTGCAAAACTTCAATTTGATAGCAATGGAGTTGCTCTCTGCCCCGAAAGTGGAGAGGGGTACCGTCTAACCCAGTTTGGAGTAAAGCCCATATAGCAAAGGAGATGAAGATAAAAGAAGATTTACTCTCTCGTATTCTTTATGCTACCGATGCCTCTCCCTATAGGGAGATTCCATATGGAGTTGCACACCCAAAGAGCCAAGAGGAGTTGGTTAAGTTGGTTAGGTGGGCTTCCCAAAATGGGAGATATATAATTCCAAGGGGAGCAGGCACCTCTTTGGCGGGACAGGTTGTTGGAGATGGGGTGGTGGTAGAGATCTCTCACCACTTCAATAAGATTTTAGAGATTAACCGGCAGGAGAGTTGGGTGAGGGTAGAGCCCGGTATTGTATTGGATAGGCTCAATAGAGAGCTCTCTAAGGTTGGATTGTGGTTTGGCCCGGAAACCTCTACCTCTAACAGATGCAATATTGGTGGGATGGTTGGAAACAACTCCTGTGGGGCACACTCTCTTATTTGGGGCTCTACTCGAGACCATCTGCTGGAGGCTAAGGTGATTCTGGCCGACGGTTCTACTGCACATTTTAGAGATTTAAGCGAAGAGGAATTTCTTGATAAGCAGCAACTTAAAGGGTTGGAGGGTGATATTTACAGGTATATGGCCTCCCTTATCTCAAATAAAAAGGTGAGGAGCGAGGTAGAGAAGGAGTTCCCCGACCCTCAGGTAAAGAGAAGAAATAGTGGCTACGCTTTAGATCTTTTTTTTGAGTCGAACTATAATCTTTGTAAGCTGTTGGCAGGCTCCGAGGGCACTTTGGCATTGGTTACCGAAGTGAAACTCAATGTGGTGCCTCTTCCTCCAGAAGAGACTCTTCTATTGTGTGCACACTCCAATTCTCTACAGGAGGCTCTAAAAGCCAATTTAGTGGCATTGGAGCACAATCCTACTGCCGTTGAGCTTATGGATTCCAATATATTGGAGCTTAGTAAAGAAAACCTTACTCAGAGAAAAAACCGCTTCTTCATTAAGGGGGATCCCGCTGCAATTTTAATTATTGAGTTTGCCTCCCACTCTTTGGAGACTCTCGAAGAGATAGGTAAAAGTGCAGAGAGAGCCCTTTTAGAGAGTGGATTGGTCTATCACTGCTCCTATATCTATAAAGAGGAGGCACCGAAGGTTTGGGAGCTTAGAAAATCGGGATTGGGGCTACTCTCATCTATGAGTGGCGATGTTAAGTCGGTCTCTGTGATTGAAGACACTGCTGTAGCGCCCCATAAGCTACCACAATATATCCATGAGTTTCAAAGTTTGTTGGAGCGATACTCTCTTGAGTGTGTTTACCACGCCCATGTTGGGAGTGGCGAACTTCATATTCGTCCCCTTCTAAACTTGAAGAGTAGCCACGATAGGGCAATTTTTAAGAGTATCGCTCAAGAGAGCGCTCTGTTGGTAAAGCGCTTTGGTGGTTCGCTTAGTGGCGAGCATGGCGACGGGAGGTTGCGGGGGCAATTTATACCTCTTATGTATGGAGAGTTTCTCTACCGTGTGATGGGTGAGCTCAAGAGGGTATTTGACCCCAATTTAATATTCAATAGAGGTAAGATTGTAGATACTCCACCAATGGAGAGCTCTCTACGCTATGAAGAGGATGTAGAGACTAAAGAGTTTAAGAGCTTTTTCCACTTCTATAGAGAGGGGGGGTATATGAGGGCTATCGAACAGTGTAATGGTTCGGGAGATTGTCTAAAATCTCATCTATTTAATGGAACTATGTGCCCAAGCTATAGGGCTACACTCAATGAGGTGGACTCTACCCGTGGTAGGGCCAATATTTTAAGAGAACTTCTAACACACCCAACAAAACGAAATCCTTTTGCACAAAAGGAGGTGGTGGAGGCGTTGGATCTCTGTTTGAGCTGTAAAGGGTGCAAGAGCGAGTGCCCCTCCAATGTAGATATGGCAAGCTATAAAGCGGAGTATCTTCAACACTACTATAACGCCAAGGGAACCCCTTTCCGTACCCTTCTAATTGCCCATATTTCATCTTTACAGAGAGTGGGGGCAGCTATTCCAAAGCTATATAATTTTTTGATATCCAATAAAGTAACCTCATCTATTTTGAAGAGGGCTCTTAGGTTCAGCAGTGAGAGATCTATTCCCACTATCTCCCAAAAGAGTTTGAGGAGTTGGTGGCGCAGCTACACTCCGCCCCCTTCTGCTACTAAGGTTATCTATCTTTTTGCCGATGAGTTTACCAACCAAAACGATACAGAGGTGGGAATAGCCTTTATTAAACTTATGGGGCGATTGGGTTATAGGGTTATAATACCCAACCACTATGAGAGTGGTAGGGGCTCCTTCTCTAAAGGGTTGCTAAAGAGAGGGAGGAGATTGGCTATTAAGAATGTAAAGGCTCTTAGTGGAGTTGTTTCGCAACAGAGTCCATTGGTTGGTATAGAGCCTTCTGCTCTATTGTCGTTTAGAGACGAGTACCCCAATATTGTACCACAGGAGCTAAGGGAGAGTGCTCAACAGCTTTCGACCCTCTCTCTTCTTTACGATGAGTTTATTATGAAGGAGTTTGAAGAGGGTAGGATAGAGAGCTCTCTCTTTAGCTCCGAAGAGCTTGAGATTTTACTTCACGGACACTGCCATCAGAAGAGTTTGGCCTCTATTGAAGCTTCTGCCAAGATGCTCTCTATTCCCAAAAACTATAGGGTTAGAACTCTTGATAGTGGATGTTGTGGTATGGCGGGCTCTTTTGGATATGAGAGGGAACACTATAAGCTTTCAATGGAGATTGGTGAACAAAAGCTCTTCCCTGCTGTAAGGGAGAGTGGCGACAATGTTATAATTTCTGCTCCGGGTACCTCCTGTAGAGAGCAGATTTACAGCGGTACAAATAGAAGAGCCTATCACCCTATCGAAATTTTATATAAGGCGCTACTCACTTAATTTCGATTCTTAAGATTTTCCTGAAGTTCTCTAACTCTTCGCCCTTCGCCGCGCCCTTCTCCCCTCCCTTCGCCTCTACCAACTCTTGCCCTTTGCATTTGAGGAGTATCCCTAAAGAGAGGGGCAAAGAGGAGAGCCAACTCTTTTTGTTGTTGGGGGGTGGCACCACTCTTCACCTTTAGATAGAAGTGGGCGGTGGCCATCTTAATTTGGGCATGGGCCAACCCTATACTGTCGGAATAGTTTTCAATCAGTTGCAGATTGGGTGTTGAGAGATTTAGCTCCCGCTCCAACTGCTCTTTGTGGTGTGACATTTGCCGGAATATAGGGGAGAGCTCCGCCTCAAGGAGCATACTGCACTCTCTATATTGCTCCATCTGGGCAACATTGAAGTTGAGTTGTTCTCTAAAGAGCCGCCCGCTAAGGGGAGGAGAGTTTGGAGTTATGGCAATCTCTCTCTTGGAATTGTATCTCTCTTTAAGGAGTAGCGTGGCTATTGTGGTGATATTGAGCAGAGCCAATATCAGAACTAACGCAATTAAAACTTTTCTCTCTTTTATACTATTCATACCATTAATTTTTTGCAACTCTCTATTACTCTTCAAAGTTATATAGATAGAGACTCTCTATTTGAGTGTCGTTGAGAGTTAGGGTGGTGGTTGAGGTTGGTGGAGAGAGGTAACTGCTGCTAAGAAAAAAGGCTACAATTAGAGCTGCGGCTACTCCCGATACAACAACAAAGTTGAATAGAAGGGTATGGCGCCTCTCTACTCTCTCTATCTCTCCCATTACCCTATTGGTAAAATTTGGCGAGACTCTCTGCTGAAGTTCTATAGCAATCTCTCTATCTATAATTTCTAACTCTTTGCTTCTCATTTTAAATACCCTTTTTAATTAACCACTCTTTTAAGTTTCTCTTGGCTCTAAAGAGGTGTTGCTCTACTGCCCCTTCACTAATCTCCATTATTTGCGCAATCTCTATTTGTGACAACCCCCTGTAGCGCTGTAGTATTAGTGAGCTTCTCTGCTGTAGGGGGAGTGCGTCGATCCCCTGTTGTACCAACCTTCTCTTCTCTGCACTTAAGAGTTGCTCTTCGGGGTTTTGATCTACTACCCCTTTAAAATTCTCCCGTAACTCTTGGAAGTGGTGTGCTTCCTTTATAAACTCTCTTTTTCGCCTCCTTTTTGACAACTCATCGAGTGAACAGTTTACAGTAATGCGGTAGAGCCAGGTAGATAATTTAGACTCCCCCCTAAATGAAGAAAATTGTGCATAGGCCTTAATAAAAGCCTGTTGCACAACCTCTTCGGCATCCGTTTCTCTATGCAAATAGCCTATTGCAATATGAAACAACTGCTCTTTGTACCTATCAACTATTATACGAAATTTGGTTCGATCTCCATTGAGAATCTCTCTAACCAACTTTCTCTCTCCATTCTTCTCCATTAGGGCACTACAAGCTCTATCGGTATATTCATTAGACAGTAGAGAGTCAAATTTCCTACTCCTACTTAGTATGAAAATAGGAAATTTCTTTAGATTACTCCTCTTTTTTAAGAAGTACCTGCTCAATAGCATCTTTAAATGACGCTTTTGGCAATGCTCCCTGTGCCATTTGGGGTTGTCCCTCTTGTGGGATAAAGAGTAGAGAGGGGATACTTCTAATTCCAAAGGCTGCTGCCAACTCCTGCTCTTTTTCTGTATCTACTTTATAGATATATATTTGATCTTTATA
>Ga0265293_10012569_pt1 | contig 11202 bp, 14 predicted proteins | sample Munlanlewell138R_FD_192505 | JGI IMG/M metagenome (GOLD analysis project Ga0265293, IMG submission 192505) | Leachate microbial communities from a municipal landfill in Southern Ontario, Canada - Leachate well 138R | ecosystem: Engineered > Solid waste > Landfill > Unclassified | place: Canada... | reverse complement strand
CGAAAAAGTAAATCATACTGTAAAGTGGCATATGATAGGCCATCTACAAAGCAATAAAGTAAAATATATTATTGATAAAGTTCATATGATACATTCATTAGATAGAATGAGTTTGGCTAAGGAAATACAAAGAAGAGCTGAAGAACATAATATTTTTGTAGATACGTTGATTCAAGTTAATATTGCTGAAGAAGACACAAAGTTTGGTTTAATAAAAGATGAAGTTATTCCATTTATTAAAGCAATAAAAGATTTTGAAAGAATAAGAATTAAAGGCTTAATGACAATAGCACCATATGCAGAAAATCCAGAAAATATTAGATTTGTTTTTAAAGATTTAAAGAAGCTATTTGATAATGTAAAAGAGCTTAGTATAGAAAATGTTGATATGAAATATCTTTCTATGGGTATGACAAATGATTATGAAATTGCATTAGAAGAAGGCGCAAATATAATACGTATAGGTACAGGAATTTTTGGAAAACGAATATATAAGGGGGATTAATAATGGCAGATATTGCAAATAAGTTTTTTAATAAGGTTAAGTACATAATTGGATTAGATGATATGGAGGAACTAGAGAACGAACAAGTTGAAAACAGTAAAGATATTGAGCAGGATTCTCAAAAAAATATGTATAGGCAAAATAAGATTTTAAATATTCACACAAATAATAATATAAAGCTAGTTGTTTATGAACCTTCAAAATATGAAGAAGCTCCAAGAATAGTGGAAGATTTAAAAAACAGAAAGATTGTTGTGATAAACCTAGAAGAAATTGAAGTCGAACCCAAAAAACAAATTTTTGATTTTTTGAATGGCTCAATCTATGCTTTAGATGGGAATATTCAAAAAGTTTCTAAGGACATATTTATTCTGGCGCCAAATAATGTAGAAATTGATGCGAGACTAAAAGAAGAATTGAAAAACAAAGGAATATTTCCTTGGCAAAAATAAATAGAGGTGATTAGTTTGAGTGTTTTAAAGATAGCTTTAGATAGAATAATCTATATCATAGAAACTCTAATTTTTATTAGAATCATTTTGTCTTTTATTGTAAGAGATAGAAGTAACACTATAGCTAATTTTATTTTTCAAGTTACTGAACCTATTTTATCACCATTCAGAGAACTTTTAAGAAAACTAAAAATTGATACAGGTATGATGGATTTTTCTCCCCTACTGGCTATTCTATTTCTATCTTTTATATCTAGAGCTATAAACGTGATTATATAATAGGACTATGATGATGATGATGATGATTGATAAAACTGCTTTAATGGAGCATGTTAATGATAGAGAACAGCAAATGGTTTTAAGAAAAGTGATGGATATGCTTGAAAGAGTAGTTAAATACTATTCCATAGAATATACAGATTTTCTTGATCCATACCAAAGAAAACTCTGCTATTCAATAATTAATAGATTTAAGGACCTTTCGTTTTTTGAAGAAGGTGGACTAGAAAATGCTGAAAAAAAATCTATTATATTGTATCCTGCATATTTAAGTAGAAATGAAATTGAATCACCTATACATGTACTTAGAGTTGATGGTAGCTTTAAGTTTAGAAAAGTTACTCATAGAGATTATTTAGGAGCAATAATGAGCCTAGGTATAAAAAGAGAAAAAATTGGAGACATTTTAATTCATGAGAATTATGGCAATATAGTAACCTTTAAGGAAATTGCTGACTGTATTAAATATAATTTAAATATGATTAACAAGGAATCTGTATCAATTACTGAGGTGGTCGCAACTGAATTAGTAGAAGTGGAAGAGGAGTTTGTTGAAAAGGTTTTAATTACATTTTCTTTTAGGCTAGATGTGTTTGTAAGCGCAATATGCAATCTCTCTAGGGAAAAAAGTTCTTCACTGATAAAAAACGGTTATGTAAGAGTAAATTGGCAGACCATAGATTTAGTTTCTAAGGAAGTACATGTAGATGACTTAATATCAATACGTGGTTATGGAAGAACTAAAATTAGCAAAGTTTTAGGTAAGACTAATAAAAACAGAAATAGAGTTCTAGTTAAAATAATTAGATAAAGGGGATGACATAAATATGCTTACACCACTTGACATACAAAATAAAGAGTTTAAAAGAGGGGTAAGAGGTTATAAAGAAACAGACGTAGATGCTTTTCTCGACGAGATAATGATAGATTACGAAAAAATTTATAAAGATAACATTGAACTTAAAGATAAAATATCAATGCTAAATGATCAAATTAAGCACTATAATCAAATAGAGGAAACACTAAAAAACACACTAGTTGTAGCTCAAAGCACTGCAGAAGAAGTTAAGGTTAATGCAAAGAAAAATGCAGAATTGATTATTAGGGAAGCAGAGGAAGATTCTAGAAAAATTATTGAAGAAGCTAGAAAGGAATCATTAAGAGTACGAGATGAATATGAAACACTTAAAAAGGATATGTTAGTATTTAAGACGAGATTTAAAACATTACTCCAATCTCAATTAGAGTCAATAAGTGATTACTATAATGATTTAGGAATAGATAAGAATAAGGAATAAGGATATGTGTTTTATTGCGTATCCTTTTATATTTACCTTTTACTTTTTTACTTGACACTTATAAATGTAACTATATAATGAAATAGGTAACTAGATAAAAATTAGAATTCATATACTTTAAACTGTATGCTTAAACTATATGTGAAATTATTATTACTTTTATGTTTTATGGAGGACTTTAAATGAACTTTTTTCTAATAAAAAATAAGCAAAATAGTAAAAAGATAATAGACTTAGGAGATGGTATAAAAATAGGAGGAAATAATTTTTCTATAATATCAGGTCCTTGTGCGGTTGAAAATGAAGAGCAAATTGAGTTAGCAGCAAAAGCCTTAAGTGGTATGGGTGTTAATATACTTAGGGGAGGAGCTTTTAAACCTAGGACTTCTCCATACACTTTTCAAGGATTAGGACTAGAGGGTTTAAAGCTACTAAAAAAAGCTGGTCAAAGAAATAACATGAAAGTTATTTCTGAAATAATGGATCCCAGAGACTTAAATACTTCATATGATTATGTTGACATATTTCAAATAGGGTCAAGAAATATGCATAATTACACTTTGCTAAAGGAAATAGGAAAATTTGATAAGCCAGTGTTATTAAAGAGAGGAATGGCAGCTACTTTAGAAGAGTGGTTAATGGCTGCTGAATATATAGCATCAGAAGGTAATGATAATATTATTCTCTGTGAAAGAGGCATCAGAACTTTTGAGACATATACAAGGAATACACTGGACTTGACTATAGTTCCAATAATTAAGGAATTGACGAATTTGCCCATTATTATAGACCCAAGCCATGGAACTGGAAGAAAGGAACTTGTTAGGCCAGTAACTAGAGCGGCAGTAGCCATAGGAGCAGATGGAGTCATGATTGAAACACATCCTAATCCTTGTGAAGCGTTATCTGATGGTAATCAATCTCTAGATTTTGATGAAATGAAAGAAGTAATATTCGATGTTGAGTCAATACAAAAATGTATATGTAAGTTAAATAACTAAACTAGCACAGTTGATTCCAATATTCCATAATATATAATAGCTAAAACATATTGATTTATGGTACAGAAGCATTAGTTGAATATTGGGGTTAAGTAAATGTATTTTAATAGAAATGTAGAAAATGCAGACTATTTATTGTTTTTTTTTATATTCTTAGTGCAAATATGGGGAGCAAAGTTTAAAAAAGATAATTTACTGTTTTTTTATGTGTTATTAGCTTTTTTTACCTAAAAAATATTGATTTGATTAAAAGGATTTGTTAGTTTTGAAAACCTCAATACTTAATAAAGCCTTTTAATTTTTTTTGAAATGTAATATAATGTAATATAATATATATACGAGTAATATACTATATATACCTGGTTATAAATTCATTCTTTTTTGGGAAGATTATTATAAGGGGGATTAATATGAGTGAAAACAAAGGAATAGAAAAAAGAATTGAGCAGTTAGCAGATAACCTTGAAAAAGCGAAAATACATGAATATGTGGATTTTGTAAATAATAAAAGAAGATTAATATATATTAACTTTTTAGGGGGCTTAGCTAGAGGTTTTGGGATGGCAATAGGATTTACTATATTAGGTGCTCTAGCAATATATTTTTTGCGAACAATAATTACTTGGAATGTTCCATTAATAGGTGATTTTATTGCTGAGATAGTTAGAATCGTACAAGAACGATTGTAGGAGGAGGAAATGAAAAAGCAAAAGCTAAATCATTTTAAAAATTTACTTAATAATGAAAAAAACGAACTACTTAAGACCTTAAGTTTAATGAATGAAAGTGAACCTAATGGCTCGATGAGAGAATACTTCAATGAACTATCTAGCTATGACAACCATCCAGCTGATTTAGGAACTGAAATGTTTATGATGTCACAAAATATGAGCTTAAAAAGTAGTCAATCTAGTATAGTAGATGAAATAGATGCCGCTTTAGAGAGAATTAAAAATGGTTTATATGGAGTTTGCAGAATTTGTGGAAAAAATATAGATGAGGATAGACTAGATGTAATACCTTATACCAGTGTATGTATTAAATGTTCAGATAAAGAGGTGCCTTTAGTTAAGAAAATAAGCTATCGTCCTCAAGAGGAGGAAAACATCCAATTTCCCTTTGGGAGCTCTAATAACGATAATTCTGTTGAGAGTAAAGTTGGATTTGATGGAGAGGATAGCCTTCAATCTGTTATGAAATTTAATGATGTTGAAAGAGACCCTTCATTTTCAACAGGTGATAATCAGGGGTTGTTTGATGATATGGAGCATGGTTTAGTTGAAGAGGTTGAAGGCATAACAGAAGAATATTATAAGGAACAATATAATAATAAAGAAAAAGACTTTTCTGACGATTAAAGGGCTAGATAAAAATCTAGCTTTTTCTAATGTCTATAGTAGTTTTTTTAGCTTAATGTTGTAAAAGTGAGTCTTTTAATTTAAAATAGTAGTATATCATTTTAGGAGGTAGCTAATGCTATACGCAGCAATAAGTTTAATAGTGCTTTTATTAGATCAAGCATCAAAATTCTATGCAGTAAAACTACTTAAAGAAAATTCTCCAATAGTTATTTTAGATAATTTTTTACAGTTGACATATGTAGAAAATTTTGGAGCAGCTTTTGGTATATTACAGAATAAGAAGATTTTTTTTATAGTTATAACAACTATAGTAGTAGTAGGAATCATTTTTTATATGAAATCAAATATTAGTCTTACTTCTTCCATGAAGGTAGCTTTAGCTTTAGTAATTGGAGGAGCTATAGGGAATCTATTAGATAGAATAAGACTAGGCTATGTAGTTGATTTCATTGATTTTAAGTTTTGGGGGCTTTATGATTTTCCCGTATTCAATATTGCAGACAGTTCAATTGTAATAGCCACAATTGCAATATGTTATTTAGTGATTTTTAACAAATATGAAATTTAGAAAGAGTGTTGTTATGGAGTTATTAGAAATATTTGTTGATGAAGAGGACAATGAAAGAATAGACTTATATCTATCTCAAGAGTTAAGTAAATTTTCACGATCCTATATTCAAAAGCTCATTAAAGATGAATTAGTTAAGGTAAATAATAAAGTGGTGAAGTCTAAATATGTAGTATCTGAGGGTGATTACATACAAGTAACTTTACCAGAGCCCAAAAATTTAGAGGTTGCACCTGAAAACATACCTATAGAGATTGTTTATGAGGATGATGATCTAGCTATTGTAAATAAGCCTCAAGGGATGGTTGTTCATCCGGCACCGGGGAATTATAGCGGAACATTAGTAAATGCTCTTTTATATCATTTAAGTAATTTATCGAGTATTAATGGTGTAATTAGGCCAGGCATTGTACATAGAATAGATAAGGATACATCAGGGTTGTTAATGGTTGCAAAAAACAACTTATCCCACGAAGAGTTGTCAAAACAATTAAAGGCTCATACTATCAATAGAATTTATAATACACTTGTAGATGGTAATATCAAAGAAGATATAGGAATAATTAAGGCGCCAATAGGAAGGCATCCAGTTGATAGAAAGAAGATGACTGTAACAAATACTAACAGTAGAGAAGCAACTACTCACTTTAGAGTTCTTGAGAGATTTGGTCAATATACTCTAATTGAGGCTAAACTTGAAACTGGTAGAACTCATCAAATAAGGGTACATATGTCATTTATAAATCATCCTGTGACTGGTGACCCAGTTTACGGTGGAAAAAATCAAAGGTTTAAAAGTAAGGGGCAACTATTACATGCAAAATCTATAGGCTTTATTCATCCTAGGACTAAGGAATACATAGAATTTGACTCTTCATTACCAGAATATTTTACTAGGATAATTAATGTTTTAAAGGATAGCTAATCTAGGAATAATAAAAGTTAGACTAGGATAACAAGAAACTCCAGTTTTGAACTGGAGTTTCTTTAAACTAATCTATTTTTACTATCTTGTTTATCAAATCTTTTTCTGGAGTAACATAAATAGTATTATAAAAATCATATATAACCATGCCTGGCTTGGCGCTACTGGGCTTCTTAACATTTTTTCTCTCAGTATAATCAACAGGAACATTGCTAGATAATTTAGCTTTACTATGATAAGCTGCAAGGATTGCAGATTCTACTATAGTAGTTTCTGAAACATGACCATTCTTACTTTTTATTATTACATGAGAGCCAGGAATATTCTTAGTATGCATCCAGGTATCTTCTTTACTAGAAAGCTTTAAGGTAAGATAGTCATTTTGCTTATTATTTTTGCCAACAAAAATATCGTAGCCATCTGAAGATATAAAATGATGTGGTGATGAGGTTACTTCTTTCTCTTTTACTTTCTTCTTAGTTTTTAATGAGGATTTTTTTACATATCCCTCATCAATCAATTCCTCTCTTATTTCTTCTACTTCTTTTAGCTCTGTGCAATTATCAAGACTAATTAATATATTATCTAAATAATCTATTTCCTCTTGAGTTTTTATAATTTGTTCACTAACAAGTTGGTATGCACTCTTCAACTTATTATATTTTTTATAATACTTTTGAGCATTTTGAATGGGAGATAGTCTAGAATCTAGATTTATTTCTACTTTTTCTAGGTCTTCTTTATAAAAGTTTTCTAGTATTACTGATGGTTGCTTTTCTTCAATCCTATGCAGATTTGCTGTCAATAGGTCTCCATATATCTTAAATATTTCTCTTTTTTCAGCCTCTAATAGCTCTTCCTTTTGTTTTACAAACTTATTAATGGTTCTATCAAGCTTTACTGAGATAGATTTTCTTAAATCTAATGATTTATGTTTAATTCTATTTGCTTTATCCCTAATAATATAGAAATCTTCTAATAAGTCATTTATCGAAGAAAAATGATTCTTTGGTAGTGTTCCATATTGAAGTATATTAATAGCTGAGAAAGCTAAGACCTCATTCTTATCTTCATTCATCACTATAGTGGGCGAAAAATTATTGTCATTTATGTTGTCATAAAAATCTTTAAATGCAATATAAAGATTATTAATGTCTTCTTGTTGTAACTGACTAACAATCATATCTGTATCCACATTAGCCTTATAACAGATTTCTCTAGACAATAGAGGGCTCAATCCAATAATATTTCCGTATAGTAATTTATATATAGCAATTCCATTTCTGGATTTTTCTATAAAATCAATAAAATCTTCTTTTGATAAATTAGTAGGAGACAATTTTCCTTGTGAAGGAGGATTATTATAAACTAGTCCAGGTAAAACTTGTCTAACACTACTTACAGATACAGGAATACGTTTTATAGAATCAATAATTTTATTTGTATTACTATCGATAAATATTATATTACTATGCTTACCCATTAATTCAACGATTAAGGTTTTAGTCGACAATACACCAAGTTCATCTAGGCTTTGTATATCAATGCTTAGAACTCTATCCATAGAATGTTGATATATATCCAATATTTTACCATTTTGCACATGTTTTCTAAGCAGCATGCAAAACATAGGTGGTGTCATTGGATTTGTTTTTGTATCTTTAGTTAGATAAATTCTAGGATTACTACTATTTGCAGAGATAAGCAACTTATAATTTCTACTATTATTTCTTGCGATTAGAATTATTTCATCATTCTCAGGTTGATATATTTTTTCTATTCGTCCATTTTTTAATAGGCTAGTAAGTTCAAAAGCTAGGGATTTCATTACTATTCCGTCAAAAGACATAATTATTCCTCCAAATACGTTTTAATAAAGTATATCACTTTTTACTCACCATAGAAAAGAAAATAATGTCTAAAGTATAATATTTTAGGAATTAATTCAAAAGATTTGTAACGATGAAAATATTAAGATTCTGTAACATTATGAAGGGCTGGAGATAATAAAGTCAAATTATATAGATGGTCGATAAAACTTATAATGTATTCATAAACAATATATGATCAAAACTAGACTATATATTGATTTTACTTGACTCAATACATTGACACAAGTGTATTTTATGATAAAATTGATTATAATAGCTTAGGAGGGATGAGTAACTTGATTAAGAGTATGACAGGATTTGGTAGAGGGGATATGAATGATGGCTTAAGAAATTTTACTGTAGAGATTAAGTCCGTAAATCATCGATATAATGATACTCTTGTAAAAATGCCTAAACATATCGGGTATCTTGAAGAAAATATAAAGAAAAAAATTAGGAGTGTTATTAGTAGAGGAAGAGTTGAAGTATATATTAATTTAGAGTATGTTGGAGACGGAGATATAGAGGTAAATGTAGACCTACATCTAGCTAAGTCATACAAAAATGCAATAGACCTATTATGTAAAGAAGTTGGATTAAATAATGATGTTTCTGTAGAGTTATTTGCAAAGTTTCCTGACATAATAAAAACTAAGAAAAAGGAAGAAGACGAAGACGAAATTTGGTTATGTTTAGGTAAGGCAGTTGACGGAGCACTAAGTAACCTGATATCTATGAGAGCAGAAGAAGGACAGGAACTATTAAGCAATATTAAATCAAAACTTCAAAATATAAGCGAGATTATAAAACAAATTGAAAACAGAGCACCATTAGTAGTATTAGAATATAAAGAAAAAATTTGTACTAGGATTAAAGATTTATTAGATGATAAGTTTGAAATAGATGAAAGCAAACTAGCTAATGAAGTAGCTTTTTATGCTGACAAGAGTAGTATTGACGAGGAAATTGTCAGACTTTATAGCCATATAAGCCAATTCTTTGATACATTAGATTCAGATGAAGATTCTGTGGGTAGAAAATTAGATTTTTTAGTACAAGAAATGAATCGTGAAGTTAATACAATTGGATCAAAAGTAGGCGATATAGTTGTTACTAATTTAGTAGTTGAATTAAAGAGTGAAATGGAAAAGATTAGAGAACAAATCCAAAACATTGAATAATAAAATTGAAGGGGGAAGTTCATGAGCATTAAGTTGATAAATATAGGTTTTGGGAATATAGTATCAGCTAATAGAATTATAGCTGTAGTTAGTCCAGAATCGGCACCTATAAAAAGAATAATTCAAGAAGCTAGAGAAAGAGGTATGCTTATTGATGCTACATATGGCAGAAGAACGAGAGCTACAATCATTACTGATAGTGACCATATAATACTGTCTGCAGTACAACCAGAAACAGTTGCACATAGACTTAATGTTAAAGATAATAATGAAGTTGAATAATTTTTGATTACGAAAAGAGGAGAGCTACATGGGAAATGGATTGCTTATTGTGATTTCAGGTCCATCAGGTGTAGGCAAAGGGACTGTATGTAAAAGCCTACTCAATGATAATGATAAGATTAGTTTATCAGTATCTGCAACTACAAGGGAGGCAAGAAAAGGCGAGATAGATAAGATAAGTTATTTCTTTATTAATAAGGAAGAGTTTGAATATATGGTAGAAAAAAAGGAGTTCCTAGAACATGCATATGTACATGGTAACTATTATGGCACTCCACGGAAATACGTATTAGAAAAGATTGAAAAAGGGCAAGATGTCTTACTAGAAATTGATATACAAGGAGCATTAAAAGTAAAAGATATTTTCCCTGAAGGAGTACTTATTTTTATAATGCCACCTTCAATGGAAGAATTAAAGAAGAGAATTATTAATAGGGGAACAGAGTCGAATGAAGTAATTGCAAAAAGGCTAAAAGCTGCTCTTATGGAGATTGATTATGTGTATAAATATGATTATGTAGTACTCAATGATGATATAGAATCAACAGTCAATAAAATCAGATCTATAATTGATGCAGAAAAATGTAAAGTTAACAGACAAAAAGATATTATAAAAAAGATATAGGAGGTTTTTTATGTTATACCCTTCAATTAACGATTTATTGAAAAATGTAGATAGTAGATATACCTTAGTTTTATTAGTTTCAAAGAGAGCTAGACAAATTGTTGAAGGCTCTGAGTCTTTAGTGGAACCACTATCAAACAAGCCTGTGTCTGTTGCAGTGCAAGAGGTTTCAGAGCATAAGGTTACTTATACGAGGCCATAAAAAATTATATGATAAGTGACGTGGGGTGCATAGGATGCTTAGTGGAAAGAACATAGTAATTGGGGTCTCAGGTGGTATTGCTGTATATAAGGCTGTTGACGTGGTTAGTAGATTGAAAAAATTGAATGCTAATGTAGATATCATAATGACTAAATCTGCAGCGGAATTCGTGACGCCTTTAACATTTCAATCCATATCACAGAATCCTGTTACTGTAAACATATTTAATGAACCAAAACAATGGGAGATTGAACATATTTCTTTAGCTAAAAAAGCAGATGTTTTTTTAGTAGCTCCTGCTACAGCAAATATTATTGGCAAGGTAGCCAATGGTATAGCAGATGACATGCTAAGTACTACTATAATGGCAACAAGAGCGAAGGTAATTTTTGCTCCAGCCATGAATACAAATATGTATAATAACATTATATTTAGAGATAACATGAGTAAACTAAAAGACTATGGTTATGAATTTATTAAACCTGGGTCAGGCAGGTTAGCCTGTGGAGATGTGGGCGAAGGAAAGATGGCAGAACCTAGCGATATAGTTGATTATTTAATCAATTCACTTACTGACACCCAGCTTAAGGGAAAAAAAATTATAATAACGGCTGGACCTACAATAGAACCCCTTGATCCGGTAAGATATATG
>Ga0265293_10012568_pt1 | contig 11203 bp, 14 predicted proteins | sample Munlanlewell138R_FD_192505 | JGI IMG/M metagenome (GOLD analysis project Ga0265293, IMG submission 192505) | Leachate microbial communities from a municipal landfill in Southern Ontario, Canada - Leachate well 138R | ecosystem: Engineered > Solid waste > Landfill > Unclassified | place: Canada... | reverse complement strand
CGCGAAATCGTACCCGCGATCGTGTCGCCGTAGCGGTTCCCGAGGATCTCGTGGTCAGCCTCGATGAGCTTCGCCAGCGCCGGCGAAACGAACACCTCGCCTTCGCCGGGGATGCGCGGCAACCCGGGAGGCACGATCGCCTCGGGTGCACGCTGCACCACACGCACGTGGCTAATGGCATGTTCGAAGTAGTGGTCGTCGTTCCAGCTCACCTGGAACCAGGCGTCGCTCGGCGTGATGCCATCGACGAACGACATGTCCACGTCGGTGCGCCAGCCGACGCGGTCGCCACGGCTGTGCAGCGCGTCACTCGCGCTCGCGGCGAGCAGCAGCACCAGCGTGGCGAAGCCCACACCGAGCACCCGTACGAAGAAGCTTACGCGCGCGGTGCGGCGGCCCGCGGCCGAACGCCAGGCGAGCGAGGTGTTCAACAGGTTCACAGCGCCATCCCGGCGGTGACGCGGCCATCGCGCACGACCACCTCGCGGTTCGCGTAGGCAGCGACGCGCGCATCGTGGGTGACGATGATGACCGTGGTGCCCTGGTCGCGCGCGGCAGCCGTCAGCAGCTCCATCACTGCCTCGCCGGAGAGCGAGTCCAGCGACCCGGTCGGTTCGTCGGCGAAGATGACGCGCGGCTGGATGGCGAAGGCTCGGGCGAGCGCGACGCGCTGCGCCTGCCCGCCAGAGAGTTCGCCCGGGAGCTTGCCAATCGCCTCAACCACGTCGAGTGCGTGGAGCCACTCGCGCGCAGTGTCGATGGCTTTGCGCCGGTTTTCGCCGCGAAGCAGGAGCGGCAGCGCGACGTTCTCCTCGCCCGGGAGGTCGGGGACGAGCTGGCCGTGCTGAAAGACGAAGCCGAACTCGGAAAGGCGCAGGCGGCTGCGCTCCTTTTCGCTCATGCGGCGCAGGTCGCGGCCAGCGAACAGCGCCGTGCCGCTGTCAGACAAGAGGATGCCCGCGAGGCAGTGCAGCAGCGTGGACTTCCCCGAGCCGCTCGGGCCCATGATCGCCACGATCTCGCCGGATTGGATGCTCACGCTCGCCCCGCGCAGTGCCTCCGTCGGGCCGAAGCGCTTTACCAGGTCCTCGGCGACAAGGAGCGCCGGGGTGGGCGCGTCGGCGGTCATGAATTCAGGGCCAGTCATAGCGGTCGTCATGGCTGCATCCTTTCTCTTGTCGTCGATCGGGAGAGGCCCGAGGCGCCCAGGCCGGTTTCGACCTGCTGTTCGAGCTGTGCGATGCGCGCAGCGGTCATGTCGAGCCAGCGGATATCGGCTTCCAGGTGGAACAGGGCGTAGTCCGCGAGGAGCACCTCGGGGAGCGAACCGGAGCGGCGCGTGGCCGTAAGTTCGCGCATCCGCCAGAGGTGGGCTGCGCGCTGCGCGTCGATGAGCTGGTCCACCGCGAATCCCGCCAGCAGCGCCACGATGACCTTCGCGTAGAGCGCCGACTGGAGGTGCGGCGCAGCGGGCTCGGGAGTCGCGAGCCAGCCGGAGACTTCGGCGCGGCCCCGCTCCGTCAGGGCGTAGCGGCGCCGCTCGGGGCCCTCCTCCTGCTCGACCGCGACGACGGCGATGTTGCCGTCCCGTTCGAGCCGGTGGAGTGTCGCGTAGACCTGTCCCTGCTTCACCGGCCGCCCGGGTGAGAGCAAGCGGTCGCAGAGCTGCTTGAGGTCGTAGCCGTGGAGGTCGGCGACGGTGAGGAGGCCAAGGAGGGCGAGGGGTACGTTCACATTTCGGATACTAGTCACTCAATGACTAGCAGTCAAAACCCCCCGTCCCTTCTTCCTGGCCTACATCGAGCGCCATTCCCGAACGCGTCCTGCCGATTCCTCAACCCGGGAGGGGGCTCGCTAGCTGGCGAAGCGTTGCGGCTCCTGGTCGAAGGCGTTCTTGCAGGCCGTGGAGCAGAAGTAGTAGGTCGTACCGCCGTACTCGCTCTGCCCGGCAGCCTGGGCTGCGTCGACTTCCATCTTGCAGACCGGATCGATCGCCATGACAGCCTCCTATCCCGGTCATCGTAGTGAATCGCCGGCACGCCGTGCACCCCCCGGGGCCGGGCACCGCGCACGACGGGACGCGAGTTGCGTCTGCCTTACCCGGTGCCTTGAAGCAGCGCACGCGCTCTGCCACGCTGGGCCACGATGGCGCTTCGGGAACAGCTCCAGCTTGCGATCCCCACCCGGGACGATGTCGCCGCACTGCGGATCACGCTCGGCCTCCTCACTCCCCAGGCGTGGCTCGTCGCGTTCGCGGCCGGGACGGCGATGTTGCTCGTGATCGGCGGCACGACCGCGATCTTCGAAAACAGCTACTTCAGCCGCATGGAGCCGGTGCGCACCCAGGACTACATCATCTGGGTGGTCAGCGCCGTGCTCGTCGGACTGCTCGCCGGGACCTTCGTTATCGCGCGGGCCAGCGACGAGGCGGGCAAGACGATGGCCGGCGGCTTCCTTGCCGACGTCGCCGTGGCCTGTCCCGCGTGCAACAAGATCGTGGTTCTGCTGCTTGGCTCGTCCGGCGCGGCCACCTTCTTCGGGCCGCTGCAGCTCTTCCTTGGCATCGCCGCGGTCGCGCTGTTGGTCGTCGCGTTGCTCCTGCGGGCGCGGGCCATCGCCGGCACGTGCCCCCTGCCCGCACCCGCGCAGTAGCGCCGCCTATCCTGCCGCGGGGGCAGCAGCCGGCTCGGCGAGGCCAGTGAGCGCAGGGAGTCCGGTAAGCCGTTCGAAGAGCGTCAGCGCCTGTGCCACCACCTGGTCCATGTTGTAGTAGCGGTACGTGCCCAGCCGTCCGACGAAGTGGACACCCGGCGTTGCACGTGCCAGCTCGGCATACCGCTGGTAGAGCGCGGCGTTGTCCGGCCGAGGGATCGGGTAGTACGGGTCACCCTCCGCCTGCGGGTACTCGGTGCAGATGGTCGAATAGGCAGACGCCTGCCCCGTGAGGTGCTTGAACTCGGTCGTCCGGGTGTAAGCGTGGTCGTTCGGGTAGTTGATGGTGCCCGTCGGCTGCCGCAGTCCGCCTTCGGCCGTGTCGAATTCGAAGCGAAGAGAACGGTACGGCAGCCGGCCCAGCGCGTGACCGAAGAACTCGTCGACGGGCCCGCAGAAGATGAGCTCGCGGTGGGCCATGCGCCGCGCCTCTTCGTAGGAGACGCCCAGCTCGATGTCGATGTCCGGGTGGTCGAGCATCGCCTCGAAGAGCGCCGTATATCCGCGCGCAGGCATCGCCTGGTGGCGGTCGGTGAAGTAGCGGGCCTCGCGATTGGTGCGGAACGGGATGCGGCCGGCGACGGTCGCGTCGAGCTCCCGCGGCTCCAACCCCCACTGCTTACGCGTGTAGCCCCGGAACATCTTTTCGAACAGCAGTCGGCCCACCCGCGAGACGATGATGTCCTCCGATGTCCGGACCTCCCCCACCGGCTCCGCCACGCTTCGCAGGAACTCCTCCGCCTCCGCTTCGGTCAGGGCGAGCCCGTAGATCGCGTTGATGGTGTCGAGGTTGATGGGCACGGGCACGAGCTGGCCATCCACCATGCTCAGCACCCGGTGCTCGTACGCATGCCACGCCGTGAAGCGCGAGAGGTATTCGAAGACCACGTCGGAGTTGGTGTGAAAGATGTGCGGCCCGTACTTGTGTATCAGCACCCCGTGCGCGTCGTAGTAGTCGTGGGCGTTGCCCGCGATGTGGTCGCGGCGGTCGATAAGGAGCACCCGCTTACCCGCCGCGCGGGCAAGGCGCTCGGCGAGCACCGCGCCGGCGAACCCGGCCCCAACGACCAGGTAGTCGTAGCCGCGGCTCATTGGAGCACGTACATCCGCTGGCGACGGTCGACGGGGAAGCGGAAGCTGCCAAAGCCCCCGCGCAGGAGCCCCTTCAGGTACTCCGAGCGGTGCGGGCTGCGGCGAAGGCGCTTCACCACCAGCCGCGCGGTCTCCCTACCCACGCAGGCCAGGTAGAGCCGCAGGGCGAGCAGGTCGAGGCAGCGGATGTGCTTCATGTAGAACGCGCCGTCGCCGACGCCGTAGGCGAAGAGCGTCGCCGGCCACTGGCTTTCGTTGCGAAGCCCGTAGTGGTCGACGCCCACCTCGGGCGTGGCGAGGCTCACCAACCCGCGCCGGAAAAGCCGGTACTGCAGGTCGTAGTCCTGGGACGAGCGGAGGGGGCCACCGCCACCGAGTGCTTCGTCGAACGCCGCGCAGTCTTCGGCGACCCGGCGCCGGAGTGCGAAGTTCGCGCCCATGCCAAGGACGTGGAAGCCGTCGCGCTGGCTCAGCCGTTCGCTCTGCTCGAAACGAAGGGCGGGGATGTGCAGCCCGGGCTGCCACGCACCCTGCGGGATGCGCACCTCCCCATAGAGCAGGTCCACATCCGGGTGCTTCGCGAACTCCGAGCGAATGCTCCTGAGCCAGTGCCGCGGCGCCACGCAGTCGTCATCCGTGAAGGCGATAATGTCCCCACGGCTGCGCGCGATGGCGGTGTTGTAGGCAGCGGAGAGCCCGACGCGCGTCGTGTGGATGTAGGTAAGCCGCGGGTCATCGAGATGGAGGGCAAGCGCGGCCCGCGTGGCGTCGTCGCTGCTCTGGTCGACGACCACCAGTTCGAACGCATCGTCTTCGTTCTCCAGCACACTGCGGACGGCGCGTTCGATCATGTCGGGCCGGTTGCGGGTGCAGATGACGGCGGAGGCGAGTGCCTGTTCGCTCACGACGCTATTCGACCGTCGCCACGTTGACGGGAGATTGAGGGGCGGTTGCACGCCGCGGCCGCCACGAGTAGTCGCGCAGCAGTTCGCGCCCGGCAAAGGCGTAACCGGCGACGAGATAGACGACACCGGCAAGTCCAATCGCGGGGAGCGTGCCCAGCGGCCTGCCGAGCACCAGCACGAGCGCGACCGCTCCGCCCGTGATGCCGGCCCGCAGGAGCCACGTGCCAAGTTGCGGCTTCGCAAGCGTCGGGTGGACGTGGCAGAGCAACATCACCGTCATGTAGACCTCGGTCCCGAGCGTGACGGCCACGGAACCCATCGCCGGGTTCGCCCAGAGCCGGTCGAACAGCGGGATGGCGATGAGGTTGCCGAGGACGTTGAGCAGCACGGCGCCCCATGCGGTCACAGCAACGGCTGCCTGGCGGTCGCGCGCGAAGAGGCTCATGCCCTGCACGGTGTTGAAGGCGACAAGCGGCAGGTGGAGCACAAGCACCGTGAGGAGCAGGGCGCTCGAACTGAACTCTCCCGTGCCACCCGTGACATTGATGATGGAGCCTGAATCGATGGCGATCCCCACAGCGAGGGGCACTGTCGCGAGTAGCGACACCCCGATCGAACGCGTGAGCGCGTCGCTGAACCACCGGGCGCGCCCCTGCGCGTGCGCCTGTGCAAGCGCGGGGTAAATGGTCGACGTGATGATCGCGGTAATGAAGATGGGCACGCCGGCAATGCGATAGGCCAGCGCGTAGTTGCCGACCGTGTCGCCTCCGGTGAACAGCGGCAGGAGGAGGAAACCCGAGCTGCCGTAGATCAGCAGGCTCGCCTCCCAGGAGAGGAACGGCAGGCCGCTGCGCAGCAGCGCAGGGCGGGGCCAGGTGGAGAGGCGCGGCAGCCGAAACTGCCGGCTAAACACGGCGATGGCCACGAGCGCCGACACGCCGCCGCCCACCGCAGTCCACAGTGCGACGCTTACCGCGCCGCCGCCAAGGAGCAGCGCGGCGGCGATCGCCATCTGAGTCAGGAGTGCCACCGTCCCCGTGAACGCGGCGAGCCGCCCGAGCGTGTAGTTCCCCTGCATGCAGGAACTGGCAACATCCTGGACGAGGCCGGCGAGCCCCCCCGCCGCGATCAGGGCAAAGATGAGCAGCGTCAGCGGGGCAGCGCCGAACGCCCAGAGGGCCACCCCGGCCACCCACATCACGGCAAGACCAGCGAGGATGCGCCACGCGATCGCCTCGGCAGCCAGCTCAGCGGCGTGGCTGGCGTCGCGCGCCACTTCGCGCACCAGGTGCTGCGACATCCCCAGGCCAGCGAACTTGGCGATGACCGTGACGAACATCATCACCGAAGCGAGGAGGCCAAGTTCGTGGGCGCCCAGCTTGCGCGGGACGATGGTGATCGCGATCACCGAGGAGAGCCAGGTGATCGCCTGTACCGAGAGAAGTGCGGCAGCCGTGCGGGCCAGCGCCGACGAAAGCCGCTGGTGCGGCTGTTCGACAGAAGTCACGGGCACGGCGAGATGCGAAGTGACCGAGCGCGAAGTGATGGCGGTACCTCGAGCTGTTTCGTCGAGGGTCGCCGCCAGGCATGGAGCGTATGTGTCCGGCCGGTGGGCGGCGCGGCGCAAGGCTCGCACCATCCGCCGGCCCGTGCCTCAGGAACCCGCACCCTCCGGACGATAGGTAAGGAGCACGTTGCTGTTCGCAAACGGCCGCGTCTCGATCAGCTCCAGTTCGAACTGCCGGGCCCCTTCGAACAGCGGCCGCCCACCGCCGAGGACGACCGGGTTCACCATCAGCCGGTACTCTTCGATGAGCCCCGCAGCGGTGAGGCCCGCACCGAGGTTTGCACTACCGAAGAGGAAGAGGTTGCCGCCGCGCTCTTCCTTGAGCTTCGTGAGCGCCTCCACCGCATCGCCTTCGAGCAGCGTCGTGTGCTCCCAGTCGACATTCTTCAGCGTGCGGCTGGCAACGAACTTCGAGATCTGCCCCATCCGCCGGGCGGTTTCGGGGTCGTCGGTGGCAGTGGGCCAGTACCCGGCCATGAGCTCGTACGTCTTCCGGCCGAACACCAGCGCCTCGGCCGAATCGAGCTGCTCGTTCGAAAACTGTTCGAACTCCTCGTCCGTCTTGTGCCAGTCGATCGAGTGGTTCGCCCCTTCGAAGTACCCGTCGAGGGACACCATGTTGAACATGATGAGCTTGCCCATGGGACTCTCCTTCCGCGTGCTCGGCCGCGATGCGGCGCGATCCCGGTAACGTTACTCGCTCTGCGGCCGTTCGTAGCGCAAGAACACGACACCCGAAGCGAACGGTCGTGCCTCGATGAGCTGCAGGTTCATCGGTTCGGCCAGCGGCCCGAACATCGGCTTGCCGCCGCCGAGGACCAGCGGGCGAACGACGAGCTGGTACTCGTCGATCAGGTCGTGCCGCATGAACTCGGCGGCGAGTTCCGCTCCACCCAGCGAGAAGTCCTTCCCCGCGCCCGCCTTCATGCGGCGAATCTCGCCGGGGTCCACCTCGCGCAGCAGCGTCGCGCCTTCGCCCACCTCATCGAGTGTCCGCGAGAAGACGACCTTCTGCTTGCTGCGCCAGATCCCGGCGTACTCAGCGATGTAGGGCAGCGCCCCGGGGTCCTGGTCAGCGGTTGGCCAGAACTCGGCCATGCCCTCCCACATGCGCCGCCCGTAGAGGTGCGTATCGATGCCGTCTTCGAGCGAGTTGAAGTAGCGATGCAGCTCCTCGTCGGGCATGGTCCAGCTCAGGTCGCCCGTGGGAGATTCGATGTAGCCGTCGAGCGAGACACTGAAGGTGTAGATGATGCGGCGCACAGGGCCTCCTTGAGCTTGTGGGACAGCGGGCAAACTCCCCGCTCCCCGGCGGGAAGACGTCAGGCGCCCCGCTTGCAGGCGGCGGCGCGCGACAGTAACAGGTCACGCTCGCGGGCGTTCTGCGTGAGCGATGCGGCGCGTTCGAACTCGGCGCGCGCTTCGTCGGTGCGGCCGAGCTTTTGGAGGAGGTCGCCGCGCACGCTCGGGAGCAGATGATAGTCCTTCAGTGCTGGCAATTCGATGAGCTGGTCCGCCAGTTCGAGCCCGGCCGCAGGGCCATAGGCCATCGCCAGCGCGACAGCGCGGTTGAGCTCCACCACGGGCGATGGCGTCACCGCTGCGAGCGTCTCGTAGAGGGCGGCGATGCGCCGCCAGTCGGTCTCCTCGGCGGTGCGCGCGCGGGCGTGACAGGCCGCGATGGCCGCCTGCAGCGCGTACGGGCCCCGGTCGCCGCCGAGCTGCTCGGCGCGTTCGAGCGCAGCCAGCCCCCGGCGAATCAGGAGATGGTCCCAGCGCGCCCGGTTCTGTTCGAGCAAAAGGATCGGTTCGCCCCCGGGCCCAACCCGTGCCCGTGCGCGCGACGCCTGGATCTCCATCAGCGCGACGAGGCCGTGCACCTCCGGTTCGTCCGGGGCAAGCCCGGCGAGCACCCTGCCGAGACGCAGCGCTTCGTCGCAGAGCGCCGGCCGCAGCCAGTCGTCGCCCGCGGTCGCCGCGTAGCCTTCGTTGAACACGAGGTAGATGACTTCGAGCACCGACGACAGCCGTTCGGTCAGCTCCTGGCCGCGCGGCACCTCGAACGGCACCCGCTTCTCTGCCAGTGTCCGCTTGGCCCGGACAATGCGCTGGGAGACGGTCGATTCCGCGACGAGGAATGCGCGCGCGATCTCACTCGTCGTCAGGCCACCGAGCAGCCGCAGCGTGAGGGCGATCCGCGCGTCAGGCGAGAGCACGGGGTGGCAAGCGACGAACATCAGCCGGAGCAGGTCATCACCGATGTCGTCGTCGAGTGCAGCGTCAATCTCGTTCGCCACGTCGGCCTGCTGCGTTTCGAGGTCGCGGCCAATCTCCTCTTGCTTCGACTCGAGCCGCTTGCTGCGACGGAAGTGGTCGATCGCCCGGCGCTTCGCCACGGACATGAGCCACGCCCCGGGGTTCGCCGGCACACCCGACGCCGGCCACTGTTCCAGCGCGGCAACGAGCGCATCCTGCGCAAGGTCTTCGGCGAGACCCACGTCGTGCACCATGCGCGCGAGTGCCGCGATCAGGCGCGGTGATTCGATCCGCCAGACGGCGTCGATGGCACGGTTGGTCTCGGCGGCTACCGTCATGGCCACCCATCGAATCATCTCCGGTGGCCGGCGGGCAAGCCGCCCGCGAGACAGCCCGGCCCGCAGGCCCTCGCCCTGCCCGGTCTAGATCGTTCCCTCCCACAGCGACTGTATGGACCGTGCGATGCGGCGTTGCCTGGTCTCGACCGTTTTCGCGTCCTCGATCGACAGCACGATGCGCCGCCGGTTGCTGTAGGAAAGGCGCTCGAAGAAGGCGCGGGCCGCATCGTCTGCGGCGAGCGCGTCGGCGAAGTCCGGAGGCACGACGACCTCCCGCGGCTCCGTATCGAGCTCGAGTGTCACGTCGACCTCGTCGCCCACGGCCAGGCCGGCACTCGCCCGGTTCTCGGCGCTCAGCGGGATGAAGAACTCGCCTCCCATGGGCGCGACCGTGCTGCGATAGGTATGCGCGCCAATGGTCACCCGCACCGCCGGCCGCTTCCCCGGCCCAAGCGCGGCGACCACCTCCCCGGGGACGGGGATGCCGGTAGCAGTCTTCCCGCCAAGCACCACCGTCGAGCGGAAGCTCACCGTGCGGGGGCGCCCCACCGGCGTATCACCAGCGGCTGTTTCGGTCATCTCCGCACTCCTTTCGGTGTGGCGATGGGCGGCCAGTTGGCCGCCCATCGCGATCTCTCCGCTAGCCCGAGACGCCCGCGAGGGAGGGGGCGACGAAGGCAGGCTCATCGTACATCTGGCGAATCTCGACCTGGCCATCGCCGGCGCGGGCCAGGAACTCGCGTGCGTGGCGAATCGCCTCGTCCTTCGATGCGAGGTTGAAGATGGCGAAGCCGGCAACCAGCTCCTTCGTCTCGGTGAAGGGGCCATCCTTAACGGTCACATTGCCGGCTTCCTGGCGTACGCGGGCGCCGGAGGAACTCGGCATGAGGCCGTCGGTCATCAGGAGTGCGCCGGAAGCGGCCACCTCCTCGATGTACCTGCCCATCTGCTCCATCTCTTCCTCCGTCGGCGGGTCCGCGTGGTCCGCGTTCGGGGAAGTGTAGATCATCATGAACCGCATTCGGCTATTCCTTCTTGCGTGATATGGGGCCGTCGGGCCTAGGCCTGGTCGTACGCCTGTTGGAGCTGGCTGACCTCGATCTTTCCCATCTGCAACATCGCCTGCATGACCGCCTGCGACTTCTTCGGGTCGCTGTCGGCCATCAGTTCGTTGAGCTTCCGCGGCACGATCTGCCACGACAGGCCGAACTTGTCCTTCAGCCAGCCACACTGCGAGGGCTCGCCACCGTCGGCGGTGAGTTTGTCCCAGTAGTAGTCCACCTCTTCCTGTGTCTCGCAGTCGACATAGAGCGATATCGCTTCGGTGAACTTGAACAGGGGCCCCCCGTCGAGCGCCATGAACTGTTGCCCTTCGAGCTCGAACGTGCCGGTTACGACGGTTTCGCCCTCGGGGCCTGCATTCTCGAACCGGTTGACCTCGACAATGCGCGAATTCTTGAAGATGGAGGTATAGAACTCCATCGCCGCTTCCGTCTGGTTATCGAACCAGAGGAACGTGGTGATCTTCTGTGCGGACATTCCTTACCTTCCTTTTGGCACTACTCCTGGAACGCAGGGGGAATCTGTTCCTGGACCTCTGGCGGGAAGTCGGACATCTCCTGCACCTGGCGGACCTCGATAACTTCGTTCGGCGAGGCGGGGCAGCGCCTCGCCCACTCGATTGCCTCCTCCTTCGACTTCACGTCGATCATCCAGTAGCCGCCGAGCACCTCCTTCGCTTCGCTAAAGGGGCCATCGGTCACTTTCGGTGTGCCGGACTCGAACGAGACTCGTGCACCCATGGACGGCGGGTGCAGCCCATCGAGAGCGAGCAGCACGCCCGCCTGCTGGAGGGACTCGTTGTACTTCATCATCGCGGCCACGCCTTCCGGGTCCGGCATCGTGCCGGGCCCGGCGGCCTCGTAGCCCTTCGGGATCATCAGCATCATGAATCGCATAAGATACTCCTGGTTCGTGCTGGTGGACGATTTCCCGGCCGGGTTCTCCAGCGCCCGAGACCTCGCCCTACATACACGTCGAACAGGCAGCGGCCACTTCGACACCCGGGGTAAAGGCACCTTTCCCCTGGCAGCCCTCATCCCCCGGCCCCTTCTCTCCATGCGTCGGGGGAAGGGGAGGTTGGTACGAACCAGGGAACGCACCCCCTGGCCACTGGCAACTGGCGACTGGCGACTGGTAGCTGGCTACGCGCCGCTGGTACGCTCGGTGCCGTGGACAACGACCACCTGCGCACACTCCTCGAGGCCGTCGCAGCCGGAGACCTCGGCGTCGACGCCGCCGCTTCGCGCCTCGAAACCGTGCCCGTAGTGGAA
>Ga0265293_10012565_pt1 | contig 11207 bp, 12 predicted proteins | sample Munlanlewell138R_FD_192505 | JGI IMG/M metagenome (GOLD analysis project Ga0265293, IMG submission 192505) | Leachate microbial communities from a municipal landfill in Southern Ontario, Canada - Leachate well 138R | ecosystem: Engineered > Solid waste > Landfill > Unclassified | place: Canada... | reverse complement strand
GTTTCAATCCGCACCCGGCCGTGAGGCCGGGTGATGCATCAGAGGCAGTCATAGGTGCTCTGCGCACTATGGTTTCAATCCGCACCCGGCCGTGAGGCCGGGTGATGCCAGATGCAAAGTGGCGACATTGTGCTGATGCAAGATGTTTCAATCCGCACCCGGCCGTGAGGCCGGGTGATGCCGGGATTCTGGTTGATGAATTGGACAGCGTTGTTGTTTCAATCCGCACCCGGCCGTGAGGCCGGGTGATGCCGCCAGCTTCGGTTACATGGAGAAGAAAGCCCTAGTTTCAATCCGCACCCGGCCGTGAGGCCGGGTGATGCGTTCCTCGCACGGGCAGGCAAGCCGGGTCAGGCAGTTTCAATCCGCACCCGGCCGTGAGGCCGGGTGATGCATCGAAGGAAAGGAGGAATAGCAATGCTGTTTTTTGTTTCAATCCGCACCCGGCCGTGAGGCCGGGTGATGCGGAAGGCTACAAGGCTGCCCCGCTGCTGCTGATGGTTTCAATCCGCACCCGGCCGTGAGGCCGGGTGATGCAAGCCCGGCATTGCTCCGAATCTGCCCCCGCAATTCGTTTCAATCCGCACCCGGCCGTGAGGCCGGGTGATGCCGCGCATTTGCAACTTGTTGAATGTGCAGTGCAGCCACGCTAGTTTCCGCGAATCTGCTTTGCAAAGCAACACTGTGCAGATGCTTTAAGATGGTTGAATATTTTAATTTGTTAAAGAACAATGTGTTACAGCAAACGCGAAGCAGGCTGGTTTGTGTCGTTGATAGGGGTTCGCGCTTCATATTACCAAGGGGCCTTCAAAATCGACAGAGCGGAAGCAGCCGTGCTGTTTGACGCGAAGCTCGACTGGCTCGGTGATGCGGTAGAAGCGCAGATTGTCTTTAGATGGGTCTATTTCATCCAGCAGTTCGCGTTCAAATTGTTCGAACTGCATTTCATCTACTGTGCATTCAAAAACTGATTTTTGTACTCGCTGGCCGACACGTTCGCAGGCCTTGGCGACGCGTCGCAGGCGCTTGCGTCCAGCGGCTGTTATTGTTGAAACATCGTAGGTGACGATGATGAGCATGATGTTTATTTGACCACAAATGGTAAGTAGCTTTCCATGTCGCCGCGCAGGGTTCGTGCGATGAAGCGTGCCTGAATGAAGGGTAATAAGGCAAATGGTAGTTTGCTTTCAGTTAGTGGATGGGTGATTTCTTCTTGTTTGCGTTCTTGCCAAGCGGTTACGACGATGCGACGGCCTTTGTCGTTTAGCATGACCGCGCCGCCTTCGCGCAGGTCGAAGTCGGCAGCTCCGATCTGGCCGCGATTGATGAGGGTGAGCGCCAGTCGGTCACACAGCACAGCACGGAATTCTTCCAGTAAATCTAATGCGAGCGCGGCACGGCCAGGGCGTACCGCGTGCAAAAATCCTAGCTGTGGATCAAGCCCGACGGTTTCCAATGCGGAACGGCAGTCATTCATAAGCATGGAATAGAGGAATGAGATCAGTGCATTGAAACGATCCAGTGGCGGGCGACGAGTACGGCCGTTGAGCTGGAAGTGTTTTCGCATAGCGGGTTTGACGACTAGGTTGACGGCAGCGAAGTAGCCTCGTGCAGCTTCGCCTTCGACGCCGCGTAGTTCATCTAGCGTGTTTGCAACAGTGACAGCACGTAATGAGGCAGCGAGGTTGTCGACGGTGCGCGTAAGTTTGGCCGCTTCGGTTTCGTCTGCTGCTTCGCGCGCGCCGCGTTGTAATATGTTACGGCTGTTTTTGAGTTTGCCTGCAACCACAGCACGGGCAAATTCGAGCGTAAAAGCTGCATCATTTGCCTGACGGTACTGCGCCTGCCGCAAAAGAATGTTGCCAGAAACTGGGCCTTCGAGTCGGGCTTTGAAACGGCCACTATCATTCAGCAACACTAGAGATTTTCCCTCGTCGGCCAAACGATGCATCAGTGCAGGCGAGACCATTATGTTGCCAAAACAGACCAATCCGCCCAGATGGTGCAGCGGCACCCTTAGTTTTTTTTCGCGTTCTATATCGATACGTACGGTGGCATTTTCAAGATGGACATATGCCAGAGGAGTCATGACATAAAGTGTGTTTTGGATCGTATGCAATTCATGCCTCCGGATCAAACAGGCTGTGCTGTTGTTGGCGCTGCCTGGTTTGGTCGGCTATGGCTTCAGGCTGGCAAATCTCTTTCAGGGAACATTCCCTGCATCGGGCGTCGTTGACTGGTGGTGGCAGCACACCCGAGGCAAGCATCGCGCGGATTGCATTCGCAGTATCAATTACCAGTGTCCTCAACTCTGGCGTGATGACGACCTCTCGACGCCTGTGGCTGCTGGCATGGAAGATCGCACCTTTCGGTACCGGGCGTTTGAGTATGTCTTCCAGACATACCGCCTGCGCGGCGAGCTGGATATCGTCGTTTAACCATTTGCGCTTGGGGCCGTGTTTGTATTCAACTGGGTAAGGTGTGCCATCGACAAAAAACTCCACTACATCACATTTTCCAATAAGACCGGCGCGATCCGACCAGACCGGCAAGGCAGTCTCACTACGTCGGTCTTTGTGAGTTTCATGATGGATGCCATCTACTTTTTCATGCTCCGCATTGCCGCGTGCAGTGTGGATGTTATTAGTGAATTCGCCTTCCATGTGAATAAGCCCGCAACGACGCGGGCAATACGCCCAGTGGTTGAGGGCGGAAAGGCGAACATAGTCAGAGTTGAACATAGTTGGGCCGTGGCGTATCGTTTGGCATATGTACACTAGTCCAGCACAACGGAGACTGCTATGTCATTGAACGCCGAACAAATCAAGGCTGAAGCCATGAAGCTCACACCCGAGGAACGTGCGGACTTGGCTGACTGGCTTTGGATCAGCGTTACCCCGGCCGAAGAGGTAAAGGCTGCCTGGGATGCTGAAATCACCCGACGCATCGCTGAAATCGACGCGGGCACGGTCGATCTGATTCCGAGCGAGGAAGTGTTCGCAAGGATAGATGAAAAATTACGCAAAGCTGACGCGTGAAGTACGTTTGGCATCCACTGGCTGAAACGGAATTCGATCAGGCACTGGATTACTACGCCGTTCACGCTGGGGCAAACATCAGCAGGAAATTCGCAACCGCTGCCAAACAGACGCTTGGTCTTCTGCACGAACACCCTGCTATTGGCAAGCCTATTCAGTGTCAGGCGCGCAGCATTCCTTTGCATGGATTTCCCTTCGATCTGGTGTACCGGGTTAATCCCGGGATGCTTGTCATCATCGCCATCGCCAACCAAAGCCGCCGCCCGGGGTATTGGGTGGGGCGGTAAACGGGATCGATTCATATTGGGTTAAGAGCGGCTTATGGTGTTGCCCAAAAGCCCAAAGATTTAAACAATTTGTACCGCACCGGATTTCACCTGATCGGCTTTGAGCGCACCGCGCATATAACCGATGAAGTTGTCGTATTCCAGGTCCCATGCATACAGGCCGGGATAACCCGGCATTTCTGTCAGAGCAAAATCCAGTTTTCGGTTTGCCCAAATCTGAACGCAGTGCATCTGCAAAGTATGCCAGTCAAGGCGTTGGCCTTGTCGAATGGCATCCAGCACATGCCCTGGCACCAAAGCAGTGACAGTCTCGGAATCAATGACTTTGAATTTTTCCGAAACGGTTGGGTAATCCTTGGCGTGCTCTGCCTGAAATAGTGTGTCGATCAGCGTGTTATTGGATTGTTCCCGAATTTCCCGTCGCAAGGCTTCCGTGCAATGTGCCGAGTCAACCTGCTTCTTCGCGTACATGTCCGTCAGGATTCCGGCCGGGATTTTCATGCGTGTATGTCCTTTCAAACCACAACTTGTATCAAGCTTGATCGACCAGACTTCTGCACAATCGTGTTCACCATGTCGATTAACCCGTCCAGATAACTGGAGAAGGTTGGCCAGTCCAGATAGTTCACGCACACCTGAGCGAAATGACAGATCAACGCCAGCCTCTACAAGAGATGTGGCAACAAGAACCCAATCGCCATTGAAGTGGTCATTTGCGCAATTCAGCCTTGCTTGAATGCACGCGAGGGTTGAAAGCCGGTCGTCCGGTGTTAGCGCCGTTGAAAGATGTTCGACTTTGTCTCGCCCCCACTTTTCCGCGATGGCTTTGGCCACCACAGCCGCTGTTTGAACTGTGTTCAGCACAACCAGTCTGGGACCAGGAAGCAGACCGATAAAATCAACAAGTACATCGAGTCCCATCGGATCAGAATGAAGACGGTACTCCACACGTCGTGACTCAATATCGGTAAGGCGTGACTGAACTTCAGTATTCGCTAAATTAGGAAGTGTGATTGGTTTTTGGCAAACATCTTTGCCATCTACCAGTTTCTTCTCGTAGAAATCTGGCAGAGACCAAAAGTTGGCAAGGGAACCCGATCCCAGAACGATATGGCATCCCCATTTTTCCGCAAGGCAACGGAGCCATTTCCAAGCCAATGGCCAAAGGTGCGCTGGCAATGCAGCGTGGGCTTCATCGATGAAAATAGCTGAACGTGCAACCCGGTGGAGCTTTCTCAAGTCGGATGGATTTTGGTTGGCAAGGGTTTCAAAAAACTGGACAGCGGTTGTGACCACTACAGGCATATGCCAGCGAGTTGTTAATTCACGGGTCAGAGGATCGGAAAAATCGCTTTTGTGATGGTGAGCTGCGACGACTTGCTCAGGCACTTCTCCATTTAGACACAGGGCTTTACGGTAGGTTTTTACGGACTGATCGATGATGTTTGTATATGGAAGCACGACGAATATCCGGTGTAGTCCTTTGTCTGTGGCCGCTTGCAGCAAATGTGCCATGACTGCCGTTGTCTTGCCGCTGCCCACCGGGCTATCGCAGGCGTAGACAGCGGGACTGGTGTTTGCATTTCGACAAGCAGTATAGAGAGCTTGGCGAGCCTCCGTTCGAACCTTTTCCTGTTCGCGATCCCGTTTTTGTTTAGCCAAGCTGGAAACGTAAGCATCCAAAACGGCGAGCCGGTCTGATGCCAGAAGCTTTGGTGCCTCTTGCATAGGTTCGCCATAATGCCGCGCCGTATCGCCATGGTCGGCATCGGCAAGACATGACAATCCCAGTCGCAGGTCGAGCGTAGTAGGTGCGTATCGCTCGGGCGATACTTTAGACGAACCAGCTTGCAAGACGTCTTGATGACGGCGCAGATATTCCGGCAGATTGGCACGGGTGCGCGCGATGATGTCAGCACAGAGAAAACGTTGACTACTTTCATCGCCACGCCACATCTCGGTTTTAGGCCGCGCTTGTTGAGCGGGTACATTGGGAAGGCCGCGATGGTGCGAGTAGGCGAGCATCCCGGCGTAGCTGGCTGTGTGTGAACCCAAGCCAAAAAGATGCTTCACGCCCGCATCGACATGCTCGCATGGCAAAGGCTTCCCGGTGGGAGCAGCCAGTACCCGCTGGTTGTCGTCATCCAGCTTGCCCATGTCGTGAAACTCGGTAGCAAGCGCAACCATCTCGACAAACGCTTCGGCGTGCGGCAGACCGAGAGTGGCATCTGTGGCCATCCTCTTTGCTTCGCTTACCGCCCTGCCAATATGATCTTGATAGGTCTGAGCAAGGCGGTCACGCTTCGCGCTATGAGCAAGCCAGATCATATCAACCCTACAGCAGGTCAATTAGGTTGAGCGCTGGTTGGCCATCACGGTCTTTCTTGTTTTTCAGTTCATCGGGCAGGTCGGCGGGGATGGTGTAATCCGCCAAGCTTTTTGAAGGACTTTCGGCATCCCCCAGTTTCGTAGGTGTTAGTGCATCAAGGATGGCGAAATCGGAACAGGAACCCAGCTTGTCAGCATGTTCCACATACCACGCCTTGACCAGATCAACAGCGGGGCGAGCGTGAGAACGTGTGTGGGGATAGGCGTAGCGAATCAATTCCAACATCATGGCGATGTCCTCGCCTGTGCAGCCGGTTTTCGCAGCGGCGCTCGGATTGACGAAGAACGGCATGAGGTAAATTCCATGCGGCACGAAGCGGTAGGCCATGGGAGCCATGCCTTGAAGTTTGTCATCTTCAACCCCTGCCTTGTTAGTGTTGGTGTGACGCTCGATGTCGATGGGGGCAACAGACAGGCCAAGGCCGAAATGCACAACACCGGTTTTGATGGCGTTGGCCTTGAATTCCTTAACTTGTTGTTCCGAAAAACCTTGCTTCTTGGCATCCTCATCTTTCATGCTTTCAAGGAAGGTATTGCCGAAGACACGGCCATCCCAATAGGCATCTTTGAAGGCTTGGCCATCACCAGTAAGCTGCCCTGCAATAAGCTTACGATCTCGCCCTCTCGCCTCCAGAATGCCGAAGCGGCTAATGTCGAGTGTTAGTCGATTCGCCAGTTCACTCCACACATCGCCCTTCCACTCGACGAGGTCACGTAGCTTGCGCTTGTAAGACACGGGCGAAATCTCGCCACGACGATCAGGGCGCTGACGCGGGTCACTTTCCCGATCCGGGTCACCGTTGGGGTTGGAATTACGGACTTCAATGACAAGTAGACCGGTGCCACGCTTGAAACCGCCGATATCTTTGGTAAAGGTCAAATTCTTGGGCATGCTTTTTCTCCTGGTTCAGGGTGAGGGATCAATCGTTAGGCTTCGTCTTGGCCAAATATCCAAGAATCATCTGGGCTTTATCGGCATCGCTGCCACGAGCGGGAATGTCGGTAAGTGCAATTTCCGAGCAGACATCGGAAAGTTGTCCCAAGAGGGATTTCGCCAGCCTTTCCGGGCCGTACCCTTCCGATGCAGTACAGGTTTTCGCCCATGCCTGATAGGGCAGGATGCGCTGCGCGTAGAGTGCCAACGCAGATTGAGGGGTTTCCAATGCTGTCTGCATAAGGGCATTGCCCAGCAGTTGTGGCGGCGTACTGCCGTTGCGCACCCCCAGGCAATACTGGAAATGTAAGCTGTCAGCCAGGGCTAGCAACCTGCCGACGAGAAAAGCGGGGGAACTCATGATCTGCTCCTTTGTATGACCGAGTTTGTGTAAAAGCAGGGAGAGGATGGCGGGCAGGCAGCGTAAAGCACTGCTGCGTTTGTCCGTTGCCTTGAGGACGACAGCCAATCTTTGGTTGGTGCCATGCACAACGAGGAAGCCACACCAGTTGGCGATAGCCTGTCTGAGCGCGTGAGTCGCAAGTGGTTTTTCGGAACCGCCATTGGCAAGCAGAAGGCTCAGTGCGTCTTCAAGACAGAATGTGCTGAGCTTGCCCTGGCTTTCCCCACTTCGAACCCAATAAGTATTGAGCCAGTTCACTACTTCGCCCGGAAAGGGAACGTCCGGGACGATGTCATTACGTTTGCCTTTTTCCTTTCCCCACCGAGAGAATGCGATCGGAGGGCAACCTCTTGCGCCAATTGTCCAGCGGCGCGCCGATTCGATCAGGTGAGACATCGTAAAAAAGTGGTGTGCCGCTACCTTGGTTCGATGCCCGTCTGGCTTGCGCAAGATGATGAGGTGAACGGGCACTGCGGATTCATTGGGTTTTCCGTCGAAAGTATTGGCAATGCGCTCCGCACGGGCAACAAATGTCACGGCCATGTCGATTTGGTCGTTGTCTTCCTCGGGCAGGCTGCAAATGTCGGCTGCATCCAGATCACTCAACTCCGGAAGGTCTCGCTCAGGGTAGATCAAAATGAGATTGCCTCCCCTGAATTGCCAGGTTTTCCCTTTTGCATCACGTCTTGCCAGAAACTCCAGCGCGCTTTTGGCTTGTCGGCGGGAGTCGGCACCTACGACGAATGAATCGGCATCTGCCTTGCCATATCGATACTGACATGGGGCATCTTTGGTCATGGCGCGGAGAATAATTTTGCCCAAACCACCCACGTTAATGTCGTCAAACTTTTCCCCGGCTTGATTCGCGGGTTGCCCATAGGCATCGGGGCTACTTGCTGCCGAGGGCGGTATTCCATCACCAGTACCATCGCGAGCAGCAAGTAGGTAATTTATGAACATGGCCGTTTCTGCTGAGGTAACCGGATGGCTACCAATATCGTCCCAATCTGGAATATCAAGAAGGATGTTGAATTTCTTTTCTGCCTCCGCTGAACTGATGGCGCAATAAAGTTTGAAAAGTTGCTCATCGTGAGAACTTCTAAGGCGATTCGTCAGCCAGTCGGCAAGTGATAGGAAAAAGTGCTCGGGCGGTTTGCTGGTCAACCTTGCCAGTAATTCCGATAAAACTGGATGAGGTAGATGACAACTTTTCATGGTTTCGAGTAACTGATTCGGAACGTCCACCAAAGATTTTTTGTGGTTTTCGTTCAGGGTGCTATTACGATCAATCCAAGTGCGTGCCGAGTCTTCGCAACGGGCTTCAACCAGTTGGAAGATGGTCGCCCAAGCGGTGGAATCGATTTTTACTAAAGCCCTTTGGGACTCCTCGTCCAAATTGGGAGCGAAAAGCGGTTTGAGGTTGAAAATGGGGAAGCTGACACCGTTTCCACCTGGCTGCCACTTGCGTAAATTGGAAATATCCTCAGCCCAAGGCTGGACATCGGCCACCGAACCATCTGCCGCCAGCAACAACTTGTACGCAGGAGATTTCGGCAGGGCTTTTAACTCCTTATGCAGCGTCGAAGGTAATTCAGGAATGCCTTTCGCTGCTTGTATCAACTCATTCAGCATGAGTCCTCCCATACACCAGCACACCATTCTTGATTTCGGCATTTTGCAAGAACGTCGGGCTATAGGCGCTGAATGGCCCGTTGGGGAAAGCTCGATCCAACATGGAGGCCATGGATAGGTTGATGTCTTCATGTATCCGGGTTTCTGGTCGGAACATGCCGACGTAGCTCGGTACGAACTCCCGCCATCCCAGGCTAGGCACGTTATGGCATTGACCTCGCTTCAGGCGACGCTCAAAAATTTCCTTAAAGGCATGGGCGGGAGAGCGCGTCCGCTCTAACCAGCGGGCTATTTTTTCCGAGTGGGGTGCCCGCTCCGCTGGCCTGACTGTTGCATGGAGGCGGTAATGGACATTGATGAGTACGGTAGCGAAGAGTTGATAGTTGTTTCCACCGCTGATTTGGCCGCTCTTGCGCAATGGGCCGCCGTAGTTTGTGGTGTAGTGATGGAAGATGAGAGGCGAACAAATATCTACGCGGGTCGGGGTGATTTCCACTGCTGGGTTCCACAAAATCGACTCGAAAATACCCTTCGCAGCCGAACGCGTCGGAGCTGGATAAGTGCCGGGTGAGTCTCCTGTATCTGGTCGTGTCCAAATCGCGGAGGCTCCGGCAATTTCCAGTGTAATTTCATAGTTTTTCATGCATCTTGCCCCATGTCTTTTATCTCATGAACAATGTCATTACGAACGACCTACAACATCGTACTGTACTTAAGGCTCAGCACTTGAGCACGGTGCGTAACCGCGCCGATACTGCCCTGCCGCCACATCAAGCTGATTTCTGACAGCCTCACGCAACGCGTCAGGCGCGACGACTTCAACCTCCGCTCCGTATTTGAGGATGTCCATGAGGAGTTCGCGGTCGTCCGAGTACGGCACGGCGAGTTCATAGCGGCCGTCTTCCAGCCAGCGGCTTTGTTGCTGGGGGTGCCAGATTTCATCGGCGACCCAGCGGGCGCGTCTTGAGGTGAATCGCAGGATGGCTGTGGCGATTGGCTGTCCGGCGAAGATGCCGTAGGCGCTGGCGAGTTCGCGGTTGAGGGTGGGTTCGGCGATGGCTTTGGCTGGCTTGCCGAGCGGCGTGGCTGCGCGGATGCATTCGACGGCAAAGATGCGCAGGTCTTTTTTGTTGTGACACCAGGCGTCCAGATACCAGTTGTCGCGGTAGTAGGCGAGGCGTTGCGGGGAGACTTCGCGGGTGCTGGTTTCGTCGCGCTCGCGGTTGTAGTAGTCGATCCTGAGACGGTGGCGCTGCATGACTGTGCCGGCGATGGTTTGAAAGTGGCAGAGATTTTTCTGGCGCGCGGCGGCGGCAAGGATGCGGATTCGTTTGGCGGCCTCACCCGCGCCCAGGTGGTTGCTGTCCAGCAGCTTGTCGATGCGGGCTTGCAGTGGCCGCAGGTGGTCGTCGAGCAGCCCGGGTTCGAGGTTGCCAAGCAGGTGTTTCAGTGTGACGAGGGCTTGCAGTTCCGCGGGGGTGAACCACAGGCCGGGTAGTTCATGGCTACCATCGGCTGTGTTGTAGATATAACCGCCGCGTTCTCTGTCATGGATGAGTGGTGCGCCGAGGCGGTCGCGCAGGTCGGCTATCAGGCGGGTGAGGGTGGAACGAGAAAAGCCGTGATCAGTGATGAGCACTGCACGGGGGAGTACAGTACGCCGTCCATCCAGCAGACGGTGCAGGCGGTAAATTTCATCAAGTTTGCTCAAGTGTTTCAGGCCGCTTGTTTTTTGTTATTCAATTCCCTGCGCCAGTTATTTTTATTTTGTGATGAAGTGTGCTGTATACGGCGGATACTTGCAAATCTTGGTGTGGGAACAGCTGTGTTGATGAGTACCGTAGTAAAAAATGAAAGAGACGCACTAGAACCAAATCATCTTTATCTTTTGATTAATGGCTCTTTTCCTTCAAGGGGAATCCCCCCTCTCCCACAGCCCCTCTCCCGCAAGCGGGAGAGGGGAGAGGTTACGTTCTACTCTGGTCCGTCATTTCCCGCGTAAGCGGGAATCCAGGAATTCAAAAGAACTGTATCCTTGCCTTCGCGGGGGTGACGTTTGGTGGTGGAAAGCCATGATGCGGCAGTACTATAGAGCGCAATAACCAACGGGCATTGCGCCGAATGTGGAACCTCTGTCTTGCAAGGGACTAACACAACCATTCCTGTTCAAGCACAAGCGCCAAGGCGATGCCTTTGCCTAGCCAGTGCAATGCCGTGCGGAACATCCCGGGGGCTACAAGCTGCTGCATTAGAAACCTGAGGCTGTCATGGCAAAATTCATAAGTGCCTAACGATCTTGTGCCAGAGTCATCCGCCAGGCAAATATTGCGATGACAATCCACACCCCGGTTCGCATGCTCATCGCAATCACGGTGCGCTTCTCAAAAGCTCCACCAGTGTAAGCGTTCATTCTAAGACACCCTGCCATTCAGTCAATTTGCATTCTACAGTAACCTCTCACTTACCAGCATGAGGTTATACCCATGAGAAAGTACCGCACCTCAGAGCAGTGGCAAGCTTTGATT
>Ga0265293_10012564_pt1 | contig 11208 bp, 10 predicted proteins | sample Munlanlewell138R_FD_192505 | JGI IMG/M metagenome (GOLD analysis project Ga0265293, IMG submission 192505) | Leachate microbial communities from a municipal landfill in Southern Ontario, Canada - Leachate well 138R | ecosystem: Engineered > Solid waste > Landfill > Unclassified | place: Canada... | reverse complement strand
GCACATATTAAAATTATTGGAAATATTTGACAACTTAATCTTCAATTAATTATAAATTCTATATCGGTCTATTCTTACCGAGCCAATACTACGTTAATAATTATTAGGGTCCTGATACGTCGCAAAGCAAATTGTAAACAAATAAAAAAATAGCAGTATTATGAAGGTAAGAGCAATAACAGTTGACTTTTGGAACACTTTATTTGATTCGAGTAACGGCTTTAAAAGAAATGCTGTGAGACAACATGTATTCGCAGAAGAAATTGCAAAATTAGACGTAAAAATCAATCAAGAGGATTTTCAAAAAGCAGTTTCAGCTTCTTGGGAATATTTTAATTCAATATGGATGCAAGAGCAACGAACACCCGAAACAATTGAGACAATCGGCTTTCTGTGGAATCATCTGAATCTGCCTGATAAACCTGATTCGGTCAGAAGATTGGCAAAAGTCTTCGCGGAATCAATATTAGATTATCCTCCTATGTTAATGCCCGGCGCTCATGATTCGCTCACTGAATTGAAGAGTAGAGGTATAAAGATAGGTTTAATCTCAGATACCGGTTTTACACCGGGTACGATACTCCGAAAAGTAATGGAGAATGCCGGAGTACTAAATTTATTTGATGCATTTAGTTTCAGTGATGAAACAGGTGTGTCAAAGCCTAATCATAAGGCTTACCTTACTATTCTTGAACAATTCAATGTAGCACCGGCCGAAGCAGTGCATATTGGAGATATTGAAAAAACCGATATTGCCGGAGCTGTCGCTGTTGGAATGCACGCCATCAGATTCAGCGGTGATGAAACAGGTGTCTTGAACAAAGATAATCCGAGAATTACTCGCGGTAATGCTGAAATTCATCACTGGTCATCTTTTGTTGAAGCGATTGAATCTATTAAATAATCAATAATAAAAAAGCGGTTTGTTAAGAAACCGCTTTACTTATGTTTTGAAAATATTTACGGGGATAATCAGTTGCCGTATGATCTCTGATCATTTTCACGTTCGCGGGCTTCATTCACCTTAATGTTTCTGCCTTCGAATTCTTTTTCGTTAAGCTCTCTGATAGCTACTTCGCCCTCAGAATTGTCCATTTCGACGAAGCCGAAACCTTTGCGTCTGCCTGTTTGTCTGTCAGAAATCAGTTTAACGGAATGAACTGTTCCGTATTGTCCGAAAAGCTGTGATAAAGCTTCTTCGGAAGTCTTAAAATTCAAGTTACCAACGTATATATTCATACAAAAAAACCCTATAGAAAAAAGATAAAACAAAAAACAAAAAATTGATAAAAAAACTGCAAATATTTTCAAAAACATAAACAAACTCCTCTAAAATATGATTTTTTATTTAACTGACAAAAATTATTTTAAATAATTTGCATTTTTGTTACATTTTTTAGTGATTTTTACTTAAAAAACATAATTTTAGTGGCTAAATTACGTTTTACTGTTAATTTAACCAAATGAAGATTTTTATGTATAGTTTAGACCCGGCAGTGAAAATAATTTGGGGTATGGGTGTATTTTTGCAGTTTTTGTTTTACAGTTTACTGCTTGGATTCACAGAATTCTTTATCATCCCGAGCAATATAAACAACTGGATAGTTCCGCAGGGTTTATTAGCCTTGATTATGTTTATATGCGGCATTTTTCTTACTTTCATAATACCGTTATTGAGATACAAATATTGGAAATTTCAAGTCAGGAATGATGAAATATATCTTGAACGAGGAATAATGACACGTATAAAGACAATTGCTCCATATAAACGGATACAGCATATAGATGTACAACAGAGCATATTTGAGCGGATGGCACACCTCGGTAAATTGGTTATTTATACTGCCGGGACAAGAGGAGCTGACGTAGTTTTGCCGGGATTACCTATAGAATATGCTGAAGACTTGCGAGATAAACTCAGAAATCTTACCAATGAGGATGCAGTATGACGGAATTATATGAGGACTACAATCAATTCCGAAGACTACACCCACTGACCTTACTTTACGGATTGTTCAGAAACCTTCCATACATTTTAATTACCTTGTATCTTGGTTTGGTACAGAAGCAAACCGAAGAGTTGTTTTATATTTTTATGTTAATATTTCTGGGTATGGTGATTATTCCCGGACATATACTTCGTTGGTATTATTTCAGCTACATGATAGGCGAAAATGAAATTATCATTCGCTCGGGTGTTTTTGCAAGGAAAACAAGAAATATTCCTATAAAAAGGGTGCAAAATATCAATGTCAAACAGGATGTTTTGCAGCGTATTCTCGGAATAGCAAGAGTGCAGATTGAAACTGCCGGTGATATTTCTTCCGAAGGTTCCTTAGACTTTGTCAAATTAAATGAAGCAGACGAAATAAACAAAGTTATTCGCTTACATAAACAGAAGATTATTGAAAAAGACAATGATATCGAAAATATCGAATCCAACTCTGATACCGTATCACGAAGTGAAACTTTCAATCCGACTCTGAGTGGTGATACATTGTTCAGTATGTCCGGTAAAGACGTTTTGGTTTACGGAATGGTCAGATTACGCCCCTTGTTCTTGATTTATGGAGCTTGGGCAGCTTCTTTTCTTACACAGTTTAAATATGTCAGCAATATTGTTTCCGGATATATAGAGGAAACCGTAGATTCGTTTGCTGATTTACCGATTGAACTTTTGCTTCCGCTCTCGGTAGCTTTCCTGATACTAACTGTTGTAATGTCGTGGATTGTAGATATAGTTTGGACATTTTTGCAGTATTATGGATTTAAGCTGGTGAAAGACGGTAATAAGCTGGTAGAATCTTATGGCTTATTGTCACGTAATTCAGTAACAATCCCGTTACCCAAATTACAACAAATTACGATTGCTACAAATCCTGTAAAAATTAAATTTAACTTTTATACCTTACTTTTGCATACAGCAGGTTTCGATGTATATAAAAAAAATGCAAGCTCAGGAATTCCTTTAGCAAAAAAAGAAGATTTGTTGGAGATTGCATCTGATATTTATCCTGTACAGATTCCGGAATCTTTCCGAAATATATCACGTAAAGCAGTAAGAAGGGCTTTTGTCAGGTATCTGATTTTTTTAATTATACCAATGGCAGCCGCCTATTATATGATTGATTGGTATTTTTTATCCGGTCTAATTCTGATTCCTTTGGTTTATTACGGTGCTGTGCTAAGATGGCAATACAGAGGATACAACATTAGTGATAATTTAATTTTTGTCAAGCATGGTTTTTGGAATCAAAAGTTGAACATTATACCTGTGGATAAACTTCAGACTTTGCATGTACGTGCTTCTTTCTTCCAAAGGAGACTCGGACTTGCTACTGTCGTTATTGATACAGCCGCTTCAATTTCTGCTTATGATGCAGTAATTCCGGACATTGATGCAGATGATGCTGTTATGATTCTGGAAGAAATAAACGAAGCTTTCTTACAGAAAAGCAGGGTAATTAATTGATTAAAAAGTATATAGAGTAAATTCCAAGAATGCTAAGGAAAATGTATTTAGTAACTCGAAATTTCAGTAAATAATCTGTCAATAGTGTAAGCAAAATTGATAGGATAATTACAAGTAATGATGCAATCAATCCTTCGAGAGGTGTAAACATTTTTCCGAAATAATGTTTGAATCCGGCTAATGGACCTATGCCGTAAATTATAAATAAGTGTATAACATATATGTAAATAGCTCTTTTCGACAATGTGCTGATGACTCCGACGAGGGTTAAGTCTGAAAATTTAATTTGACGAGCTGCTGCGATTAGAAAAAGAATTATACCTGTGTTTCTGATGACGACTCCGATGTCAGTTCTAAGTTTTACTTCGAATCCACTGTAAATTGTGAGTTTTGTAATAATAATTCCTATGATTATCAAAAATGTTCCCGCAAGAAGAATTTTAGCACCAAGTCGTATGCGAAAAATTTTACTTGAAGCCAAAGAATTTTTTAGCCATATACCAAATACTGTCCCGAAAAACATATACGACAAATACGGAAAAACCGCAAAAATCGAACCGCCTTGATAATTTAAGTAATTGCTAAGAGCAGGAGGCAGACAACTAAGGTCAGCATTGCTGATGATAGGAGTCAATCCTGTAATGGTGATACCAAGCATTAAACATATTTTCAACACACTTTCCCGAGAACCTGCAAATCTGTAAATCAAAGCAAGTAATAACAAGCCGACACCAAAAATGTGTAAAATATTTACCTGAAAAAATTTATCTAACTTTGACTCCTGAATTTGATAAATTTCCGATAAAAAATTGATTGGAGAATTGAGAACGTAAGCAATCACTAAAAGAGAAAAAGCCATTTTTACGCGTCTCAAAAATGTTGTACCGTCAATCACTGAATTATTAGCTTTAAAATTAGCAAATACATGAACGGCACCGGAGAGAAACAGAAAGACAGGAGCAGTCTTTCCTCTTGCAAAATTCCACCAATTCCAAGGAAATTCATTTAAATTATAGTAACGCGGGTCAGCAAATTCAAAGAACGAATGCCCGGCTACCATCATAATCATAGCAAAAAACTTAGCGAGGTCAAGATAGACCTCGCGTTTAGATTGCATTTCGATATTCAATTTTACCAGCTTTCCGGATTCTTTAAATAATCATCAATAGCCTTAGCTGCTGAGCGTCCTGCACCCATAGCCAAGATAACGGTTGCACCACCTGTAACTATGTCACCGCCGGCAAAGATTCCCTTCATATTGGTTTTCATATTACCTTCATTGACTATAATATTACCCCACTTATTGACAATGAGCTCGGGAGTAGTGTTGCTGATTATCGGATTAGAGCCATTACCGATAGCGATGATAGCAGCTGTAATGTCTATTGTCTCAACCTGATCTTTGATTGGTACCGGTCTTCTGCGTCCTGAAGCATCAGGCTCGCCGAGTTCCATCTGTTGTAATCTGACAGCACGTAGCCATCCCTGCTCGTCACCTATTAATTCTAACGGAGAAACAAGTAACTTAAATTCAATACCTTCTTCTTTCGCATGATGAACTTCTTCAATACGTGCAGGCATCTCTTGCTCCGATCTCCTATAACAAATGATAGCTCGTGAGGCTCCCAATCTTTTAGAAGTCCTGACTGCATCCATGGCTGTATTACCTCCACCAAAGACAGCTACTGTTTTCCCATGAAGATCAAGCATAGGAGTTGGATTATTCGGAAAGTTATAAGACTTCATCAGATTGACTCTTGTCAGAAACTCATTAGCAGAATATACACCGTTAAGATGTTCTCCCGGTATATTGAGAAAATAGGGGAGGCCTGCACCAACGCCTATGAAGATGGCATCAAATCTTGATTGGAGTTCTTCAATAGTCTCAGTCAGACCAATTACATAATTAGTCACAAATTCAACACCTGCTGTTTGAAGTGATTCGACCTCTGCCTTGACAATTTCCTTTGGTAATCGAAATTCAGGAATACCATAAATTAAAACGCCTCCGATTTCATGCAGAGCTTCGAAAACAGTAACATCATGTCCCATTTGTATTAAGTCACCGGCACAGCTTAGTCCGGCAGGTCCACCACCGACAACTGCTACTTTCTTACCGGATTTAGGTGAGGATTTAATTTCTTTTAATTTAATGTTGTTTCTTTCCCAATCGGCAGCAAATCTTTCGAGGTATCCGATAGCTACCGGTTTGCCTTTCTTTCCTACCACACAAACAGATTCGCATTGCTCTTCTTGGGGGCATACTCTGCCACATACTGCGGGAAGAGCATTATCTTCTTTCAAGATGCTTGCGGCTTCCTCAAACTTACCGTCGGCTATCATCCGTATAAAATCCGGAATCTTTACCGAAACCGGACATCCTGCAACGCAAACAGGATTTTTACATCGGATACAACGATCAGCTTCTTCCATAGCAATTTCAATAGTATAGCCCAAATTGACTTCTTGAAAATTTTTACTTCTTAACTCTGCATCCTGCTCGGGCATTTGATGTCTTTGAATTTTGTATCTTTCCTTAGTACTAAGCTCAGACATTTTCAACCTCCTTAGTATTTATGGAGCTCCTTTTGGCAGCATCAAACATCTTATCATAATTACATACATGGTGCTCAAGCGTATCTTTTTCTTGAGGCAAATACATCTTATTTCGTTGGAGGAGAATTTTGAAATCAACTTTATGAGCATCAAATTCGGGTCCGTCAACGCAAACAAATACCGGTTTATTGTCAACATAAGCTCTGCAACCTCCGCACATTCCGGTTCCGTCAACCATTATAGGATTCAGCGAGACCATTGTTTTAATGCCGTAAGGTTGGGTTACTTTTGCAACTGCAGCCATCATGGGAATAGGTCCTATAGCAAGAACAAAGTCAATTTTCCTGCCTGATTTAATTAATTCTTCGAGTTTCTGAGTAACAAATCCGTGAAATCCATAACTTCCGTCGTCAGTTGTAGGATATACCTCATCGGCAGTTTGTCGCATTTCATCTTCAAGTATTATATAATCTTTGGATTTACCTCCTATAATACTTATCACATGATTGCCTGCTTCTTTGAGCGCCTTTGCTGTCGGATATGCTATGGCAGTACCAACACCGCCACCTATACTTACTGCCGTACCAAAATTCTCTATATGAGACGCTTTGCCCAGAGGACCTACTAAATCATGGATATAGTCTCCTGTTTCAAGCGTATTCAGTTGCTTTGTTGTGGCACCGATTCCTTGAACAATTATAGTTATAGTACCTTCATTCAAGTCTGAGTCTGCGATTGTGAGTGGAATTCTCTCCCCGTTTTCATCAACTCTTAATATGACAAATTGCCCTGCTTTCTTCTTCTCGGCGATTTTAGACGCCTCCACTTTGAATAATTTCACGTCCGGTCCTATGAACCGAGCTTCCAATATTTTATTCATACATTCAAACCACTATTAGTAATCAATTACAAAGATATTCATTTTCAGAGTCAATCAAACTTTAATAATACATTTAATTATGTATCTTCATATTCAAATATAAAAAAAAATGATGATATAATTGCTATTATTTCATAAGATTAATCCTTTTTTCTTGTTTCATAAATACTTATTTTTGTGACTTGTGAATTGATAAGTTTTTATCTTGTGACTTCATGTAAAATGAAAAATCCCTTGCTTCTCATAATTTGCCTGATACTGTCCTACTCGTTTACACGCTCTGAAAGCTTAGAGACAAGAGTAGGATTAGATGCAGATTATCATTACGAGAATAACAGAACGTTTCTTAAGAATGATAACATACTCTCGGATTGCTACCAACAGGAAATGTCAGGACCGATAAATAAAAATAAGATTGGCATATTCTTAAGCAGCAGAATTGCAAGTGATCATTCAATCGCTATAGGTATCGGATATTCTTACAGAAATATAAACGTGTCGGCAAATGAATCGCTTATCATCAATCTTGACAGTCTTCCGATTGATGGGATTTTTAGTCATAACTTCAATCTGAAACAAAATCTTATATATTTAACTTTGAATTATAAAGTATATTTCGGCACTGTAGGATTGGAATTGTTTTCTGATTTAGAAATGCCCGTTACCGTAAGTTACAGCTATGCTGAAAATTTGATAAAACCAATTGACAGAGGTTACTTTACTGATACCGGAACAAGAAGAAGGAATGAAAAAGAAGGAGAGTTAGATAATCCTACGGCTCTTTTCGGAAGTATAGGAATCAGATTAAGCCGAGAATTTCCATTGGATTCCGACTTCCATTGGATTGCTACTCCCGGTATCAGTGTACTTAAAGGTTGGAATCTGTTTTCTGATGACTATGATATGAGATTTTATTCATTTGTTTTCGGTGTTTCTGTAAGTTTTACAATTTAAAAATATTTAGATATTAAACAAATATATAAATTAGGATTTAACTTCGGGATTAATAAGCAATAAAATTTTAATCAAAAGTAAAATATAGTTATATTTACGAAATGAAATCATACATTTTGAAAAGTTTTCATGAGGACAATGAATTGTTTAATAAATTTGGAATTTTTATGCAGTCTCTGAAATATTTGATTATTTTCACAGCAGTATCTTTTTTCATTAACTCGTGTGGAGATTCAGCCGACGAGTACATACGATCTGCGGAGATTAAAATGAAAGCCGAAAAATTCGGTGAAGCTGTGACTGATCTTGAAAAAGCAGTCGAAATCGAGAAAGAATCGGATATTGTATGGGCATTGAAAGGTAAGGCAAATTTCATGTCGAATGACTTTGAAACAGCGATAAGTGATTTGAACAAGTCTATAGAAATCAACCCAAAGAATGAAATTGCATATTATTTCCGTGCTTATTCACGATATTTTTCTGGTAATGCTACTGATGCAGTTCAAGATATAAATGAGTTGTTAAAGATAAATGCAAGTAATGACTCGGCTTATGTCCTTAGAGCCTCGATATTTACTGACCTTGACAGCCTTGTCAAAGCTGAATCTGATCTAAAGAAAGCACTTGAACTAAATCCTAAAAACATGCAAGCATATTTTGGTATGGGTGCCTTAGCAGTATCTGTGATGGAATATGAAACAGCAATTGTTTATTATGAAAAAGTAGTACAACTTGACCCCAAATTTGCTGAAGCGTATATCAATATCGGTTTTTGCTTTTCTGAGTTAAATGATTATCATTCATCAATTCAGAATTTTACGAAAGCAATAGAACTTCAACCGGATTCTGGACTTGCCTATTATAACAGAGGTTTTTCAAAAATTGCCCTGGGTGATAGAATAGGTGCATGCAATGATTGGTCAAAAGCTGGAGAATTAGGTTATATGGATGCCTACGACATAATTCAGGATAATTGTAAATAAGTAATTCTTATATAAAACACTATCAGCGACGGTTTGATGCTCTTTAAAACATCAAACCGTTTTTGTTTATTGACAGATGCCCTAAACAACAATCAATGCCCCTTACGAATCTGCTGCAACTTGGATGGATACCACACACACTTCAAAGATTACCGTTTCGTCATACAAATAATTTGTAGGATTAATCTTTCAGCGTATTATTATGAACTTTAATAAGTTTACCATCAAAGCACAAGAGGCTGTTCAAACAGCTCAAGAAATTGCAATAAGTTATAATAATCAAGCTGTTGAAACCATACATCTCTTAGCAGCATTGATACAGGATTCAGCCGGATTAATACCGGATATTATACAAAGAATCGGAGCAAATTTACCGGCAGTGATGATTCAAGTCAATGAAGGTATGAATAAACTTCCTAAGGTCAATGGTACAGGTGCAACTAACCAATTTCTATCAAATTCATTGGGTGAATTGTTCAACAAGGCTGTAAGCGAAGCTGCTGCTATGAAAGATGAGTATGTCAGTACTGAACATTTATTCATAGTAATGTCTGACCCTAAAAGTGATGTTTACGACATTCTCATTAAGCAGGGTATTACAAAAGATAACATACTTAAAGCATTAAAAAATATAAGGGGTAATTCGAAAGTTTCTGACCAGAATCCCGAAGAAAAGTATCAAGCATTAAAGAAATATGGTAGAAATCTCACTGACATGGCGAGTGCAGGAAAATTAGACCCTGTAATCGGCAGAGAAGAAGAAATTAGAAGGGTTTTACAAGTCTTATCCAGACGAACTAAGAATAATCCTGTTCTGATTGGAGAGCCCGGAGTCGGAAAAACGGCTGTGGTCGAAGGAATAGCACAGAGAATAGTTTCCGGAGACGTATCCGAAACCTTGAAGTCAAAAAGTATAGTTGTTCTTGATACTGCTACTTTAATTGCAGGCACCAGCTACAGAGGGCAATTTGAAGAGAGATTGAAATCCTTGATAAAAGAGGTAAGTGATTCTGATGGATACATAATTCTCTTTATTGATGAACTTCACACACTGATTGGAGCAGGTGCAACAAGCGGTAGTATTGATGCTGCAAACATTTTAAAACCTGCTTTGGCAAGAGGGGAATTGCACTGCATTGGTGCTACTACACTTGACGAGTATCAAAAATATATTGAAAAAGATGCCGCTTTGGAAAGAAGATTTCAAAAAGTATTGATTGAAGAGCCGAATATTGACGATACAATTTCAATACTGAGGGGCCTGAAGGAAAAATATGAAGTACATCACGGAGTCAGGATTACAGATTCTGCTATCATTGCTGCTGCAGAGTTATCGCAACGCTATATCGGCGACAGATTTATGCCTGATAAAGCTATTGATTTGATAGATGAAGCAGCAAGTAAGCTGAGAATGGAGATAGATTCGTTGCCTGAAGATATTGATAATATTGAAAGGAAAATCAGACAGTTAGAAATTGAGCGTGAAGCACTACTTCGTGAAATTAACTTAAATGATAATAATGTATGATTGAGAAATTAATAAGTCAAAATCTTCCATTACAAAAGTAATAATCCATATTTGGAATAATTATTGATAGTGAGAAAATAGGTTCGGATTAAAGCCGTTTACCGATTAAATTTTATATTTATTTTCATAATGTGCATAAATCTATATGTTAGGCAGAGCTACGAAAAGAAAGAAGAAAAAAAGGAATTATGCTCCCTTCATATTCTTCATAATTTTCCTTATAATTGTTGGCGTGATTGCTGCTATATACTTTAAATCGGAATATAATGAAATTATCGAGATTAAACATGAGACAGCTAAAGCAGCAACGTCAATGCATGAAGACGAAGACCTCGATTCAAACTTTTTGAAAGCGTTGATACCTAGTGCCGATTCAGGAGTACAAGTTATTAACGTTAGTAGTTCCAATGAGTTGCCGGAGTATGCTTACGACGAGTCTGCCGGTAAATATATAAAGAGAATTTATAAAGGTAGGAGAATCAATATTGCTCTTACCGGCGTTGACTCCCGTCTCGGTGACAGGTACAAACATGCTGATGCCAATCATATAATATCCATACTTTTAGATAGCGGGAAAATTGAAATTATTTCGATTCCGCGTGATACTCCTGCTGATGCCGGATATGACGACACGACAGGACAGAATAAATTGACAATTGTCAGAGCTGCAAAAGGGAGGAAGGCATATTTTCAAGAACTATGCAGAATTGGTGAAGTTGATAAGATTCATTATTTTGCAGAGCTTGGTTTCTCTCAAGCCATTGGTATTATTGAATGGTTGGGCTTTGATAAACCAAATGAAACTTTACAAATATTAAGGTCTCGTTCGGCACTG
>Ga0265293_10012562_pt1 | contig 11208 bp, 18 predicted proteins | sample Munlanlewell138R_FD_192505 | JGI IMG/M metagenome (GOLD analysis project Ga0265293, IMG submission 192505) | Leachate microbial communities from a municipal landfill in Southern Ontario, Canada - Leachate well 138R | ecosystem: Engineered > Solid waste > Landfill > Unclassified | place: Canada... | reverse complement strand
ATTGGCTTCTCTTTGCTTGCGTTCCACTAACTTATCCACCATTAAACTGAATTCCTCATCTGTCCAGTTGTTCAGGATGTATTCAGGCGTCAATCTCCATTCAACTAACAAAAACTCGAATACTTCGCCTACGCTAGATTGCCCATCGCTTTTGTTAGTGCTGGTAACAAAGGGAAGGCTACCTGTAGCACCTCCACCAGTGCGTTAGCTACTTCTTCATCAGTAGCCTCTGCCTCAATTTCCTGGCGGGGTAGGTCTTTAGCATATCCAAAAAACAGGTCTACTATTTTATCAGGCATTTCTACCATGATTCCCTGAAGTGCTTTTTCAAATTCCTCTGGGTTGTTGGTATCTGCCTTAACATACCTGGGTAGATTACCTAATAACTTTGTAACCTGCTCCCGCCATTCCCTTGATTCCAGAATACGTAGCGGACGCACTTTGTATTCCTTACCCCCCAAGACAACCTTGATTCCAGCCTGACTTATTTTGTCTTCTTCTGTTCGCTTAACCATTTAATCCTCCTTATTCTGTTGCATCTACGATGGTGCCGAATTGGCCAGTATCACCCACTAGGGCACTAAAGGTTACTGGTATAACCGATATTTCACCCTTCTTGTAAGGGATGCCTATCGACCCTATCGGCGTCACCTTAGTCAAGGTAATGGTGCGGTTGAAACCAGCGGGGTTCTTGCCAATCAAAACCAATGCTCCAGACTGATAAGTTCCACCACCAAGAGTTATGGTACTGCTTGACAGTGAACTATTGGGGATAGCCTTAGCCAGATTGTCCAAAGTTCCCTCTGCCATGTTTAAGGTCACTTCAATACTCTGGTCAGTTACCACCCTCTTGATAGTCCCGATAACTTCTTCGACCTTGATGTCGGCCACCTCTGTATTAATGGTTAGGGTCACCCCATCAGTTGTCCAGCCCAAAGGCGCAGAATCAAAGCTTACCGATGCAACCCCTACTAATACATTTGCGCTGCTTGCCATTGTCTTTTACCTCCTTTTAACTATCTTTAATTTCACCGAATTTGTCGTAAGTCGCCGTATTCGCTGGGATGCCATCCTTCATAGCCGAGAAGGTTACTGGTATAACCGATATTTCACCTTTCTTATAGGGAATTCCAACCGAACCAGTAGCACTAACCTTATACAAAGTAACCGTTCGTGTTTTACCACTTGGCGCTTCTCCTGTTAGCACTAATTTCCCCATCAAATAGGGGAAGGTATCGTTGTCAGGAACTCCTAAAGTTAGTGTCCCTGCGGGGTCTTCCTTAGTGCGTGGTATAGCTACATTCAGGTTAGCCAGCGTTCCTTCGGCCATGTTTAGTGTTACTTCCAGCGTCTGGTCAGTCACAACACGCTTGAGTGTCCCGATAACTTCTTCGACCTTTATGTCCGCCGCCTCTGTAGCAACCGTCATTGTTACCCCATCTGATGTCCAGCCTAACGACTCCTTCGTCCCATAGGTTATCGCAAGCGGCTCCCCACTGCTCTCGCTAGTTATAGGATACCAATCTACACTCGCTGTTCCCACCAATACATTTGCACTTGAGCTTGTCATTTTTTACCTCCTTATTTTTACTTCCCAAAAGCTAAGACATCTAAAATAATTGGGAATATCTTCGTCTACCATATCTTGCCCCTGCACTTCCTCTTTTGCCGATAATATAAAATAGTCCTTTGTGTCTATTGTTACCTTTTTATTTTCTATCCCTTGCAGAGCATCGTAAACAGCCATGTAAACAGCCCTGGCACTCATTGAGCTACTTGCCCAACAATCTATTTGGAACGAGGGTATTACAATATCTGTAAGGTAGGGTGTTGAAGTCCCACCTCTCACAAAGTAACTTATCGCTGGCAGTGTTGCTCCCTCGACTAATCGTGGACAGTATATCCTTGTGCCAACCAGGGAACTTATACTAGAGTCAGCCACAAGATAAGCTCTTAAAATAGCGTTTACGTCCATTTACTCAAGTTCCTTTTTGAGTTCCTCTGGTAATTTTCCTATGTTCTTATCCAGTGCTGGTCTAAAGTAAGGGAACGCCCGAGTTCTGGAAGTTCCAGTTTCAAGGTAACCGCCATAACCTGACGAACTCCATACTGCTGTTTCTAAACTCTTGAGCTCAGGTTCCTCTTCACTAAATGGTTTCTCTCCGCTTAAAGGTGCGCCCATGCGTGTCTTAGGTTCTGTCTCCCACTTATAAGCAATCGACCTTCTATTATGACCTGTTTTCACTCTCGAACCTTTGACAACATCATTAGCTATATCGATAGTCACATTTTTTAAGGCTCTTCTGGTAGCAGATTCAACTCTTTCCTGTGCCTCTTTAATTTTCAAATTGCTACTTACGTTTATACTGATTTCCATTAGCTCACCTTTCTGAGTATAAGTTCTTTATGATGAGTGCCCTCGCTGTACGCCCGCGGCTGCACCAGAAGTATTTCATACGTAACACCATTCGTTACAATCCTATCCCTCTCGGTTACATCAACATTATCAAGAAATAACTGCCAGTCGCTTATCACCACCTCAGCCCCAACTTTTACTTCCCTGCCACTTGTAGATACCAGCCTGCAGGGTACAGTTAAATAGTTTGTCCAAGTGTGCGTTGGATTGCCATAGGCATCCGCTGTACCCTCTGTATATCGCTGTATCGTGCAAGTATGAATCAGCAAGTCAGAGAACACTATACACCTCCGAATACAGTCCATGCAGAATAAGGTTCGGCCGCTTCGTCTTCTCGATAGCGTTTAGCTAACTCCAGCTTACTATTTGCCTCACGCTTGGTGTAAGAATAATCGCCGATATCCTCCCGAACGTAACTATCTGTTAAACTGGCCGCCCAGGCCTCTAAAGCATAAGCCGCCGCTAACTTCACTGAGCCAGCCATTTCCAAGAAAACACTTAACTGCTCATCTGTGAAGTGGCCTTCGGTATCGCTGATGAGAAGACGAATTTTTTCTATATCACTCATACTTCACCTACGTCAGCTGTAGCTATCAGCACCCAGTTATCACCATCGTATGTCTCATAGCGATAACCTTTTCCGGTATCAGTATGCACTTCAATAAAAACACTACCTATAGGCACACCTGTTGGTTTCGTATCTGTTGGTAAGCCATAGTAATAGCTATACCATTCCAGGGGAGCTTTACGCTGTGTTATCATCTATGCCTCCAAAAGAGGGGGCAGTTTCCTACCCCCTCCAAATTAAACTTATGAACCAACGCCAGTGCTGCAATAAGTTCCCTTCCAGTCCACCTTCGCACCACCAAAGATATGGCGTACTCTGTAAACGATATTGTCGCTTGTAAAGTCACCCTCGAAGGGGCTAATCGCACCGCCGCCAACCGTTACCTTATCCGAAGCCTTCATGCATATTTCAGGATTCTCATGTCCTCGGAGATAAGCGGCTTCCAGAACTACAATGTCTTTCGGGTCGGCAAAGAGATACCATGCTGTCTTCCCATTTTCTCCACCTAGTATAGGTAGGTAGTAGTCCACCACCAGCTCGATGCCATAGTTCGCCACCACGTTGGTCATTGGATACGCAACAGCTCCAGCAGCCGCACCATCAACCCACATCTTGGTTGCTGAGGTGAGGATCTGCCTTGCAGTAAACTCCAATGAAGGAGGGACTACAAGATACTTCGGACGGTTGAGAATAGGCTCGCCACCACTGGTAAATCCAGCCATTGCCTCGATAGCGTCTTCTAGCGCACCGATTGACAATACGTCCGTGGTTGCGTTAACTCCGTTCTCGTATAGGTTGCCAGCGCCGTGAGAGCCTATATCGTTAGCATACAGTCCAGTGATTATCCGCTCCTCAGTTCTCTGTGCAGCCAATGCAAACCTTTCTGGAGTATCCCTCAAAGCACCCAGGTCATCGTTTATGATTGCCTCGAGCGAAATGTCGAATTGGCGTCCATACTTTTTGACCCGTATGGTATATTGCGCTTCGTCTCGGCTACTTGCGGGATATTCACCCTTCTCGGCCACCTCAGCGAGGTAGTTGTCTCCACCGGACATCTTAAACCGTTTGGCTTCCCTGAAGTCCCTTACAGTTGAAACTTTGGTGAATTTCTTCCAGACTGGTTCAGTTGCTTTGTAAGCGGCCAGCATCTGCCGGTCGATTGTGTCACCAAACAGCAGGGGGAAGTCAGATGTGGTCATTGCCTCACGCAAAAGATATTCGTACCTGTGCGCAGGGAGACGTCCTGAATTGCTTAACAGGTTAATCGTTTCAGCCAGTTTTTGTTCATAATTTTCGTCTTTATTTACTTCTTTGACTGGAGTAAAACCCTTCCAGTCTTCTACTAAACTTAAAAATTCCATCTATTTACCTCCTTATACAGCTATTGCCGTTACTTGAATTGCACCAGTACCAGTACCGGTTGCCGCAGTGGCTGTTACTATAACTTTATCGCCTGAAGTAACTTCACCACCAACTATAACAATGTCTCCTGCCGTTCCCGTATTCTTCGTTAAAAACTTGTCATCGTCGGTTTCATCACCAATCTTGAATACGGTTGCAGACCCATCTCCATCGGCAAATGTCTCAGTTACCTTAACTAGAATAAGAGCCGCCCTTGCTTTATCAGCCTCGGCCAGTAAAGTGTTAACTCCGGTTGCCGTCTTGGCATACGCTTCAACATTGCCTAATCCCGAAACCTTGATTGGTGTTACCGCACCATCGGTAATATCAACTGTGTTGACAGTCCCCGATACGATGTCGGATTTCTGCACTACCAAAACCCTTATGGTGTCAGTATCGCCTGAATCTACTGCATCCAGGGCATAGCCAAAGAAGGCTGCGGTTGGGTCAACATCGAAAAAGGCCTCACCCGCAGTAAAAAATACCGCATCGCCTATAGCTACCGCAGTATCAATGCTCCCGTTATTCCCTTTGACAGGAAACGTATAGATTCCAGCGGTATCGACCACTATGTTGCCGCTTCCATCTGTGTCAATCAGCGAAAACCCGTGTAATCCTTCGTCTCCGATGATAACAGGGTCACCACTTGACACACTTGCCTTCGCTACCGTTATGTAGCGTCCTTCTCCATGAGAAGAATATTGATTTTTAGCCATTTAACTTACCTCCTTTTATCTTCCCGAAACCGCTATTTCCAATTGCGCTTCAGTCCAGTCGGGATGCATTTTCCTGAAGCTTTCTTTAAGGTTACCCTTATCCGGAATTTTAGTTTCGCCCATGTTGCGAACCTTGCCCGCTTCTGTGATTTTAGCGATATAATCAGCCTCAGCCTTTATCGCTTCCTCTATTCCTTCGGCGGATTCAGCATTTTGGAATTTCTCCATGATGCGTGACTTCGCAGGTTCAGGTAACTCGCTTTTGAGTAGGGCTTCGTCTAACTTAGCCTTCGTCTCAGCGACTCTCTGTGCCTTCTCGGCCTCCGCTATCTTGGCTTTAAGTACATCACGTTCTGCTGTAATGTTTCCAATCTGCTTTTCCAGTTCAGTAATTTTTTCTTTTAGTTCGTCCAATTGTTTTACCTCCTTTAATACATCGTTTTTAGTTTCTATCCTGACAGCCTCTATTAAATCAGGCCGTCTATCTTTTAATTCTGGTAACTCGATTAAATCTATATCCACTCTTTCTGATTCGTAGAAGTCTACCGAACCGCCAGCCCCGGCCTCAGTAACAAAATCTACCGACCTTGCTTTTATCAAGCGTTCTACCAGCTTGGTTTTTACCCCTTCAATTTCCGCATCAGAAGCCGAGCCGATCGCATTGATTGATATACCCATCTCTGAAAGCATACCGCTATCTCGCAACCTAGCTAGCTTCTCCTGCAACCAGGGCTCCACTATGGTAGCTTTGCCTATAATAGTTCCATCCTCTTTGACTTCTACACTCGTAAGAGTTCCTACCCAGTCCCTAATCGACCTCTCGGGGCGGGTTTTATCTTCGGCTTCAGTAGGATGGTCGGCATACATCTTTGCGCCTTCAAATACCTTGTAATCTCTCTTTAATACCTCAGCAGGATAATATCGTCCCTTCCCTACGTTAAACCCGGGCTTGATAATGGTTACAGTGGCAATTCCTTTATCTAATTTCGCCTCTGCCATAGGGACAAATCCAGTTAACACCTCTCTGCGCTCTGATTCCTTCACCCATCTCGGAATATCCTCATCCTCTACACCAAGTTTCTTGTATTCAGCACGTATCTTCCGTTTCACTGCCGGCAAGTCTCCAGCGGGTATCTCGACTCTCTGCCCCCTGAACCCTCCTGGGGAAAGAGCCGCCGCCGCTCTGCCTAACTGAGCTCGGGTAACCTTCTTCTCCAAATCTTCCCATAAACGAAGCTTCCAGGTTGATGGTTGTTCCTTATCCGGCACGTATGCGTAAGCCTCAGCCGGATATTTCACCCCATCCTCTGTTTTTACCATCTCTTGTTCTTTAAGCCAGGCCATTACTTCGTCTATCTGCTTTATGGCGTTCTCATCATCCTTATCCTCCAGGAGTAAAGGTTGGCACATAGCTATAACTTTGTTTGCCCTTCCATCATCTTTACGAATACTGGCTTCCTGTATAAGCTCAGCCAGTTTTGTTTGTATCATGCTTGCCTCCTTTGCGACCCATTTGTCGCCTTCTTTTTTATATTTAGCCTTAATCGCATTCCACGCTGTGGCAAAAGCTAATTGTTCCCCATCCTCTCTGTCTTTATATTGTTCATAGGCTGAATTAAAGACCTTGAGAAACATCTCTTGCCCTTCTTTGGGTAGACTCTTTACTGTATCCGGTAGTTCGCTTGTTCTTTTATATGGCATCCTACCTCCTTAAAACAAAAACCGAGAAGCTTTCACTCCTCGGTTCTTCCGCTGGAATATTTAATTCTACCTGTTTATTATATCACATTATTTCAATTTATTATCATCTAGTCTAACAGTTTGTTCGACCTTTATCAAGGTAATCTTACCATCTCTAATCTGTAGCGTTATAGTTCCATAATGCAACTTAACGCCTAGCTTGTCAAGTTCCTTGTTTATTATATCATAGTTAAGGCTCATTTGAACCTCGCAGGTGCTACCGCACAACGGCATTGAGGATGTGCAACGACAGTAGAATGCCCACTAGGGAACGTGTCCTCAAAGGGAATAACTCCCACTGCTTCGTTAGCTAAACAATCAGGGCAAGCATCTCCACCGGCGCAATACCACTGTTTTGCTTCCAGCCCGAGTTCTTTCCCTCTCGCCTCAAACGCCGCCCCGAGTGCATTCCCTGTTTCTGTCCGGGCAATCATATAAGCTCTGGACTGCATGGTCTTCCCCGGGATTGCTGATGGGCGCATTCGCCCCATCCATCCTAGCTCACGTTTGATGTCCGTAGTCAAACCGCCGGGGCCACGCTTATTTTTAATTCCATCGCTAATTACTTGTGCTAATCGTTCCTTTGTGGTCTCATCCATTCTGGTTACAAGCTGAGCACAATGTTTCTGTGCCCAATTTACCGCTTCAGACATTGGCGGACCTTCGTAGGGCAAGCCAGCATACTTCATCATCTGCACGCTTCCCGAAACATAAACCTCGGCCAGTTTGCCTATCAGTTTAGCTTTAAGTGTCTCGTTCAGCGTGGACAGTATTGGGTCTATAATTTCGCCTAGCTCATCATCTAATGGCATATTATTCCTTTACCAACCTGTAATATAATTCCTGGAGCTTATCGTATGGGAACGCCACTCCCAGTGCAGTAAAGTATTCCTTAAGCTCTTTTTCTAGGCCGTCGGCGAGCTTTTGGTTTTGCTTCGAGTTCGGGTTGCAAGGCAGTTTCGCCAGCAACTCCATCTCGGTCTTCTCCAGTTCCTCGGCAAGCTCGACATTTGAGTCTGATAACCCCATGCTCATATTCTCTATACCCCTTACCGTGACATTCCTTGCATTTCACTTTATTGTCTCCCTGAATTCCCTTAAGGCTTTTGCCAGTTGAATATTGGGGTTCCCTTTACTTTCCTTCTGCATAGCGTCCAGCGCAGCGTTGGGGTCGTCTATACCGAGGTTGGACAAAGCTAACTGCTTTATGTCATTGCTATCAGCAAACTCTGGCATTACAGTTATAAGGCTCACGATAGCCTGTAGTAAAGCCTGAGAATCTGTCGGTGCTATTTCCGGGAAGTCCACATCTACTACTCGTCTATCCATTGGTGTGCCTTCGTGCTCAAATACGATATTAAATAAGTCTATATATGCGTCTTGCCACACTTGCTGATAAGATTGGAATTGCTTCAAAAGTGGAAGCTCTACAGTCTTTGACGTAGCATAGTTGCCTATCCCTATATCACCAGTCAAATACTGTTCTGGTATTCCTACGCCAGCGGAGACTTGTAATCTTATCATCCGACCATCTTGATAGGCATTCTGCGCCCCTGTGTCAGTTTTAATCGGCTCAAGCGTAGAACCTAAGTTCTCGATTCTTACCGCTCCAGCCTGCGGATATTCATCAAAGCGTCCCTTTTCTGCTTCCACTGCCGTAGAACCACCAGCCACTTTATCTCGCCATGCGAATCTGGCTAATGCTAATGTCACAGCGATCCTCGACGCCATGAACCGACGATAATAATTTATCCACGTTAAAACTGGAGTAAGAATTGAATTGCCCCTCTGCCCTAATGTATTATTCGCTAAATGATAAACAATAGCATCTTCGTTATGTCTTACAGAATTACCGTAAGCATCTTTCGCTGGTACGCCTTTTATATTAGCAACTGACCTATAAATTGAAACCCTTTGCTGGCCTGACTGGTTAACCCACTCCCGCTTGTAATACAGAACGTTTTCCTTATCATCTACGTCTGTTATTATCTCCGTGATTTCCAGTGGGTCTATCGTGCGGATATGTGTTTTATCTCCGAGAAATAGAGCAAAGAAGACTTCTCCATCTACCAGAAGTTTGTCAGAACATAACCTTCCCCCCCTGGCGGTAAAGATAGTTCTGTTATTTTCTATCAGCTCATTTATAATATCCTCATCTGTTTGAAATGTTACACCGTTACCGAATGTGTAATTCGTATAAATATTTATAATCTGCCTTGCCATAGGATCGTTCATATAATAAACCCGGGCTTTCTTGAGGTTGTTTATACGTTCTGCGCTGGATATTATCTCACTGCCCTGCCCTAACTGTATCCAGCCGGCGTTCTCTAGATTAAGTTCCTTCTCAACCTCCTGGGTAGCTTCCATTAAGATAGTTTCATAGTTTATCATCTAATCCTCCTATAATAGGTCTCTAACCTCACTCATGGCGTCGTACACATAAATTTTACGTTCTGGCTTTGCCCCAGTCTTTCCTATTACTGCATAACGCAGGGCATCCAAGCTGTGGCTAAATTCGTGTGTTGTTTTTTCTGTTAACCTTCCATCTTTATCAGGAATATATCTGAAGTTCCGTAATTCTTTTATCATGTTCAGACTTCCCTTCGTGACAAATAACTTATACTGCCGTATCTTCTGATGCCCATATTCTACACTTCCTGGACCCTTCTCGCAACCCTTGATGTTGAAGCCATATCTGTAAATTTCCTCAATGGACTTTGGTTCGGCACTATCGGCGAATATCTCGTCGTAGCGTTTTCTAATACCCAGCTCCTCCATTTTGCGTGCAATATCACTGTTAGTCAGGTTGGTTGCATACAGCATTTCTTGGCTATATAGCCTATCTCCAATTATAACACACTTGACAAGTGCTGTTTTATCTGTTGTGAAACCAAAATCCAGTCCAAAGAATGCATCGCCCTGGGGAAGTTCGTCAACCTGTTCAAACTCAGGAAACACCAAGCCTTCTATCTTGCCCAATAAACCATCGAGGTAAATTCTAGCCCAGTTGGGGTCTCTAGCGCCCATCTGCTGGATATTCTCCACAACCCCTGGTGGTATAACTGCCAGTGCATCCCTATATGTAGCGTGTATCACTGCGCTATCCGGAGCGTCGCCGAGGTTGTTCTGATAAAACCAGAATTCAGACGTAGGGTTCCAATCGGCGATCGTTAATCGCTCTGTACGTGCGTCAAGCTCTTGGAACGCCATATAAGGGATGTTGTTAGCTTCATTCAAAAATAATATCTGCCGGCGTGCGCCTCGCAGTTTAGAGGCATCATCTGCGCCAAAGAACTCTACCTTAGTTCCACCCGGGAACGTGTATATGAGGTCACTTCTGTTAAACTTATTTTGGTCAAATGCATCTCCAAGTATCTTCTCGAAGTCCCTGAGACACCCTCTTTTAATATGTGGGATGGACTCAGAAACAATAGAGATTAAAATGGGCTTTTTAGCACAAGTAGCTTTAAGAATGAGTAATTGTAGTATCGAATAGGATTTGGATGCTGCTGTCCCGCCAACTACCCATATATGTCGCTTTCGGGAATGATAGGCATCCAGAATTTTCTCATAAACAGATGTCGTGGTCAGTTCCATTGTATTTATGCTCTTTATATTTATTTATGGCTTCAGAATAAGCGTCCCAATCAACAGGCTTTTCATTATAAATGCGGTTTACCTCACCCCATAGTTTAATTGCTACTGAGCATTCATATTGTGAGTTACATCCGCAAGGTAATTCATTGATAGGTGGCTCAAGCGGTAAAACTTTACTTCCCATTGTATCTATCTTCCTGTTCCCATGTTGATATTACCTTATAATTACCATTCATAGCCACACTTTGGACATTTGTTTTTCGTTTCGATATTCTCATCAAATTCTGGCTCTGTTTCTGGTATATGAAACTGTGTCATCAACTCCTCGATTTCCTTATCCTCAAACCCCGTCCACTCCATATTAAACGCCCCAGTATCAAGTTCCTGGAGAATATCCTTCAAAGTAGGTAAGTCGAATTCCGAAAGATCAGCACTTTTATTATCCATAATACCATAAGCCGCCGCTATCTCCTTGCTATCATCAACCCGGGTAACCGCAATCTTATCCCAGCCCAGTTCTTTAGCTGCCTGCCATAAAGCATTGCCCGCTTCGATAGTCCCATCTGAATTCACCACGATTGGCTTCCTCTGGCCGTAGGCTTGCAAACTGGTCTTGATAGCATCTAAGTTTCGTTTGTTATGCTTGCGTGCATTTCGTGGGTCTTGTTTAACGCTGCTAATATCTACCGCTAAAGGTTTTAATGCTTCGATTATATTATCCATGTTGGCGCTTTTCACACTTAACTATTCTACTGATAGGAATTAAAAAC
>Ga0265293_10012561_pt1 | contig 11211 bp, 8 predicted proteins | sample Munlanlewell138R_FD_192505 | JGI IMG/M metagenome (GOLD analysis project Ga0265293, IMG submission 192505) | Leachate microbial communities from a municipal landfill in Southern Ontario, Canada - Leachate well 138R | ecosystem: Engineered > Solid waste > Landfill > Unclassified | place: Canada... | reverse complement strand
AGATGAGGCCCTCTCATTGGCAGGAATTACCTATACTGGGATGCCTGAGGTTGGCATTCCTACCAAGGCCCGTAAGGAGATCTTGGAGGACAAGAGTAAAGATGAACTTCTCGCTTACTACGAGAGTGAAATCCTCCCGGACACAGGCCCGTATGCCGATGAGGTCGCACAGCTCGTACGCAAACACAACATTGCACTGATTTGTCACGAAGAAGATCCTGGGCAGTGCCATCGGTCTCTCTTTGCAGCATCTGTAATCAAGGCGCATCCGGATATCGGCGCTATACATGATTTGCGCACCGAGGTGAGGACCGGTTGGATTTGGTGAGTAGCACAGTAGGAGCAAGTTGTAGCTGGCGTTTTGGTTAGTAATGAGAAATGTTGCGTTAACGTTGCATAATCACAACGGAAAAACTGCAGTATTGCAACGTTGCAACGTAGTTTTATTGCTTAAATCGAAAAATTGATGGAGATTTTTAATAAATCATCCATATAGTCGCAATTATTATCTAATTTTCACATTAATTAAAATTGGCATAGTATTTGCAGTGGTTTTACGTATGAGCGCATTAAGCAGTGCTTTTGTTCGACGTACAAAGTGCTGGGCTCAACATTTCAAAGGAGGATGATTATGAGGAAAACAATCATCATTTTGGTACTTTCAGTGTTGCTTACTGGACTTCTTTTTGCCCAGGGGAGCAAAGAAACAAGTATGGCTAATTATCCGGATAAAACCGTAGAGTTCGTCGTTCCAGCCGGTGCTGGTGGAGGAAGTGACATTCTTGCACGATTGATTCTTGATATCATTCAAAAGAATAAGCTGGTAGATGGAAACATTGTTGTGGTAAACAAAGGCGGTGGCGCTGGCTCAGTCGGACATCAGTATATGTCCACCCGTGAAGGTAATTACGTTATCGCCACGATGAACGCAGCTCACGCTATGGCTCTACGTGCAAATCCTTACCTGAACTTTGAAGACTTTGCTCCGATTGCCAACGTTGCAATGGATAACGTTTTGTTTGTGACCGGTAAGCAGGGGTCGATGAAGAGTTTGCAGGCAGTAATTGATGCTGCAAAGGCAAGCCCTGAAAAGTACACTGTTGGATGTGCTGACAACCTAGACATGCTCAGTGTCGAGATGATCAATGAAGCATTTGGAATCAAACTGCAGAGCGTTTATTACGACAGTGCAAACGAAATCGTGGCAGCGATTCTTGGTGGCCATGTTGATTTTGGAATTCTGAATCCTAACGAGTGCTATGGACAAATCAAATCTCAAGATTTGGTCGGAGTTGCTTCCTTCGCAACCGAGCGGATGAATGCTCCTTTTGAGACCATTCCAACCTTTACTGAGCTTGGATATCCTGAGGTTGAGTTCCAAATGTTCCGCTCCATCATCGGTGGTGTGAATATGAGTAAAGATGTTCAGCAGTTCTGGAGTGATGTCTTCAAGAAGGTTACTGACACCGAACAGTGGCAGAAAGAGTATATTGAGAAGAATATGCTAGAGCCTACATATATGCCCTCTGATGCATACGCCCCATACCACTTTGAGCTTACTGAGCAACTGTACCAGGATGCCAAAAAAATTGGTTTAATGGAGTAAGTTTTTCAAGAGAGGCTGGTCTAATCTCCAGCCTCTCTTTGAATTGATGATTCCCATTGTTACAAGGAGTGGCCATGGATGGTGTCATTGTTTTAATTGAATTAGTGGTTGCCAGCATTTGGATAATGCAGGGGTTCACATACGGATTTTGGAAAAAAGGTCGCCCCGGCGGTGGGTTCCTTGGAGTAATCTTTGGTGTCCTTATTTTAATTATTGCGCTTGTCATGGGCATCCGAATGCTCATCAAACGGGATTTTGGGAAAAAAATCAAACTACATATTACTGCTTTTTTCCCTATTTTCATGGGAGGGGGCGCAGCAATCCTTTCCTATCTCGTTGGCTTTATTATCGCGCTTTTTGCTTTTCTAGTAGGCTGGCTACGCTTCATCAGTAAATATAGTTGGACAAAGACTCTTTTGATAAGCGTACTGTTCACCCTTGGTCTCTATGCAATCTTTGTAATGTGGCTTCGTGTCCCATTTCCTACAGGAGTGTTTTAAACCATGAACAATTTTCAATTATTGATTCAAGGCTTTGGCACGGCATTTTCGTTTGCCAACATTATTGCAGTTTTTCTCGGTGGGATTCTCGGACTTTTCGTAGGAGCCATGCCGGGTTTAGGCGGAGTAAGTGGGGTAGCTCTATTACTTCCATTGACTTTCAAAATGAACCCAACGACTGCCATTATATTCTTAGCAGCAATTTATTATGGAAATATGTATGGTGGTGCGTATAGTGCCATCTTACTGAACATACCAGGAGACTCTCCTGCGGTGATGACAGCATTGGATGGGTTTCCCATGAGTACCCAGGGAAGGGCGGGTAAGGCCCTCTTTGCTGCAAATACCTCATCTTTTCTTGGGGGATCTTTTGGGATTCTCACCTTAACGATTTTTGGGCCACTATTAGCTATTTTCGGGCTTAAGTTTGGTCCAGCTGAAGTGACGATGCTTATTTTGTTGGCGTTGACTTCCATTGGGTGGTTGTTAGGTGAGCACATTGGAAAGGGCTTGATTGCCGCGTCGATTGGTATGCTTCTCTCGATTATTGGAATCGACAACATGTCCGGAGGTATGCCTCGATATATCTTTGGCATGCCTTCTTTGCTTGGTGGAATCTCATTTGTTCCTATTGTTATTGGAATGTTTGGGATCACGCAAGTAATGGAACTAATGGAGCCTTCGGAAAGTGAGTCGATAGTGACAGGCAGACGGCTTACTCTTCGCGAAAGTATTTTGAACAAAAAAGACTTGAAGAGAATGGCAGCTCCAATTATTAAAGGAGCAGTGCTTGGTAATGTCATTGGTTTCCTCCCTGGTGCCGGCGGAACCACCGCAAGTTTCCTCGCATACGTCTTTCATAAGAAGACAAGCAAATTTGGTGAAGAGATGGGTAAGGGTGCCATCGATGGTGTTTGTGTTTCTGAGGCAGCAAACAATTCAGCAGCTGTCGGTGCCTTTGCACCACTGTTGAGTCTTGGTATCCCGGGCTCTTCAACGGCTGTAGTGCTGTATGGTGGACTGATGATGTGGGGGTTGACCCCAGGTCCTCTTTTGTTTACCGAACAACCTCAATTTGTTTGGGGCTTGATTGCATCCATGTACATAGGCAATGTTGCATGTTTCCTTCTTGGAACTGGAATTATCCCATTTCTTATGTCAATCCTAAAGATCCCTAAGAAAATTATGATTCCTGTGATTATCACAGTCTGTATGGTTGGATCGTACGCCATCAACAACAGCATGTTTGATGTATGGTTTATGTTTGGATCGGGAGTTGCTGCATACCTATTGAAGAAAAATGACTATCCGATTCCTCCAATTTTGTTGGCTTTTGTCCTTGCGCCAATGTTCGAGCAATCAATTAGACGTGCGTTTACTATTAGTCAAGGCAGTCCATTGATTTTCATACAGAAGCCTATATCCGCATTCTTGCTAGCAATAATTGTTGCTTTGTTGGTGTTGCCGGCACTTATAAACCGAATTAAAACATCGCGTAAGTCTATTGGGACTGAAGAAAAATAATGGCCCCTTTTAATATGGCCAAAAGGAGTTATGTATGAATTATGATTTGTTGTTTGATAACAAAAAGGGTCCAGTAGAACTTGCAGTGATTGGAACCGGTGGATTTAACCACTCTCTCTTTGTGTATGGATCAAAAAACCCACGGGTTAAGATTCGTGTAATCTGTGGCAGAACCGTAGATAGAATGGTAGAAGGATATCAAAGCGTTGGCGTTGATAAGTCAGATATTGTGGTACCAGAAACCTACGAACAAGCCCTTGCTGCCTTCAATGATGGCAAATATTTGGTATTCACTGATGTGGCTTTGGCGATGCGTATGCCCATTGACGTTATGATCGAGGGAACAGGAAGCCCCGGAGCATCTGCTGAGCATGTACTGCATGCTATCGCCAATGGACATCATGTGGTCAACGTCACAAAAGAGTCAGACTCTGTTATTGGACCAATCCTAAGCCGAAAAGCAAAGGAAAAGGGCGTCATTTACTCCTTGGCTGAAGGAGATCAGCCTTCATTGTTGGTTGGTCTGCTCTCTTGGGTGAAGGCCGCAGGCCTTACTCCAATCAGCGTCGGAAAAGCGAGCGAGTATGACTTTATCTATGATAGGACGGATGATTCAATCACTGTCCTTGGAGATTCCATTACCACTAGCGGTATAACAGATACGTTGGATTTGGGAGATGATTTGAATGAGACGGTAAGAAAGAGAGCTGAAATTTGTAACCGATTCAGTCAAAAGAATGTTCCCGACTTTACAGAGATGCAGATTGTTTGTAACCACGTTGAAGATCTCCATCCCGATACGCCAACCCTTCATACACCAATTGCCACAACATTGGAAATTCCTACACTTCTTTGCCCAAAGGATATGGGTGGACTATTCGACGGAACCATGCGTATCGATGTGGTAAATAGTCTTCGCAGAAAGGATGAGATGAGCCTTGAAGGGGGAGTGTTTGTCGTCGTTGCATGTGATGATGAGGAGACTTGGCAAGTATTGAAGGAAAAGGGTGTAGCTGTTTCAAGGAATGATAAAACTGCCTTGATCTATTATCCTGCACACTACTTGGGTTTCGAAGCACTGTTCAGTGTTTTTTCAATCCATTACCTTGGCCTTCCCACTGGATCCAACGATCCTCAGCCACGCTACGATGTGATTGGTCGAACAGAGCGGGATATTCCTAAAGGTACTAAATTACAGGCTTTGGGCCACCATCATATCATCGATGGATTATCCCCTGAAATAATGAAAGCCAAACCGATTGATGAGCAGTCACAACTGCCCTACTTCCTTGCTGATAGCACAGTGACAAAGATCGATATACCTGCTGGTACACTTGTTACAGCTGAGATGTTGGAGGAGCAAGAAGATTCAATTCTTTGGAAATTGAGGCGTGAACAAGACGCAGCTTTTTTCAACTGACCGGTGCCAATGAGGATATATTCCTTGGGGGTGGTGATGTACACTGATAACGAAAACTCCATCTACGAGTCACGTGACAGTTGCTACGCCCCCCTGGGATGTAGCCCAATGAGTGAGGCGCCTTGTGTTTGATATAGAATTTATTGTTCCCTATCGAGATCTACTTTCAAGCGTATTGGAAGCATACGAGGAATTTCCGGCTAAGGAAGAGATTCATCTTGATATCAAAATAATGAACACCGATGAGGTAAAACAGCACACCTTCTTCGGCCAAGCGATTATTGCCAGAGGGCTTACAGCCCAGTACATCAAGAATCTTGGACTTAACCAACCGCTGATCGAAATACCGACCTCCGGCTATGATGTTATCAAGGCAATCTCCACAGGATTGCAGAAGTTTGAATGTTCTCACATTGCATTCATCGGAACGGCTGACATGATCTATGGTGCTGAAGAGTTAGGGTTGTTTTTTAACTGTAAAATCACAGTACACCAATTGGATAACGATGATGATGTTGATGCGATGCTCCAAGACTGTAAGCGGGAAGGGGCAGACCTTTTTATTGGAGGGAACTGGCTTTATAGCAAGGCTCTGGAGGCCGGGCTCAACTCTGTCAGGGTGGAGTCAGGAAAAGAAGCGATTCGTCAGGCGTTGAATGAATCACTGCGTGCAGTTGCTATTTGGCATCAAGAGCGTGAGCGAGCCCAACGTTTCAAGATGCTCGTAGACCATGTCCATGAAGGAATAATCTCTACCGATAGAAATGGAAACATTACTGTGATCAATAACGATGCGATAAAGCTTCTAAAACTTTCCCCGCGTTCTTATAGTGGTCGGCATATCGAAGAAGTTGTGAAGGAGATAAAGTTTTCGGAGTATGAAACCCTTGGCGTACCTACTTTTGGCGAATTGCTGCGGGTGAACAACACGTCTTTGACGATGAACTGGATTCCAATCGTGGTCAATAAATCAGTGTCAGGGCATTTGCTGACTTTACAAAATGTAAGTCGAATCCAAGAAATTGAATCACGAATTCGTCGTAAGGCCCACAGAAAGGGCTTGGTTGCGCATTACAGTTTCAAGGATATCATTGGTGAGTCGGAAGCAATGAGTAATACCCTCTCTTTGGCTCGTCAGTACAGTAAAGTCGATTCAAATGTTCTCATAGTAGGAGAGACAGGTACAGGAAAGGAACTTTTTGCACAATCCATCCATAGAGAAAGTATCTGTAGTGAAGGACCATTTGTAGCAATAAATTGTGCGGCTCTGCCCCCTTCGTTGCTAGAGAGTGAACTTTTTGGATATGTTGAGGGAGCATTTACCGGTGCCTCAAAAGGGGGTAAGGTCGGTCTGTTTGAACTCGCTCATCAAGGAACGATTTTCCTTGATGAGATTGCTGAGTTATCTCCTTTTTTGCAAGGACGTTTGCTCCGTGTTCTTGAAGAGCGAGAAATTATGAGACTCGGACATGACGAGGTCATTCCCGTTAATATACGTGTTATTGCTGCTACCAATAAAAACCTACATCTTTTGGTCGAGCAACAGCTCTTTCGTGAGGATCTTTTGTATCGGCTTGATGTTTTGAGGCTGAACATACCACCAGTTCGTGAACGAGGAAGTGATATTATCCTTCTAATTTCACACTTCCTTACAAGTTTTAGGCAACGAGCACGGAAGGGTCTTGTGTACTTGGATACGGAGTGCTGGAACTATCTCACCAATCAACGGTGGGATGGCAATGTCAGGCAAATCCGAAACTTTAGTGAACGTCTTTGTGTGACGTTGGAAAAAGAACACGCCTCGTTAAGTGATGTGAGAGAAGCGTATGAGACGGATACCACAAAAACTCCTACGACGGTTGTTCAGGATGATTCTCTGGACACCAATGGAGTAAAAGAGGCAATTTTGAACTTAGAGAAGGAATTGATCCAAGAAGTATTGAAAAGCTCATCGAGCCGAGAAGAAGCTGCCAAAGTGTTGGGAATTGATCGGACAACCCTTTGGCGTAAGATGAAGCGACTGAATATTACTGAATAACAACATTGAAGGAGTACTGTATGGGAATTGTTACGAGGGCGGCCGTATTGAAAGGACCCTATGATATAGAGTTGGTCGAGGAGACGCTGCATTGTAAAGATGATGAAGTAATCGTCAAAAATCACTTAGTGGGTATTTGTGGGACAGATAAGAATTTTTATCGAGGAGTACTCCCGGAAAAAACCAGCGAATTTCGTCATGAGCCAACTTTTCCCTTTCCTCTTGGTCACGAAAGTGGTGGTGTTGTCGTTGAAGTTGGATCAAAGGTGTCTGATTATCAGGTGGGTGACCGCGTCATCTCTTTTGGTTGGAACAATAATTACGCTGATTATTTTGCGGCTAAGGCTTGGCAGCTACAACCAGCTCCGGAAGGCATGGATATGGATCTTGTCTCTTTGGGAGAGCCCATCGCTTGTGCAATGTTCTCTGGGATGAATAGCGGTGTTCAGCTTGGTGACACTGTGGTTATTATGGGAGCAGGTTTTGCAGGTCAGGTAATCGCGCAATGTGCCAAACAAAAAGGTGCCCATACGGTAATTGTAGTCGATGTGCTGGATCAGAAGCTCGAGATAGCTAAACAACTCGGGGCGGATGTCGTAGTAAACTTGCAAGATAATGATTTGCGGGAAATAGTTGCAAAACTCACGGACGGGATTGGCGCTGATGTAGTAATTGAGGCTGCGGGAACCGAAGAGTCATTCAATCTGTGTAGTGAGATTGTGAAACACAATGGTAAATTTGTATTCTATAGTTGGGTGACCCAACCTATTACATTGAATATTAGCCGATGGCATGATGATGGACTGGAATTTATCAATACCTGTCTTGTTCATCACACGTGGCACGAGCGATATGCTTGGACACCCTCTACCCTAAGGCCAGTCATGCAAGGTATGGTTGATATAAATACATTGATTTCTAAGGAATTTTCATTGGATAACTTGGCAGAAGCATTTGCATATGCCGACCAGGATGATGCGGCTATCAAAGTAGTTATAAGGCCATAAGAAGATGAGGAGGATGCGATGAGGATTGGAGTTATTGCTGATGATTTTACCGGGGCTAGTGATATTGCTGGTTTTTTGGTTGAAGGTGGTATGAAGACCATCATGTATAACGGTATTCCAACCGAACAACCCCCTGCCCAAATTGATGCGATGGTTATCAGTTTGAAGATTCGTTCTTGCCCCGCCGAGGAGGCAATACAGCAAGCGCTGCAGTCTTTGCAATTTCTTAAAGCCCAAGGATGCACCAAATATTACTATAAGTATTGCTCAACTTTTGATTCTACTCGTGAAGGGACCATCGGACCGGTGGTTGATGCCCTGATGGAAGACTTGAAGACCGACCTGACAATTATCTGTCCATCGCTTCCGATCAATGGACGAACTGTCTGTCATGGATATCTCTTTGTTGGTCATGACCTGCTCAGTGACTCCTCGATGCGGTACCATCCCCTCACCCCCATGACAGACGCCAAACTCTGTCGTCTGATGGAAGGGCAGTTCTCCGGAACCACGGGCCACGTATACTATCCTGTTATCGCTCAGGGAGCAGCAGCGGTTCGTAAAGAGCTGCAACAAATTGCCCAAGAGGGTCATCGGTATGCGGTTGTGGATACCCTCAACGACAGTGATTTGACAGCTATTGCCGAGGCGACCGAGGACATGGTTCTGGTCACTGGAGGGTCGGGGTTGGCCATCGGCATCACCGCTGTACAACAGCGTCTTACTCCGGACGCTCTTGCAGAAGGATCTGCATTTGCTCCAACATCCGGCTCCACGGTAATCATTTCAGGCTCATGTTCTAAGAGAACCAACGAGCAAGTGGATTATTACAAAGAGAAAGCGCCCTCACACAAAATTGAAGAGGGGCCGGCTCTTGCTAATCCAGAGTCCTATGCCCGGGAGCTCTCGCAATGGGTGCTTAAGAACATGGGTGGTAAGTATGGTCCAATGATCTACGCAACCAAGAGTCCGGAGGAGTTGGAGAGAAGTCGTCAACAATTTGGGGATGCAAACGTCGCTGCTGCTATTGAAGAGGTTGTTGGCTTAGTGGTAGAGCACCTGGCCTCCAATGGTGTGCAAAACTACATCAGCGCTGGCGGAGAGACTAGCGGAGTTGTGGCAACCACATTGGGGTTGCAAGCCTACCTCATCGGTCCACAGATTGATCCGGGAGTATCGTGGCTTAAAGCTTTGGATGGCGATTTGCAATTTTCGTTTAAATCTGGAAACTTTGGGGAAGTCGATTTCTTTACCAAGGCACAGGACATGTGTGTCGAAGGTTAGCATGTAAGGGCTTTAGCGCAAAATGATTACGTCTTACGGTGGATATAAAAAGGCCGAGCTCATAAAGAGCTCGGTCTGATTAAAGATTATAGATCAAACGCGCTTCGATCCACTCCAATATGCTTCATTCCATCGCAGTTCATTTCGCACCTGAGAAATAGTAGTCCCTTCACCGATACGAATGGCTTCTATGCCCATCATCTCAGCAAAGGTAGTCAAGTATTCGGTATCCAAAGCACTGGAGAAGGCGGTGTGATGGCCTCCTCCGGCGAGAATCCATGCTTCACTTGCGGTGATAAGGTTGGGTAGGGGCTTCCATAGTACTCGAGCCACGGGAAGTTGTTTGAAGGTATGAGGAGAATCAATGGTCTGGACCTCAGAGATGACCATTCTGAAGCGATGGCCCAAATCTATGATAGAAGCACAGAGAGCTGGCCCAGCTGTTCCATCGAAGACCAGTCGAGCCGGATCTTCGCGATCTCCGATTCCCAAGGGGTGGACTTCAAGCGAAGGACGATCCTTGGCAATCGAAGGACAGATCTCCAACATATGAGCTCCAAGGTCGAGCATAGCTCCTTTTTCAAGATGATAGGTGTAATCCTCCATAAACGAAGAGCCCCCAGCAAGACCTTGGCCCATCCGTTTGAGGATCCTTACGAGGGCAGCAATCTTCCAGTCGCCCTCACCTGCAAAGCCGTATCCTTTGGCCATAAGGCGCTGTACAGCAAGGCCGGGTAGCTGCTTCATCCCATGAAGGTCCTGGAAGTTTGTGGAGAAGGCTTTGGCCTTATGCTCGGTTAGGAATTTTTCCAAGGCCAACTCAATCCTGGCTTGTTCTGTGACTTGCTGGAGGAAGAATGATTCATCCAGACCTTCCTTCAAAGTGTAAGATGAGCGATACTCGTCGACCAATGAGTCGATATCACTTTGTGTGACAGTATCCATCGTAGCAACTAGATCACCGATACCGAAGTAGGGGACCGACCAACCAAATTGGATCATCGCTTCGACTTTATCACCATCGGTGACGGCAACGTCGCGCATGTTGTCTCCAAATCGCACAATCACCAGGTTTTTGCTCTCTGTCACGGCAACTGCAGAGCGCACCCATCTGCCAATGCGTGCTTGGGTCTCTTCATGAGACCAGTGACCAGCGATCACGGTTCGTCTTACTCCCATACGAGCTGTAATATGTCCGAACTCACGATCACCGTGGGCGCTTTGGTTGAGATTCATGAAATCCATATCCATTGTATCGAAGGGGATTTTTTCGTTGAATTGGGTGTGCAGCTGTAGCAATGGCTTGGTAAGCACAGACAATCCAGCAATCCACATCTTAGCAGGACTGAATGTATGCATCCAACAAATGAGGCCAGCACAGGAAGAATCGGCTTCTGCCTCTTGGATAGTTTGAAGTATTTGAGATGAGGATTTTTGAACCGGCTTCTCTACCAAGGTTACTGGAAGGCTCCCACTTCTATTTAATGCATCGACCATCTTTTTCACATGTGTGGCAACTTGGTGAAGTGTATCTTCACCGTAGAGGTCCTGACTTCCAGTAAGAAACCAAACATTCAACTCTTTCATCTTCAACTGTTCTCCCTTCGTATGGTATGCAGTTCTTGGGTCAACAACCTACACCATCACTGTATAGCAGCAAAAGCCATCCTCTTAACACTGAATTGCAAGAGAGGCGATGATAGGCATTTTTCGTAGGTTGTGTGTACGTAAACATATTCTTATATTCTCATGGTTATATACTGTTGTCAAGAGATTATACAGCAAGCAGACAATTCATTAAAAACATATGTTGTAATGAAATGCAATGTTTT
>Ga0265293_10012560_pt1 | contig 11211 bp, 10 predicted proteins | sample Munlanlewell138R_FD_192505 | JGI IMG/M metagenome (GOLD analysis project Ga0265293, IMG submission 192505) | Leachate microbial communities from a municipal landfill in Southern Ontario, Canada - Leachate well 138R | ecosystem: Engineered > Solid waste > Landfill > Unclassified | place: Canada... | reverse complement strand
CGGCATCCCCATCGACATCGATACGGCCTGACGTCATGCCCGCGCCTATGCCATGCAGCGCGGCGCAGCTGTTGCGGATGTGGATGTGAGTCGAATCGGTCCCGGATACGTCGAACAGGTCGCCGAGCCGGACATTGCGGTTCCCGTACCCGAGCCGCAGATCGGCGATCCGTGTGGGGTCTGTGTTCTTTTCGGCGACCGCGCACAGCGGGCTGAGATCGATGGCGAAAGCCGGTGCGGCGCGCAGCGAAAGGGTGATGGGCGTCGTCACGCCATGACCTCCCGGAGATGGAAATGAAACTGCCCGAGCTTGCCACCGTAGTTTCCGGCGGACACACGCCGGATACCGGCCGTCGACCCGAGTGCGCACACCGCCTCGATGCCGGCACGCATGGCGGCCCTGACATCGGTGTCCGCCAGGCCGTTGACGACGATCTCCAATACGGATGTCTCATCCGGCAACAACCTGGACGCCGTGATCCCGCGCAGGGTCGGACAGAACTGGTGATTGGTGGAGGCGGGCAAGGCGGCATATTTGGATCCCACCTTGGACCCGGACCGCACGATGCCGCCGGGAAAGGGCATGATCACGTTGGGGATACGGCGCATCGCGACAACCGCCGCTTCGCATGCGGTCAGGGCCTGTTCCTGGGAGGCTGCCAACACGATGAAGTTTCCGCCGCCCACGGCATCCCCATAGGCAGTCCGTTCTTCGCATACGAACTCCCCATCCATGACGGGTATACGCCAGTAGCGCCGCTCACCGATCAGCTTGGAGATCTGGAAGCCGTCGCCGAAGAAGCGGACATTGCGGCCCAGATTGATCGTCTTGGCGCCGTCCATTCCGGCATATACGGCGCTGGACGGTGACGTGAGGATGCACTGGCCGACGCGGCGCTCCAGTTGCTTTTCGAGATCCTTCGCCGACATGCCGAAAAGCAGCACCGACACACCGGGGCGGCCATCCGGGGTCTGGTCGATGCCGAGGGTGGCTTCGATGCCGGCCTCGATGCCGCTGCCGATGACCGATGTGGCGAATCCGGTCATCGTCACCGCGGCGTTCCGGGCCCAGATCTCGTTGAGCGCGGTAATGATCACCCGCGTGGCCTTCATGCCGAAGGCCTCCGCGAAGGTGTCTTCGATGGTGACGCCGTTGATGATCACTTTGATTCCCGTCGCCCGCACGCCACCGGCATGACTTCGCTGCCGATGCCACCGCTCATTTCGTCGGCACTGATCTTGAAGTTGTCCAGGCTCACGGTGTGGTAGCGGTCGAAGTAGGATTTCAGATGTTTCTCGATGCCCCGATCGAACTCCGGGCGCACGGCATGCGTCCGACCGGGCACGAGCCCACAGACCTCACCATGGCGGACGACCAGCTCCCCATCCTTGAACACGTAGGCGGGCCTGCCGAACATGGCTTCCCGGTCCGACAGATCGTCATACACGGCGATGTCGGCCCATGCACCCGGCGCCAGGTGACCGCGGTCCTGCAGTCCCAGAATACGGGCAGGGCCGGAGCGGGTCATGATGGCAATTTCGTAGAGGGAATAGTCCCGGCGCAGGCCGGCAAGGCGGGAGTGCGCGGCCACATCGGGATGGATCCGCTTGAGTTGATCTTCACGGAAGCTGTGATCCATGAGCAGGCGAATGAGGTGCGGGTAGCTCGTGAACGGGGCGCCGTTGGGGTGGTCCGTGGTCAGGAACACCCGCCACGGGTCGTCAATCATCAGGAACAGCTCGAGACCGATCGCCCACTGCATGGCGTTGACGAAATTCTGGTCCCGATACCGAAACGGGACTACGCCGCAACCGGCCTCACATTCGATATCGGTGCAAATCCACTTGCGTGGGTGCGCATGCCGGTGATTGGCATGCTGATGCATGGTGTCGGCGGATATCGTCACCGTCTGGCCAAACATGATCTGGCCGATGTCTACGCTGATATTCTGGTTCCTGTTAACGGCCTCCGCGATCTCGGCGGCGGCCGATGAGAAGCCTCTGTCACCTTCCGTGCCATAGCTGTGGAACTGCACGTGCGTGATATGCAGCGGCAGGCCTTCGGCGGCAGCCATCGTTTCCAGGGTGGTCCGGTAGTTGCCGGGAACACCGAGATTGCTCGCATGGATGTGCAGTGGATGAGGCACCCCGAGTTCGTGCAGCGCGCGACTCAGCCGTTGCACGATCTGTCGCGGCGTAACCTCGTAGTAGGGATTTCTCTCGTCTACGTCGAGTTTCCGCTGATTGAATTTGAAGGCGTTGATACCGCCAGGGTTGACAGCCTTTATGCCGACGCATTGCGTGGCGTGGAGTGTCCATGCCACGTAGTCGTTGATGGCCTCCTGGTCGGCGCCATCGGAGAGCATGCGCAGCAGAAAGTCATCATTGCCGAGGATCGCGTAGCCACCGGTGTCCAGGAGCAGTGTATCGGCCATCTCCATGTGGGATTGGCGCGCATTGATCGGCAGTACCGCGGGCTCGAAGGCGGCCGTATAACCCATTTCCGCGTAACGATATCCCGTAAGCAGCGTCGTTGGCGTGGCGTGACTGCAACCGGAGCGTAACAGTCCGTGCCGTTCACTGGGGTTCTCGCGGCAGAACTCGGGCAGGAGTGTACGGGCGATGTTGACCTTGCCACCGCCGATGTGCGTGTGGATGTCGATACCGCCAGACATGACCACCTTGCCGCGCAGATCGTAGACAGTGCATTTCTCGTCACCGCTCACCGGCGCTTCTATGATGCGGCCAGCGCGTATATAAAGGTCACGGACCTCGCCATCGATGCCGTTCGTGGGATCGTAGACCGTACCGGACTGGAGCTTTATGAGCATGGTCATCCTTGAAGATGGTTACAGCATCTCCGTGATCCGGCTTACCACCGTATGGACATCCGGCAGGTCACACGAGCGCAGCTTTTTGAGTGGCAGTGTGGCCACACCATCGCACCGGTAGATATGCCCTTCATGATCGATGCCGGGGGTTGCAACCGGAATGAAAACCTTCGGATCACGGTCCAGCTGCATCGATGCCCGTCCGAGTACGATGGTGGGAATATCACCCGCGGGTGGCAGGCGGTCGGCAGCGTAGGCCGATACCCAAAGTAGCAGATCGACGTGCTTCGCGGCGAGCAGCCGGGCAGCGCTGTATCGGTACAGGTCATACTCCGGGTGTCCGGTGGCGAGATTGACCCGCGTCGCGTAGCCGGTCTGCCAGGTGCATACCTGCGCAAAGGTATGGTCACCATTGTTGCCGCCCAGTGGCAGGGCGGCACTCCGGGTCTTTTTGTTGAGATCACGGGACAGATTGCAGATCGTCTGTATCGTCAGATCGGCATGCGGGAAGTCCAGATCGCCGGCCACCCAGGTGAAGACGCTGTAGACCGACTGACGCAACCGGTCCGCCAGCTGCAGCAGATCGGCCATCGGGATCCCGTCGGTGGGGGTCAGGCGGTCAGTATTACCATTTAGAATGGCGCGCAGGGTGGTTGCCACATTCACCAGATTCTGCGGTGCACTGGGGATGCGCACCACCTGTGACGGGTCTACCCCGGCGGGTAGCGGTTCATCCCCGATCAGATACAGGCGCCGGTTGGCGGTGGAATTGTCGAACAGTGTATCGACGTTCGAAAAACACCGTTCGTAGAATCGTGGCAGGCCGCTGCCGATACCCGCGCCGAAGACGACCAGCGTGTCGACCCGGTTGCGGACTTCAGTGAGCGTCGTGGTGATCCAGCCGTTGTCCTGAACCGCGGCGAGATTGGTCGCCATGGCGTCACTGTTCATGTGATCCAGAATGGCGCCGATCCGGTCGGCCATGCGGGTGAGGGCGCGCGCACCATTGACGTCCGTGCCGAGTCCGGCAAACAGCGGCAGACGGGATTGCCGCAACAGGTCCGCGGCGTAGGCGATCGCCTCGTCCAGTGTGCAGGTATCGCCCTGGATCGTCGCTTGTCTGGCCAGTGCCGTGGCTGGCGGCAGGGGCGCGCCGAAGCCACGGCGACTCAGTTCGCAGCCATTGGCGACCACGTCGACCCTGCACCCTCGGGCCGTCAGTGTCAGGTCATCGCAACACAAGCCGCAGAAAGGGCACGCGACGTTCTCGAACCGGGTCTCGTTGGCCGTATTCATGTCCGACATAGGTCTCTGCGAGCGATGGTTCATTTCCAGAGCAGGGAAGCGGTTATGGAAAGAAATTGTCCGCCGGGCGCAAGGGTGTTCTCAGCATCGTGCACGTACAGTGCGGCAGCACAGACCATGCCAATTGAAGAGGGCTGGTAGTAGACCGTCTATGGCAGCAGTGCGAATGCCCGGGCGCGGACGATCCGACACGGTGGTGTGTCTTTTCAGAGACGGTGTCCCATCACGAGCGGGCAGAACTGCTACACCGGTATCGTGCGCCCTGTGACAGAGTGTCCCGTTTGTGTGGCATCCATGGTGCCCGTGACGGTTAAGGGCCCCTGAACCCGGTCACTTCTCACTTGGCATGCGGGTTGCTCTATGGCTCGTATGAGCACTGAACCTGCCGACGTGACCCGTTGGAGAACCGTCCGCGTGCAAGCACCCGGGCGCCTCCATGTGGGCTTTCTCGACCTCAATGGGAATCTGGGGAGACGGTTCGGCAGTATCGGCCTGACACTCGATGGAATCGCTACCGAGATCGAGGCCCGCCCGGCGAAGACGCTCGAATACGAAGGCCCGGAGGCCTCGCGGGCGCGTGTCATGACCCACGCGGCCGCGCTGATCAAGCGGCTTGGGCTGCCGCAGGGCGTCGCCATCCGGGTCGTGCGGGCGATTCCGGATCATGTTGGTCTGGGTTCCGGCACCCAGCTGGTACTCGCGCTGGGGAGTGCGCTGGCCGGTCTCTACGGGCTGGGGCTCGATGCGCGCGGAATCGCTGCCGCGGGCCAGCGTGGGGTGCGCTCGGGTATCGGCATCGGGGCGTTCGAGCAGGGTGGTTTCATCATCGATGGCGGCCGCGGCAGCGGTGATCAGCCACCGCCGATCATTCTGCGTCAGGATTTTCCGGCCGAGTGGCGGGTTCTCCTGATCTTCGATCGGCACGCCTCCGGCATGCACGGTCCCCAGGAGGTGCAGGCCTTCCGGGATTTGCCCGAGTTTCCCGCCCGGGAGGCCGAACGCCTGTGCCGGTTGCTGCTGTTGCAGGCCCTGCCGGCGCTGGCCGAACGGGATTGCCAGGTATTCGGGGCCGCCATCGGCGAGCTGCAGCGGACGGTGGGCGACCATTTTTCTGCTGCCCAGTCAGGGCGGTTTTCCAGTCCCCGGGTCGCTGCTGCCCTGGCCTGGCTGGAGGCCGAGGGCGTGTCCGGGATCGGTCAGAGTTCCTGGGGGCCGACCGGCTTTGCCATTGTGGGGAGTGCCGCAGAGGCAGCGTCCTTGCTGGAGGCGGCCCGCAGGCGTTACCCGGCGACCCTGTCGCTGCATTTCGAGGTCGTCGCAGCGCGTAATACGGGTGGTTCCATCGTCACGTTCGACGCGGCCCGACTACGGAAGAACACACTGGTATCCGTGTAACCGACGCTGCCATGGGGAAAGAATCGATGGAAAAACCACTGCTGTTACACATGATCACGCCGGGAAAGAACGTCAGTCCCTTCGACGTGAACATGGCCTACGACGCCGGCTGGGATGCCCTCATCCCGTATACCGGTGTAGAGACGTCGGAGGTCACATCGCTGGTGCAGGATGCCATATTCTCCCGTGGCCCAAAGGGGGTACGTCGTACGGGTATGTTCATCGGTGGGCGCGACACCGGTGTGGCCATGGATATGCTGGAGGCTGCCCGGGACGCAATGGTGCCCCCCTTCGAGATCTCCGTATTTGCGGATCCGAGCGGTGCATTCACCACGTCGGCCGCCCTGGTCGCGACGGTCGAGAAACAATTGCGTACGCATCATAGTGTGGAGTTGCAGGGTCAACGGGCGCTGGTGTTCGGCGGGACCGGCCCGGTAGGGATTGCGACTTCTGTGCTGGCGGCACGCGTGGGGGCGCACGTCACTATCGTGAGCCATTCCGGGCATGGTCCCGCAGCGGAGGCGGCGCACGTCTGCAGCACGCGCTACGGAGTCCAGGCCGAGGCGGCGGATGGCAGTTCCGATGCCCTCAAGGTGGAGCTGATGAAGCGCGCCGATGTCATCTTTGGTGCGGCGGCGGCCGGGGTGCAGATTCTCACCTTGGAGCAGCTGCGGTCCTCCCACGATCTCAAGCTGGTCGGCGACCTGAATGCCGTTCCGCCCCTGGGTGTCGAGGGCGTCGAGCTCTTTCACAATGGCGATCCGCTTGCCGGACTGGAGCAGGTGCGTGGCGTTGGTGCGCTCGCCGTCGGCAATGTGAAATATCACGTCCAGCAGGCGTTGTTCCGGCTGATGGTGGAGTCGGACAAGCCGCTGTTTCTCGATTTTCAGGACGCCTTCGAGGTTGCTCGCAGCCATGTCGCGGATAGCTGATCACAGCCTGATCGCCGCGTTGTCTGGGCGCGTACTGGCCCAGTCGGCAGCGATCGAGCGGACACGTGTCGGTGTGCTGGATTGTTTCGCCGATCAGGATACAAGGCGCTATGCGGCCACCTGTGTCCGGGTGGCGGGCACGGTCGATGGCGGCGTCATGCGCTTCGATACCACGGCCCTGCTTGCAACCGCAGCGGACCTGTTTCCCGCATCGCAGTGGCCATGCCTGGTGTATGGCGCCGGCTTTGAGCCGTGTCCCGACACACTGGAGCAGCTCGCAGAGCAGCGGGAGTTGCTCGGCAATGAACCGGATGTGCTTCGACGGATCACCGATCCGGTGAGGTTTTTTGCGTTGCTTGACGAGCTTGCGATTCCGCACCCGAGCGTCCGTACGGATCGCCCTGCGGACCCCGACGGATGGCTGGCGAAGCGTGTGGGGGCCAGCGGTGGCGCGCACGTGGCAGCGGCCGGGACGGTGCGTGATCAGAGCGGTTGCTATTATCAGAGACAGGTGGCCGGTGAGCTTGTGTCCGTGTTGTTTGTGGCCAATGGGCGGGACATCGCCGTGATCGGCTTCAATTCACTATTTACAGCGGGACGCGTGGGATCGAATCGCAACGCCTACGGCGGGGCCATAAGCCGGATGCCTGTAGGCCGGCAGTTGCGTGCTGCGGTGATGGACATGCTCCAGGGGCTGCAGGAGCGACTCCACCTGCGTGGTCTGAATGGTGTCGATTTGATCGTGACCGACACGGGTCCTGTGGTCCTGGAGCTCAATGCCAGGCCGACTGCGACGGTGGATCTCTATGACCAGGGCAGTAAGACCGGCTTGTTGCAACAACATATCGAGGCGTGCCGCGGCGGCACGCTGCGCCGCCAGTCGACGACCGGCCCCATGTGGGCCCATGCAGTGGTCAGGGCGAACCATGCGGTACGGATTTCGCAACCTGTGCAATGGCCTTCGTGGTGCAGTGATATCCCGGCGGACCTGACCGAATTCCAGTCCGGAGAACCGATATGCACAGTGCTGGCCGTCAGTGATGGCCTGGGGCGCAGTCGGCAGCGGCTGTCGGAAAGAAGTGGTCGCGTCCTGCGGGCCCTGGCGTGCGGCGGAGGCGCCCGCGCGTGGCGGCGGGCACCTGCACACCTGGCGCGTGGCGGAGTTGCTCCGGCGGTGGGTGCGCTATGAAGCCGAGCGTCAATGCCCATGCCAACCGACTGGTGGCGGCGCTGCGCGCGGACGCGCTGTCGCTGCGGTTGAGCGAAGTGCGTCTCGACAACGGCTGCCTGCTGATCGATGCCGGTATCGCCGCGCCGGGAGGGCTGGAGGCGGGGCGGCGGATTGCCGAGATCTGCATGGGCGGACTCGGTCGTGTCGGTGTGGGTGCCGCGGGTAACGATGGCAAGTGGCCCGTACGGCTCAACGTCCACAGCTGCAATCCCGTACTCGCCTGCCTGGCCAGTCAATATGCGGGCTGGTCTCTGACACACGGCAAGGGCAAGGAGGGTTTCCACGCCCTCGGCTCGGGACCGGGACGTGCCCTGGCACGCAAGGAGGATCTCTTCGATGAACTCGACTACCAGGACGAGGCCGACGAAACCTGTCTCGTATTGGAGGTTTCCAAGCAACCGCCGGTCGAGCTCACGAGCAAGATTGCGGCCGCTTGCGGTGTGGCACCGGAGCGGCTGACGCTCCTGTTGACCCCGACCCAGAGTCTGGCCGGGACCACGCAAGTAGTCGCCAGGGTACTCGAGGTGGCATTGCACAAGGCGCACAGCCTGGGCTTTCCGCTCCAGGACATCATCGACGGTATGGGCAGCGCGCCGCTGCCACCACCATCACCGGATTTCGTGGTTGCCATGGGGCGTACGAATGACGCCATTCTGTATGCCGGTCACGTACAGCTCTACGTCCGGGGAAGCGACGCGGCGGCAAGAGACCTGGCGGAACGGATGCCGAGCTCTGCATCACGCGATTATGGTCGCCCGTTCGCCGAGGTATTCAAGGACTATGACTATGACTTCTTCGAGATAGACCCGCTGTTGTTCAGCCCCGCGCAGGTGACGGTGTCCTGCCTGGATAGCGGCAGGAGCTACCACGCCGGCAATTTCGATCCGGACGTGCTGGAGAGATCGTTCGGAGGCGCCCCGTGACATTCAACATCGCACTCATCAGCGACGATCCCGGGTGGCACGGGGCACGCCTGCAGGCGGCGTTCGCCGAGCGGGATTGCGAACTCGTGGTCGTCTCGCTGGCAGATTGCGGCCTGGCAGCCGGGGACGCGCGGCCGGGGCCGATCCTGCCGGGTTTCGAGCACAGGTTGCCGGACGGTGTATTCGTACGCGGTATTTCAGGCGGCACGCTGGAAGAGGTCATCCTGCGACTCGATGTGCTGCATGGGCTGCAGCTCCTGGGGGTCCCGGTATACAACAGCGGTCGCGCGATCGAAAGAAGCGTCGACAAGGGGATGACCAGCCTTCTCCTGTCCAGGGCAGGTGTACGGACGCCACCGACCTGGGTGGTGGCAAATCCGGACCTGGCGCGGGATATCCTGCGCAGGGAGTGTGCGGCCGGACACCAGCTGGTCATGAAACCGCTGTTCGGCTCGCAGGGAAAGGGGGTGGTGCGGGTCGGTGGAACGGACGATCTCCCGGATGTCGCTGCGTACAACGGTGTCTACTATATGCAGCGTTACATCGAAGGGTGTGGTTACGACTGGCGCGTGTTCGTGATCAATGGCCGTGCAGTGGCCGCAATGAAACGGCATGGAGGCGGCTGGATTCACAATGTCGCTCAAGGTGCACGCTGCAGTACGGAACGTGCGGAGGGTGAATTGGCGGCGATTGCCGAAGCGGCCGTTGCGGCGCTGGAGATGGATTACGCGGGCGTCGATCTGGTTCTGGATGAGACAGGTGCGTTTTCGGTGCTGGAGGTCAATGGGATACCCGCCTGGAAGGGCCTGCAGGAGACAACCGAGACGGACATGGCTCATGCCCTGGTCGATGACTTCTGTTCACGTTATCTGCTGAACGGCGGGTTGCGGGTGATATCCGCATGAACACGGTGCGACGGCAGCATGACAGCGGCATGGCCCGGCGGTGCGTGGAGGACGCGGTATTGTTCGCGTGTATCGCCGAGGTCGGTGCGCTCAAGCCGGGCAATGTCAGCGTCTACGGTGCGGGGCATGGTATGCGCGTGGATGACTTCGTTGTCAGCGCCTCGGCGGCCTCCGCCGCGCTCTCGAGGCCGGCCGAGCGCGTCGGTGAACGGATTTTGCGTGCCATTCAGGCGACCCGGCACGTCGTCAGGATGAACACGAATCTCGGTATCGTCCTTCTGTGCGCGCCGCTGGTACACGCAGTGTTCCACGCCACCTCCCGGGTGTCATTGCGTGACGCGCTCGCAGACGTGCTGACGACATTGGACGACACAGATGCCTGTCTGGCCTACCGGGCGATCAGACTGGCTGAGCCCGGCGGTATGGGGAGCGTCGGTGACCACGACCTGTCCGAGGCGGAGCCGCAAGTATCCCTGCTCGAGGCGATGCGCGCGGCGCAGGGGCGCGACCGCATAGCCTATCAATATGCCCATGGCTTCCGGGACATTTTTGATGATCTGCTGCCCCGTTATCACACCGCCCTGGCGCATTGGGGCCGGCAGGAATGGGCGATAGCGGCGACGTATATCGATACGTTGTCGTCCATCCCGGATTCGCACATCGTCCGGCGGCATGGTCACGACGTCGCACGTGCTGTGTGTCGCCGGGCGCGCTGCGTGGGGCTGGAATTGAGCCGGCATCACACTGGCGAGGCATCGACCAACGCATTGTTGGAATTCGATGCAGAGCTCAAACGTCGGGGCGTGAATCCCGGGACAACGGCGGATCTGATCGTCGCCACCCTCACGCTATGGAGGCTCGAGAAGACGCTACCTGCTTCAACTGTTCTGTTCGACCACGGGGAAGGAAATGGCTCAGGTTGCTATTCCTCGACCGTTCTTTCAAGAAGCAACCTGCAATAAGGAGACGTAGTAATGGCAAAGATAAACAAAGTGATGGTAGGTGAGGCCCTGGTGGGTGATGGTAACGAGGTCGCTCATATCGACCTGATCATCGGCCCACGTAACAGTGCCGCGGAGACGGCATTCTGTCAGACGCTGACCAACCAGAAGGAAGGGGTCAATGGCCTTCTGGCCGTGGTGACGCCGAATCTGATGGTGAAACCGGCGACGGTCATGTTCAACAAGGTCACGATCAAGGGTGCCAAGCAGGCAGTGCAGATGTTCGGGCCGGCGCAGCGTGGCGTCGCCATGGCCGTCGCCGATTGTGTGGAAGACGGCACCATCCCGATGGCTGAGGCGGAAGATCTGTTCATTTGTGTGGGTGTCTTCATCCATTGGCTCGCAGAGGACGATGCCAAGATCCAGGACTTCAATTACGAGGCCACGAAGCTGTCGATCAAGCGTGCGGTCTTGGGTGAGCCCAATGTGGCTGACGTCGTCAAGCAGAAGGATAGCACCAGCCATCCCTTTGCGGCGCACGCCTAGCAGGAAGCTGGATGTTGCCCCGGATCGCCGGGGCAACGTCAGTTATCGCGGAGAACCGATCAAAAGCCGACAATATGGAGGCTTCCGCTATGGAATGTCTGGAATGCGGCGAGCGCATCGCCCGCCTGGAAAACGATCATTTGCTGCAGTGTTCCGGGCTGACGCTGCATGAGTATGCGTTACGCCACCAACTTCCGCTCGA
>Ga0265293_10012558_pt1 | contig 11211 bp, 9 predicted proteins | sample Munlanlewell138R_FD_192505 | JGI IMG/M metagenome (GOLD analysis project Ga0265293, IMG submission 192505) | Leachate microbial communities from a municipal landfill in Southern Ontario, Canada - Leachate well 138R | ecosystem: Engineered > Solid waste > Landfill > Unclassified | place: Canada... | reverse complement strand
GAGCGGGTCGCCGACCTCCGATTTCTGGCGGATGCGGTTCCAAAATGGGCATTTATAGCCAATGAGCGTGCTTTGACTTGGTATCGGATTGTGTTCCCATGAAGGTCCTCGTTACAGGCGGGGCAGGCTTCATAGGCTCACATTTGGTGGACGCTCTGCTAAGCAAGAACTATGACGTGGTTGTCCTAGACAACCTGTCTACAGGCAAGGTCGAGAACCTCCCTAAATCACCGCGCTTGCGGCTTCACGTTGGTGATCTTACCGACCCGAGTGCGGTAGATTCTGCCTTGGTTGGTTGCGCCGCCTTCGTCCATCTAGCGGCAATAGCGTCAGTGGAGCAGTCGGTTATTGATCCGTTGAGAACGCACCGAACGAATTTGCATGGAAGTATTCAACTGTTCGAGGCAGCTCAAATTAGTGGTGTTCGGCGGGCAATCTACGCGTCATCCGCGGCGGTGTATGGTGATACTGAGGACCTACCCATTTCCGAAACCGCAAAACTACGACCCCTCACCCCGTACGCCATCGACAAAGCTGCTGGAGAGCAGTATCTCGCGTTCTACCATCGCACCGGTGCATTGGACGCTACCGCCTTCAGGTTCTTCAATGTTTTCGGACCGCGCCAGAACCCCAATAGCCAATATTCCGGTGTGATTAGCATTTTCCTGGATAGGGCACTCAAAGGCGATCCAATAACTGTCTTCGGGGACGGTCAGCAAACACGCGATTTCGTTTATGTAGGGGACGTGGTAGCGGCCCTAATTGCGGCCCTTGAGTTCGGGGGCCGAGCCGATGAGATGCCAATCTATAACGTTGCTCGCGGAGAGAGTTTGTCGCTAGTCAACTTACTTGAACTCGTCGGTTCCCTCCCTGGCGCTCTGACACCGCTGCACATTAACCACGCACCTCCACGGAAGGGCGACGTGCGACACTCTCTAGCCAACGCGTCCAAGCTAATACGGGAGCTCGCTTGGCATCCGGAGATCACGCCGCGGGAGGGGCTGTTGGCAATCCTGAGTGAGCGACACCAATTTTAAGCTGCTTCAACCACTTGGCTTCCTTGGAAAGCTGCGGCTTCGGGATTGACATAACGGTAGTTCGAGGCCGCAGTGTTGCTCACGGCGTGTAGTATGCATCGGTGGCGCATCGGGCGCCCGTCAAGAGTGCAATTAGGTGTCGCTAGTGGCCTCACCATGAAGGGAGCGCGTGCAAATGTGCGGCATCGCCGGTCAATTCGCACCCGCACGACAGGGCGCTAACCGCGAGTTGTTGCTAGAGATGGCCGGTGAGCTCGCACACCGGGGGCCGGACGGCGTGGGGCTCTACTCGGACGGAGCGTTCGGAATGGTAAACACGCGCCTGTCGATCATCGACCTCGGTGGTGGCGACCAGCCGCTCTCGAACGAAGACGGCCGCTACTGGATTATGCAGAACGGCGAGATCTACAACTACCCTGAACTGACCTTAGAACTAGAGGCACTTGGCCACAGGTTCCGCACGCGCTCTGACACAGAAGTGATCGTGCACGCCTTCGAGGAGTGGGGCGAAGCAAGCCTTCATAAGTTGAATGGCGAGTTCGCCGTAGCCATCTACGACCGCGTCACAAAGAGACTCTTCCTAGGGCGTGACCGCTTCGGGATTCGACCGCTGTTCCTTTCTAGGTTCGGCGGCGGCTTTCAGTTCGCCTCGGAAGCCAAAGCGCTCCTCAGGCACCCGGACGCTGAGCGGCGCATAGACCCGTTTGCCCTGGTTGAGACGTTCACTCTTTGGGCGCCTCAGCCCGACAGGAGCGCATTCCCGGGTATCAGTGAGCTGCCCGCCGGCCATTACATGTGGATTGAGCAAGATCTCCATTCGCAACCCGTGCGGTGGTGGGATGTCAGCTTCGGTCCGCGCGAGGGTACGCGCCAGACTCCTATTGAGGAACTGCAGGAAGAACTACTCGCGGTGCTGGATGACGCCACGCGCATCCGCCTGCGAGCAGACGTGCCAGTGGGGGTGTACCTGAGCGGCGGACTGGACTCCAGCGCCACGACCGCGTTGGCCAGGCGCCACACGCGCGGTCCTCTAGAAGCGTTCAGCGTGGCATTCGAGGATCCGCGCTTCGACGAGTCGCCTTTCCAGCAGCGAATGGCTGACGAACTCGGCGTAACACTCAGGAGCATCAAAGTTTCGGATGCCGACGTTGCGAAGGCCTTTCCCGAGGTAGTCCGGCATGCCGAGAAGCCAATGCTTCGCACCGCGCCGGGGCCGCTGCTTCTGCTTTCGCGATTCGTGCGCGAAGCCGATTTCAAGGTGGTGCTTACTGGCGAGGGCTCCGACGAGTTGCTGGGCGGCTACAACATCTTCCAAGAGGCTATGGTGCGACGTTTTTGGGCCCGACAGCCGAACTCGCGCCTTAGGCCACAGCTTCTCGGACGGCTCTATCCGTACCTTTCCAGGGATCTGCAACAAGGCGGCGGCTTCATGGCGGAGTTCTTCCGTGCGGGGATGCAGGAACTCGACGACCCCCTTTACAGCCACCGACCGCGTTTCCGCACCACTGCTAGAAACCTGCGATTTCTGGCGCCTGAAACCTTGGCAACCCGCGCCGAGGTCGGCGACCCAGAGCAGCGCGTAATCGAGCGGCTTCCTGCTGGCTTCGCAACCATGGGCCCGTTGGGCCAAGCGCAGTACCTTGAGATAGCGACGTTCCTAACAGGGTTCCTGTTGCACTCACAGGGCGACCGCATGTTGATGGCCAACTCTGTCGAAGGCAGGTTCCCGTTCCTCGACGTTAACGTGGCCGAGTTCGCTGCGGCGTTGCCGGAGCGGCTACGGCTGCGCGATCTTCACGAGAAGTACCTTCTGCGCAGGTCGCTGGCCAATGTCTTGCCAGATGAAGTGAACAAGCGCCCTAAGCGACCGTACAGAGCCCCAATTCTAAGAGCGTTCTTCGGCCCGGGTGCACCAGGTTACGTGAGTGAGCTCCTCAGCGAGGAGCGCCTGCAACGCACTGGGCTCTTCAACGCGGGCAACGTCACCAAACTCGCCCAAAAAGCGAGCCGCTACGCCGACGTAGGGTTCTCCGAGAGCGATGAGATGGGCCTCGTAGGGGTGCTCTCAACCATGCTTCTGGACGATGCGCTAGTGACCGAACCGAATCTGGCGCAGCCCGCAGTACCTAACCGGGTAGTAACGGGCGGCACCGTCGAGGTCGACGGTGGAGTAAGGCTCTCGTTATAGGTGGTGGCTAAACTCGGTGGTGCGGGAACGGTGGTGGCTTACACTCCGGCCGTGAGACCACTTGAAGAATGCGGGCGGAAGGTCTTGTGTCTATGAAACCCCGATACTCGAGGTTGCTGCACGACAGCCTAGCGATAAGCGCGGCGGAACACCCTAACAAGGTTGCGGTAATAACTGCAGACGAGCGCGTTACTTACGCGCAGCTTCTGCAGCGCGCCGAACGATTCGCCGTCCTTCTGCGCGGGTACGGCGTAGAGCGCGGCGACCGCGTGGCGATCTTTCTAGAGAACTCCGTAGATACCGTCGTGGGAATCTACGGCGCCCTGTACGCGGGCGCCGCCTTCATGGTCGTCAACCCGCAGACGAAGGAAGACAAGCTTCGGTACATACTTGATGACTCGGGTGCAAAAGCCGTGCTGAGCGAGGGCAGGTTGGCGAGGCTGGTCAAGCAAAGCATGAACGGCGCCGGCGAAACCTCGGCGCTGCAAGTGCTTGTAACTGCTGATCGAACGGCGAGTAAGAGCGCAGACGTAACAGACCCTCACAATCTTTTGCCAGACAACGCTTTCAGGGCTGTGAGCCTCAACGGCGATGGCAGCGAGAGCACGGGAACGCTTGAAAACCCAGGCACGATTCCCCTAGACCTTGCCGCCCTTGTTTACACCTCCGGCAGCACCGGCAACCCCAAGGGCGTCATGCTCAGCCACCAGAACATGGTGTTCGCACAAGGCAGCCTAGTAGAGTACCTGCGGCTATCTTCCAACGACATCATTCTCAACCTCCTACCTCTGGCATTCGACTACGGCTTGTATCAGGCCCTGATGGCAGTGCATCTCGGCGCCACGCTGGTGCTGGAGCGCACCTTCGCTTTCCCGGCGGCAATCGTCAAGCGAGTGCAGGACGAAGGTGTAACTGTCTTCCCCGGCGTGCCGACCGTGTTCGCAACATTGCTTACGCAGCACCGCAATAGCCCGATTAGCATGCCCTCGGTGCGCCGCTACACCAACACCGCAGCGCACCTGCCGGACGAGTACGTGCCAGGGCTACTAGAGATGAGCCCGGGCGCCCTCGTTTACAAGATGTACGGGCTCACCGAGTGCAAACGCGTGTGCTACCTCGAGCCCGAGCTGGTGCTCAGCAAGCCATCCTCCGTTGGCAAAGCGATACCCGGAACAGAGGCATACTTGCTAGGTGAGGACGGCGAACCGGTTGTCGCGGGCCAAACGGGAACCTTGTACGTGCGTGGGCCCCACGTGATGATGGGCTATTGGAACTTGCCGCAGCAAACAGACCACATGCTGAAGCCAGGCAAGTTCCCAGGAGAACGGGTGCTATGCACGCACGACTTCTTCCGTAAGGACTCCGACGGCTTCTTGTACTTCATGGGTCGTAGCGACGACATCATCAAGAGCAGGGGCGAGAAGGTAAGTCCGGTTGAGGTGGAGAACGCCCTGTCTGCCATTCCAGGTGTAAGTGAGGTCGCCGTTATTGGCGTGCCCGACGAGGTGCTAGGGCAGGCGGTGTGCGCTTACGTGGTGATGGATCCGGGCCAGTCCATAACGGAGCAGGCCTTCAAGCGTGAGGCTATGGCGCGCCTTGAGAGCTTCATGGTGCCCCGAGACGTCAGATTCGTGAGCGAACTACCAAAGACGGCCACTGGCAAGGTAAGGAAGAAGAGCCTAGTGGAAGAGGCCGCGAACGCGTAAACCTACTGATGCCGGAGCCGCAATAAGCTTCGGTAATGATAAGGAGTCCTGATAGAAATGGCAGTAAGAGTGGAAACGATAGATACCGAAGTGCGGCATTTCCTCGCTGAGAATTTCATCCTTGACGACGACGGTGCCGGCCTAGCCGCCGACGCGTCGCTTACGCAGGCGGGTGTGCTCGACTCAATGGGCGTGCTCGAACTAATCATGTTCATTGAGCAGCAGTACGGTCTCACCATTCCCGATGAGGACACGTTGCCCGAGAACCTCGACAGCGTGGCGCGCATAGTGGCGTACGTTAGCGGGCGCCTGGGGGTCGAGTCTAGTGGCTGAGGCCTTCGGACACAATGTGCTAGAGCTCGCCGACCCTGAAGCGACCATAGATAGTATCGCCAACGGGATGCGTGCGGAAGCGCGCGCGTTCCGGCGAAAAGGCGCAGTCCTGGGGCTCTCTGGCGGCATCGACTCCAGCGTGGTGGCCGCCCTAGCGGCCCGCGCGTTCGGGCCCGGCAACGTTCTGGGCGTGCTGATGCCAGAAGCCGATTCCTCGGACGACACGCTAATGCTCAGCCGCTTGGCGGCCGAGAGCCAAGGCATCGAGACAGCGCTGGAGGAAATCACGCCAATTCTGGACGCCGCGGGCTGCTACCGCCGCCGCGACGAAGCGTTCAAGCGCGTTATCCCAGCTTACGGACCCGGTTGGAAGGCCAAGATTGTACTGCCTAGCGTTCTTGAGTCTGATGCGTACCGCATCTTCTCAGTTGTTGCACAAGGTCCGGACGGAACCACCGTTAAGGAACGCTTGCCGCTGGAGGAGTACTTACAGGTGGTGGCCGCCACTAACTTCAAGCAGCGAACTCGCAAGATGCTTGAGTACTACCACGCAGACCGCCTGAACTACGTGGTGCTAGGAACGCCGAACCGCCTTGAGTATGACCAGGGATTCTTCGTCAAGAACGGCGACGGCTCGGCCGACATTAAGCCGATCGCTCATCTCTACAAGTCGCAGGTCTACCAACTGGCCGCCGCTTTGGGCGTGCCCGCTGAGATAAGCTCGCGGCCGCCCACAACCGACACATACTCCATGCCACAGAGCCAAGAGGAGTTCTACTTCTCGCTGCCCTACCACAGCATGGATCTCTGCTTGTACGCCGTGGATAATGGTGTGCTGGCTGCGGATGTGGCGAAGGCGCTGGAGCTTACTGAGGAACAGGTCGAGCGCGTTTTCAAGGACATTGCCGCAAAGAGGCGCGTGAGTCAGTACCTTCACGCGGTACCGGTGACATTGGCAGAAGGCGACGCCTGAAATATTGGAACCTCGGAGCGCCAACACTGGAACGGTAGATGACGCAACCGAGGGCCACACCTACGACGTGATAGTCGTAGGTGCTGGCATCGTTGGCCTGGCTACAGCGCTGGCACTCACGGATCGGTACCCAGGTAAGAAGATCCTGGTACTCGACAAAGAGCACAAAGTGGGCGCCCACCAAACGGGCCACAACAGCGGCGTAGTTCATTCGGGTATCTACTACGCACCAGGCTCGCTCAAAGCGGAGCTGACCAGGAAGAGCGTAGCGACCTTGCGCACCTTTTGCGACGAGCACAGCGTTGCGTATGAGGAGTGCGGCAAAGTAATTGTAGCTACCGACAGTTCAGAAGTAGCCAGGCTGGAGCAGTTACACGAGCGCGGTGTTCAGAACGGTGTGCCCGGGCTTCGGCTCTTGAGTGGGGAGGAGCTCAAAGAGATCGAACCCAACGCCGTCGGGGTTATGGCGCTTCACTCGCCGACCACCGCCATCGTGGACTTCGTGGGAGTATGCCAGAAGATCGTTGAAGCGCTGGTGGCGCGCGGCACCGAAGTCCACTTGGGTCGCAACGTCCAACGAATCGAGAGGCGTGGAGGCGTGTCGACAGTACAGGGCGCCGACTTCGCTTACTCCACCAACTACCTTGTGAACTGCGCCGGGCTTCATTCCGATCGAGTTGCGATGCTTGCAGGCACTGAACCAAGCGTAAGGATTGTGCCTTTCCGTGGTGAGTACTACATGCTGCGACCCTCCAGCGAGCATTTGGTCCGGGGCCTCATTTACCCGGTGCCCGATCCCACCATGCCTTTTCTCGGCGTGCATTTCACGAGGATGGTGAGTGGCGGGGTCGAAGCGGGCCCTAATGCCGTCTTGGCATTGGCGCGCGAAGGGTATTCACACACCCACGTGAACCTGACGGATGTAGCTGACATGGCCGGCTACCCTGGTTTCTGGAGGCTGGCCCGGAAGTACTGGCGGGTCGGAGCGTTCGAAGTGCTCAGGTCGCTGAGCAAGTCGGAGTTCGTAAGGTCTCTGAGAAAGCTAGTTCCTGCCATAAATGCAGAGGACCTCGTTAGAGGCTCCGCAGGGGTTAGGGCCCAAGCCGTGGACGCGGGCGGCAAACTGGTGGATGATTTTGTCATCCAGGCTTATGAGGGCGGACTCAACGTCCTTAACGCGCCCTCGCCCGCGGCCACTGCAGGACTTGCGATTGGTGAGTACATCGCCGAGCGTGCAAATTTGAAGTGACGAGAGCATCGTTTACGAGAACTCTAAAGGCCGCGTGTTGCGCCTGACGCCGAAGCTCAGCGTTCTACTGCTAATCTCACATATGTAATGAAACTATCGGCTATTGCAGCACCGCATTCGTTCGAGGCAGCTCTCAGAAGGACAGCCTAGGCCGTGACGCAAATACAGTGCTTTTTCTGTAAGAGGTATACACATAGAATTGCGGCAGTTTTGAGACGTTAGAGGGGGAGGCAGCGCCCCGAAGCATTCCGGCTTGCTCTGGAGGCCGAGCAAATGAGCTTAGCGAACGCAAAGATAGTTGCTAACGATCCGCCACTTCGTCGGCGTGGCGATAAGTACGATCCTCGGCTTGCGCCGATTGGCGTGCTTAGTCGGGTAATTGGCGACTCGGGACTGATTGTCGGCGCCGTTGTCCTCTCGCAGTTCCTGCTTGCGCTCTTCACTTCTGGCGCCCAGAACTCATGGGCTCAAGCAACGGACGGACTTACCTCGTTCGGTGCCCTGCTCGCATCTGCACTTGTGGTCTGCGTAATGGCGGTCAACGTTATCGCTGGTGTCTACGGCCGTCAGCGCAGCCTGCCACTCACGACAAAAATAGGCATGCTGGCGCTGAGTACTCTAACCGGCGTTGCGATTAGCGCCCTTCTGTTGCGTTCGCCATTAGCGGGTTCTGCGGTTCCGACTAGTGATCTAATCGCAGCTGGACTCCTGACGGTGTTGATTCTCCCAGTCTCGCGCTGGTGGTCATGGGCTTACCGACTAGACGTAAAGGGTGCGGAGTATTGGCAGGACCTCGCCTCAAGGCGCCGTTCTGCAGAAAAGTTGTTGGCGGCCGGAGTAGATGACAGTAAGACAGGCACCGTGCTCGTCATCGGCGGCGCTGGCTACATCGGCTCCGCCCTCTTGCCGCACCTTTTGGACACTCACGACAAGGTCAAGATCCTCGACGTCTTCATGTATGGACGCGAGACTATTGCGCCTTATCTTGACCACCCCAAGCTAGAAATCATCGAGACCGATTACCGTAAGCTCGAGCAGTTGGTTTCTGCTATGCAGGGAGTGGATACCATTATCCACCTGGGCGGGCTTGTAGGTGACCCAGCGTGTGCATGGAACGAAGCACTTACAGTGGAAGTGAACCTAACGTTCACACGCGTAATCGCCGAGGTCGCAAAGGCAAGCGGTATCAAGCGCTTTGTCTTCGCAAGCACCTGCTCCGTTTACGGCGCCAGCGACGAGGTGCTTGACGAGGAGTCCCCGCTAAACCCCGTGTCGCTTTACGCGCGCAGCAAGATCGGTTCCGAGCGAGTCTTACAGCGCCTTATGTCGCCAGAGTTTGCTGTTACGATCCTGCGGTTCGGCACTATCTACGGCTTCTCTGGTCGAACTCGCTTCGACTTGGTGGTCAACCTACTGACCGCCAAGGCCCACGTGGATGGCGTGATAACCGTCTTCGGTGGTGACCAGTGGCGGCCGTTCGTGCACGTTCAAGACGCCGCCAAGGCAGTAGCCGCCGTAGTCAACGCGCCTACCCCGCTGGTGGCGGGCCAGATTTTCAACGTTGGCTCGGAAGATCAGAACGCCACGCTTGGTGATGTGGGCCGAATGGTGAACAAGGCAGTGCCATCCGCCACGTACCTCGATTCCGGACTTGACGGTGACCGCCGCAACTACCGGGTGTCCTTCTACCGTATTCGTGACGTCATCGGTTTCAAACCCGATTGGACGCTCGAGCAAGGCATCGAGCAGGTTCTAGACGCCCTGAAGACAGGTAAGGTGACCGACTATCGCGATCCGCGTTACAGCAACGTCGCGTCGCTCAAGGAACTTACAGACCAGACTTACTTCTCTACTGCGGTGGACGACGCGCGCGCCCTGATCTTCGCCGGCGACGACGAGTACAGCGAAGCCCCGGTTGCTCACGGACCAGCCCACAGCCCTGCTGTTCCCGCAACCGCACCAAGCCCAGCGCTCAAAGCAACCCCGGTTCCACGCCCGCGTGAGGACGGCAGAGTTCGAGTAGGCGGTGGCGGCAAGTAGCTCAGTAATCTCCAGCCTAGCCGTAATACCACCTGTACCACTCCACAAACCGCCCCAGCCCCTTCTCAAGCGAGGTGCTGGGGCGGAACCCTACGTGCTGCGCGAGGGCGATCACGTTGGCGTACGTTTCGGGCACGTCGCCGGGCTGCATGGGCAGCAGGTTCCTCTCGGCCTTCACGCCGAGCGCGTCTTCGAGGATCTGGATCATGCGCAGCAGTTCCACGGGTTGGTTGTTGCCGATGTTGTAAACCCGGTAGGGCGCGTTCGAGGTGGCCGGGTCGGGCTGTGCGCCGCTCCAGCCGGGGTTCGGGGCGGCTACCCGCTGAGCGGTTCGGACCACGCCTTCCACGACGTCGTCTATGTACGTGAAGTCGCGGCGCATATCGCCGTTGTTGAACACGTTGATGGGTTTGCCCGCCAGGATGGCCTTGGTGAACAAGAAGTAAGCCATGTCTGGCCGGCCCCAGGGCCCGTAGACGGTGAAGAAGCGCAGGCCCGTGGTCGGCAGCCTGTACAGGTGCGAGTAGGTGTGGGCCATCAACTCGTTGGCCTTCTTGGTGGCCGCGTAGAGGCTCACGGGGTGGTCCACGTTGTGCTGCTCCGCGAACGGGATCGTGGTGTTGGCACCGTATACCGAGCTGGAGGAGGCGTACACGAGGTGCTGCACGCCGCCGCGGCGGCAGCTTTCTAGCACGTTCACGAACGCGACCAGGTTGCTGTCTACGTACGCGTGCGGGTGGGTTAGCGAGTAGCGCACTCCGGCCTGCGCAGCGAGGTGAATGACCACCTGGGGCGCGAACGCTTCGAACTCGGCCGCCACACGGGCGCGGTCGGCCAGGTCGAACTCTGCGAACCGGAAGCGCTCGTGGGGCGTCAGCCGTTCCAGGCGGGCGCGCTTTAGCGCCACGTCGTAGTAGTCGTTGACGTTGTCTATGCCCAGGACCTCGTGGCCCTGGCCCAGCAGCCTTGCGGCTACGTGGTAGCCCACGAACCCGGCGGCGCCGGTAACAACGTAGCGGTTGAACTGGCTCAAACCGTTAGCGGCGCCCAATCCCCGTTATCCGCCTGCCACACGGCCACCGAGGTGGGCGAGGAGCGCTCCAGCGCCTCGCGGGCTCGCGCGGCGTCGGCTGGGGAGGTGGCTACCGAGACGATGGTGGGGTAGGCCTTGCGCGCGTGGTCGGCTTCTGGGGGCTCTGGCTTGGGGAGCGGGCTGTTGAACAGGTAGCCGGCCAGCGCGCCCGCCAGGCCGAGCACCACTGCGCCTATGGCGGCTGCCCAGAACGGACCCACGGCCATGGCGGGCTCTTTGCCCATGAGGTTCAGTGCGCCGGAGCCGAGCATGAGGCCGAAGAGGCCGCCGCCCAGGAAACCGGCTACGAAGCCGAGGCTGAGACCCTTGTCGGAGGGAATCAGGCCGCGTTGTATGACGTCGGGATCCAGGTTGCGTTCGGTGCGCAGCACGTCGTCGGACGCTGCCGGTTGCAGGCGCACGCTGTTCTTGTCGAAGCCGGCGTCGACCAGGGCCGTGGCGGCGTCCTGGGCCGCCGACGGGTGCTCGAACAGGGCGGTGATGTTCTGGCGCGGGGCAGGCTCGTTCATGTCTCTAATATAGCGCTACCGACGGGCGAAGCTCACGCGCTGCGCCTCACCTGAACCGGGTGCCGACTGCGGGGCCGCGAGGA
>Ga0265293_10012557_pt1 | contig 11212 bp, 11 predicted proteins | sample Munlanlewell138R_FD_192505 | JGI IMG/M metagenome (GOLD analysis project Ga0265293, IMG submission 192505) | Leachate microbial communities from a municipal landfill in Southern Ontario, Canada - Leachate well 138R | ecosystem: Engineered > Solid waste > Landfill > Unclassified | place: Canada... | reverse complement strand
GGGATTATGAATATTATGCTGGTTTCGGTCACCGAACGCACCCGCGAGATCGGAGTTCGCAAGGCCTTAGGTGCGCGAAATCGGGACATTTTGCATCAGTTTCTGGCCGAGTCGATTCTGTTAAGCCTCGCCGGTGGGATTATCGGCCTGGCGGTTGGTTGGGGGGGCGGCTATTTTCTCGCGAACGTCTCTAATTGGCCGTTTGTATTTTCCTGGGGATCGGTCTTCTTAGCAATTGGCTTTGCCAGTTTTGTCGGGCTCTGTTTCGGCATTTTCCCAGCTATGCGGGCTGCCAAACTCCAACCAGTTGCAGCACTTAGACATCAATAACTTAAATTGATAACTTATTGGAATGCAAATTGAAAAGAAGAGGAATACCATAGGCTCCGTTAGAATATCCTACCATGTACTTATTTCATGGTTAGGAGGTCTTTCCGTATGCCGTTAATCATTATTGTTGGCGCTATAGTCGGAGCTTTATCGGTCTTATTGGTCTTGGCGGGAAACCCAGCTAATATGGGCGTTTGTGTCGCCTGCTTCTTGCGGGATATCGCTGGTGGACTAGGGTTTCATCGTGCAGGGGTTGTTCAATATCTACGCCCGGAGATCGCCGGATTTGTCCTTGGGGCCTTTGGGATTGCGGTGTCGAAAAAAGAGTTTAAAGTAACCGGTGGGTCGAGCCCGGTCATCCGATTTGTCCTGGGGATGTTCGTGATGATTGGGGCTTTGGTCTTTTTGGGCTGTCCACTGCGGATGGTTTTGCGTCTGGCGGCCGGTGACTTAAATGCGTTGGTCGGTCTTGTCGGATTTGCCGCCGGCATTCTTGTGGGAATTCAATTCTTGAAACGTGGCTTTTCTTTGGGACGGAGCCATGCTCAGGAAAAAGTAAACGGCTATATCTTGCCGATCATGGCTGCGGTTCTCTTACTTTTCCTTGCTATTCGTCCGGCATTTATCTTCTTTAGTCAAAGCGGCCCAGGTGCTGCGGCGGCTCCAGTCTTAGTTGCGCTGGCGGCGGGCTTAATTGTCGGCGTCTTGGCTCAGCGTTCACGTCTGTGTATGGTCGGTGGTATTCGCGATGCCATGTTGATCAAAGACTATTATCTCCTTTCCGGTTTTGTCAGCATCTTTGTTGTAGCGCTAATCGGCAACCTGATCTTCGGCCAATTTAATTTGGGCTTTGAAGGTCAACCGATCGCTCATAACGATGGTCTGTGGAACTTCTTGGGTATGCTGCTCGCCGGCTGGGGTTCAGTGCTCTTGGGTGGATGCCCGCTGCGTCAATTGATTTTGTCCGGCGAAGGCAACTTGGATTCGGTGATTACTGTTTTCGGGCTGCTCGCTGGTGCTGCGGTAGCGCATAACTTTGGCTTGGCCTCGTCTGCTGCCGGCGTAACTGCTAATGGCAAGGTGGCAGTATTGATCGGCTTTGTTGTCATGGCTGCGGTTGGCGCTCTTAGCCGTCCGGTGATCTTAGGCAAAAGTCAACGGGTCGAAAAAAGCGTTACTGCATAATATTGATAGGGGGTTCGTGATTGATGTCGAAATTAATAGATGCACGGGGACTGTCCTGTCCGGAACCTGTGCTATTAACTAAGCAAGCGATGAACGAGATCGGTCAGGGAAGCTTTGAAGTTATGGTTGATAACCAGACCGCCTGTTTCAATGTTTCCCGGGTTTGTAAGAATAACGGGTGGCAAACAGAGATCACCGTTGAAGGGACGGATTTCCGAATCGCCGTGTCAAAATAGGAGCGGTGTGTTTTAATGATGGTTGTTACCTTTCCATCTACCTATATGGCCTTGTCTGCGGAGAAAGTGGTTAAAACCGCAGGTTTAGAGGGAAAATTAATACCCGTCCCTCGCAAAATCAGTACAAGCTGCGGAATGGCACTACGCCTAGCAGACCGCCAGTTGGATCAGGTCTTAGCGGTTTTACACGAGGCCGGTGTTGAAACTGAAGGGGTATACGACTTAGCGGACAAGGAAAGGTGAGAAAGAGTGAAGGTTTATCTTGATAATAGCGCCACCTCCTGGCCCAAGCCAGAGGAGGTGTACAGGGCGGTTGATGATTTCGCCCGTAATATCGGCGGCAACGCTGGTAGATCTGCACATGATGATGCGATAGCCTCCGGCAGAGTACTACTGGAGGCCCGCATTTTAATTGCCCAGCTCATTAAAGCAGCTGACCCGGCCGAGATCGTTTTGGCCTTTAATGCTACCGATGCCCTTAACATGGCGATCAAAGGTGTGCTGGAGCCGGGTGATCATGTTGTTACGACCAGCATGGAGCATAACGCGGTCTTGCGTCCGCTAAACGGGGTTGCAGCGCGTAATCGAGTGACCTACACGATCGTGCAGTCCGAACCGACTGGATTTATCGATCCGGCGAAAATTGCTGCCGCGATCAGGCCGGAGACCAAGTTAGTCATCGTGAATCATGTTTCGAACCTGATCGGAACAGAGGCTCCCTTGGCCCAGATCGGCAAGATCACCACGGATAAAGGGGTGCTACTGTTAGTTGACGCGGCGCAAAGTGCCGGTAATACCCCGATTGATGTGCAGGCGATGGGCATTGATCTGCTAGCTTTTACCGGGCATAAGGCCTTGTTAGGCTTCCAGGGTACCGGTGGTCTCTATATCAGACCGGGGGTATGCCTAAAACCCTGGCGGGAGGGTGGAACCGGCAGCCAATCCGAGCTAGATGTTCAACCCGAGATGTTGCCGGATGCGCTAGAGGCTGGAACCGCTAACTGCCACGGTTGGGCTGGAGTTTGTGCTGGGGTGAAGCATATCCTGGAGGTTGGGGTCGAGACCATTCAGGAACAAGAATGGCGCCTGACCAAAAGGCTCCTGGAAGGGTTGGCGGAGATCCCCCGGGTCAAACTATATGGTCCGGATCCGAGTGTTCAACGGGGACCGATTGTCTCTTTTAATCTTGAAGGTATGGACGGTGGCGAGGTGGGCTATGAGCTGGCAGAGAGTTATGGTATCATGACTCGAACCGGCCTACATTGTACACCGCACTCCCACAAGACAGTGGGTAGCTTCCCCGAAGGTTCGGTCCGGCTTAGCCTGAGCCATTTTACTACGGCTGAGGAGATCAGCTATACGATTGAGTCAATTCGCAAGCTGGCGGCAAAGTGAATGTCAAGATTTAAGCGATGGACGAGTGGCAGTGTTTCAACTGCCGCTCGTTTTTTGTGGGTAGGTTTTCACCTGAGGTTGCTAGTCGACATAGACCTCGATATGCATTTGGCCGCTGGCACGGCTATCGACATCGACCTCGACAATCCTGCCGGTAATCTCTCCCTCGTCAATCATCGCGATGAGGTCTTTGATTCCGGACGAAGTAAGGTCGAGACCGGTATCTTTGAGAGCTTTACGCACTTCATAAGGGATGAAACTAGCGCTTAGGATGCCAAGGCGTGAAGCTGTTTTAATTAAACTTAGTGGGATGGTGGTATCCACCTTACCATTGGCTAGACTCTCGACTTTAACTCGGATAATCCGCTCACCAACTTGTTTGGCCGCTTTCTGTGGTTTAGTAGTGGTATTGAGGTTATTTAGGAGCTCGAGCCCCTCGGAAACCTCGATTGTGCCATCTTTGACTTGCTGGAGAATTTGTAATTTCTGATCGTTTTCGTTCATGAATAGTGGCTCCTTTCGGCCAAGCTGTACAGGCCTGACTATATTCTATTGCTATTTGGCCATTGTGAAACCAAGATTTGAGTTAATTGTATCATACACGGGAAGTTGGCCAGGACGGTTGTGGCTCTGGTGGCTCCAGGAAAAATTGCTGCCCAAATTTGGTTGATGAGAGAAGGAGTTTTCCGCTTCTCTGGGAAATCAAGTAAACGATAACTTAATAAACCGTGTTAGGTGCCCTCTGGGTTAAAAGGGAATCGGGTGCAAATCCCGAGCGGTTCCCGCCACTGTAACGGCTTGATTTGGCTTGCAGTCACTGGGGTTATCCCTGGGAAGGCTGTGAGCGTTTTTTGCCGGAGCCAGGAAACCTGCCTATGCGCGACGTTACGCTACTTTCGGTGAAAAAGGGGGCGACGGATTTGGATAACTTTGCTTATACTGACCCTTAGCTTTTCGCTAGGGGTTTATTATTGTGCCGAATTTAATTTTTGGAAAAGAGGATGAGATGATGCCCAGTATATATAGTAAATTGTGTTTACTTGTTCTTTTTTTATTAAGTTTAAGTGTTGCCGTGGTTGCGGCCGGATCGGACCCGATTGTGATCGTAGTAACCGGTACGATGCTGCCGAGTGAAATCAGTGCGACCCCATCACTAGTTGAGGTGATTGAGGTTGAACCTGTGGATGATCCGGTGAGCGTTGGGGATCTGTTGAACGAGGTTCCCGGGGTCGAGTTACATCAGAATTTGCCATTTCCCGGTGGGGTAAATACCGTTTCGATTTGGGGTAGCAATTCGTCACAAGTACTTGTATTGGTTGATGGGGTAACACTAAACCGCACGCAGGATGGCACCTATGATCTTAGCTTGCTACCGTTAGAAGCTGTTGAACGGATTGAAGTTCAAAAGGGAAGCAGCTCATCACTTTATGGAACATCGGCTATCGGTGGGGTAATTAATATCATTACTAAAAAGGGCTTTGAAACCGGAAGTAGCCTTAGTGTCGAGATGGGCAGTTGGGGTCAACAAAAATCGGTCCTGACTAGCCAAGGCGAGTTGGCTCCGGATACGTATTACGCTCTAAATTTAGGCTACCGTTTAGGGGATGGCTACCTGGAACATTCGGCCTATACCTCGGGTGATCTTTATGCCTCGGTAACCAAGGACCTTGATCTGTTCTCAAGTGTTAATATCAGTGCGCTGGCTATAGACAACCAGTCTGAGATTCCCTCGATGGGTGGGTTTTCAGAAGCTGATAAGCAGAGTAGCAGGCTTCGTCTTCAGGGTAGATATCTGCGTGAAGATGATGATGGAAGTCTAACCGAAGCAGCATTATGGCGGGATGCCGAGCAGATGGATTACCAGGATATCTTTGTAAGTAGCAAACACCGAACAAATGCGATCGGATACAACCTGGTCCGCTCCTGGGTGATGAATGATACAACGTTGAGTGTAGCTACTGATGGACGATTCGATGAGGTCAACAGTACAAATATTGACTCGGTTCAACAGATCTCAAATTATGGCCTGACTGCGGAAGTAAAGGCACCTTTAGGTGTAGGTTGGGAAGCGCTGGCTGTTGGCAGGGTTGATTACCACTCACAGTTCGGAGCTCATTTTTCACCCCGAGTTGGCCTGGTCAAAAATGCACTAGGGGGTCTGGTTAAACTCAATGTTGGCACAGCTTTCAAAGCGCCCACAGCTAGTGATCTGTTTTGGCAAAAGGATGCCTGGACGGAAGGGAACCCTGATTTGCGACCGGAGAGGGGTTGGAGCATTGAGGCACAATATCTTAACGAGTCACGGGCGGGTAGTCAATGGGGGATAAGTGGATTCTATCGCAAGGTCGATGACTTTATCGACTGGGCCGAGAATTCTTCAGGATTATATCAACCGCAAAATATTGCTGAGGTAGAGGTCATTGGCGCTGAACTATCGGCATCACAGCAAATCCGCTCTGATCTTACGGCTAAGGCGTATGCCACCATACTATCTGCGACCGGTTATGACAAGGAAGTTAGTTCCCTGGTTCCGCTCGAATATGGGTTGTCACTCCTGTACCGGCCTTCTCCCGAGCTAACCGGAACGATGAAGCTGGCCGGAGCCGGGAAGAGGAATAACGGATTAGCAGCTTATACTACTGTCGACCTTGGGGCAAATTATCAGCTTAAGCCAGGGGTAAAGCTGCATGCAACTGTAAGCAATCTCTTTGATGAGGAGTATCAGCTTGTTAAAGACTATCCAATGCCCGGACGCCAATTTAAAGCAGGAATCACCTGCTCATTCTAGACCGGCCTGGATTTGGTTGGCACTATCGTTCGGCCTACATTTGGCGCTCTTGATAGTGCCGGTGTCCGTGCCGCAGCCGATAGAACCGCTGAACATGATGGTGGTTCAGCTATATGAGGTGGCTCCAATTCTACCGGAGCCACCTCCGGTTGAGCTTACCCTACCAGAGCCGATCCAGGAGAGCAAACCGGCAGCAACGCCTGCGCCATTAGAGCGGAAACCGCCGCTGGATCCAGAGTCTACTATTAGCGAGCCGGACACTATTGACGAGCCCGTTACACCCGACCCACCTGTTAATCAGGTGAATATCACTGAACCACCTACTCCTCCCGCGGTCGAGCCCGAGGTTGAGCCACCTCCCGAGCAGCCGGTTGGGGTAGAGGAGTCAGTGACTACTACCATTGAACAGCTTGTAGAAGATTCGGAGCCTGAACGGATTAGCGAATCAGTCTCACCTCCCGTGTTAACAGAGGCGGAGATCCTTCCAGAACCACCAGAGGAGATCATTCAGGAAGAAATTGAGCTGCCAAGCTCGTTTTCGGTTGAGCCGGCTGAGGTTATTGCTGATGAGCGGGAACTACCGGCACAGCCTGACGAATTTCACCTCCCGGTGCCGGTCACAGAACCGGTGATGGTAAAAGAACAAATGGTGATCGACATGCCCATGGAGCAACCCACACCCCCTGTTGGATCGCCGAACGCTGCAGCGGCTGACCCCAACCCTCCCAGCGGCTTAACAGCGGTGGCCGAGGACGAAGCCGAGATTGAACCCGCAGGTGAAGAAGTACTACAGAGCATACCCCTACCCCCGCAAGTGTTAACCCAAACTGAGCCGGTCTACCCAATTCGCGCGCGTAGACGGGGTTGGAGTGGGGAAGTTGCTTTGACAGTGCAGGTCTTGGCCGATGGGTTGGTTGGTCAGATCCAGGTAGACACGACGAGCGGCTATCCTATTTTAGATGAAGCCGCAGTTGAAGCGGTGCGCAGTTGGTCGTTTGCCCCTGCCATGCTCGGCGAAAAGCCAGTAGAGGGGGAAATACCGGTTATTGTCAGGTTTACCTTGGAATAATTAAGGATGCATTGTATAATAATAACACGGTCTAACTGAAACTCGTTTTCAGTTAGACCAAATCAGAAAACGGAGACGAGCGGTATGTCGTTAAACAAACGTTTCTTGTTGATGCTGGCTTTAAGCTGTTTGGTTCTAACGCCATTACTCGCAGTTCCAATCTCCGCCGCAACCACCAATACCATTTCTGTAGTAACCACTCTGGCTTTCTTGGCCGACTTGACCCAAGAGATCGGGGGTTCCTATGTCACCGTCACGCATCTGGTCCCCGGGTTAGGGAGTCCGCACAGCTTCGAACCAACGATTAGACACCTAATGTTGCTGCAGGATGCAGACCTGTTTGTCCAGGTCGGATTAGATTTGGAGCCCTGGAGCGAGCAGTTGCTTAAGAGCTCCGACCGGGATAAACTACGGGCGATTTCTCTAGGGACCGAATCCGATCATGACCCACATATCTGGCTGGACGAGCCTCATCTGATCGCAATGATCGAGAAACTCACAAAAACACTAGCCGAGATGATGCCTTCGGGAGCAGATTATTTTGCTATCCAAGCCAAATCTTTTCTAGCTCGAGCCGAGGGGATTTTCGCCCGGTATCGCCGGATGATGCCACAGCAGGCTGTTAGTGTGGTGACAGCAGTACCGACCTATAGCTATCTATTAGCCGACTTTAACCTGCGGGAAATCGGCCCGCTTGAGGAGGGCCATGGCGATCAACCATCGGCCAAAAAGGTCGCCCAGTTGATCAGCCAGGCCAAGACAGACAAAGCGGTGGCTGTTATCTCCGAGCAAGGGTTTGACCACGGGTTTGGGGCGATTTTAGCCCAAGAAACCGGTTTGCCACTGGTTCTGTTAAGTCCAACCCCGGCTCCAAATGAGGATTATCTATCATTTATCCAGCGCAATCTAGAGATGTTAACCTCTGCTGTCACGGGAGTATTCGCCAGATGATCAGTTTTGACAGGGTCTGGGTTGGTTATGGGCGGCAATTAGTGCTCTCTGAAGTCAGCTTTGCGGTTGCTCCGGGCGAGTTTGTTGTACTCGTCGGCCCGAACGGGTCCGGGAAAAGCACTTTGCTCAAGACGATTCTGGGCCTCATCCGGCCGACCCGCGGGGATGTACAAGTCCTGGGTTATGCCAACAGAGAGGTCCCACGAGCCCGACATCAGATCGGCTATTTACCCCAGATCAGCCAGGTAGATCCAAAGTTTCCGGTTACAGCTTTTGATGTGGTTCTGATGGGCAGCTATGGTCAGCTAGGATTGCTCAGACGGCCAGGGCCGGCCCAACGTCAGCAGGCCGCTAAGTGCCTGGAGGAGGTGGGGTTGAGCACCTATCTTTCTAGCCCGTTCGGTTTCCTCAGCGGTGGGCAGCGGCAAAGAGTTCTGTTGGCCCGAGCTTTAATGGGTTCGCCTAAGCTCCTGTTGCTGGATGAGCCGACAGCGGCTTTGGATGTCTCAGCCCAGCATGATCTGGTTGAACTGATCTCGCGGCTCTGCCAGGAGCGTAGTTTAACTGTATTAATGGTAACACATGACGTGAATCTCATTGTCGATAAAGCTGATAAAATTGGCTATTTGAAAGGCACTATGCTGGCCTATGATATGCCGAATAAAGTCTTAAACCCTGAATTTCTCTCCCAAGTGTATGGTGCTAAGATCCTGGTTGTGGAGCATGATGGGCAAAAAAGAGTGATCGTAGGTGATTACCATGCTTGATTTGTGGCAGTATGCTTTTTTGCAACGCGCATTGATCTCCGCAATTGTCCTCGGGTTAACCTGTTCAGTGATGGGAGTCTTCATCGTCTTACAAGGTCTTTCCTTTGTTAGCGCGGGTATCGCCCATGGTGCCTTTGCTGGTGTTGCTTTAGCATTGTTGCTCGGCTTTAATCCGCTGCTTGGCGCGGCAGGTACCGCTTTACTGATGGCCCTACTGATCGGCCAGACCAAACGGAGGGGCCAGCTAAATCTGGATGCATCCATCGGGATCGTCTTCTCGGCCGCTCTGGCATTGGCTGTACTGTTTATCGGTTTGATGCCGGGCTATACCGCTGATTTAATGGGCTATCTCTTTGGAAACCTATTAGCGGTTAGCACTACTGATCTCTGGGTTAGCATTGCAGTAGGAGCGGTGGTACTTGCTACAATCGCGCTATTTTACAAAGAATTTCAGTTTACGGCCTTTGACCCGGTGATGGCGGAGGCTGCCGGATTACCGGTCAAGGCCCTGTTTGATGGGTTATTAGTCCTGGTCTCTCTGGCCATTGTGATTTCTCTCAAAGCGGCCGGGGAGCTACTGGTGATTGCTTTTATCGTCATTCCCGCTTCAACGGCCTGGCAGTGGAGCAGCTCTCTGGGGAAGATGATCTTGTTATCGGCCTGTTTTGGCGTATCCGCAGCTGTTCTCGGACTAGTCGTCTCGTATTACCTTGACATCCCAACTGGAGCTAGCATAGTGTTGATATTGATCCTCTTCTTTGCGGCCAGTTCCGTACTGGCCCCACAGCGGCGCACAGTCCGGAGGAAAAGAGGTCTCGAAGTTAAAGAGGTGTAACTATGGATCAGCGCATTAATCGGGCGACAGAGGTGCTAAGAGAGCACGGATACAAATTGACCAAACCGCGGCGGTTATTATTAGAATGGTTTTATCGTCGTGGGGAGCATGCTACTGCTCAGGAAGTCTTTGATTCGTTGTGCCGAGAGAAGAAGGAGATCGGTCTAACCTCGGTCTACCGCAATTTAGAAGTATTGGTTAAGGTTGGCCTGGTCCGCCAGATCTGCTTTCACGACGGTTACCACCGGTATGAGCCGGTTGCGCCTGGGGATCACCACCATCATCTGATTTGTTCGGACTGTGGACAGATTATCAAGTTTCACGGTTGTAACTTTAGTGAGTTAGAAGAGCGGTTGGAGCAAGAGACCGGCTTTACGGTAAATTGTCATCAGCTTCAGGTCTTTGGGACTTGCAGGCTCTGTCAGAAGGAATCCGCTGCTAAGAGGCGAATTGTCTAAGGTATTTTCCCCATGGAAGGCTGATTAATTTTTAATGAAGAATTCGCGCAGACAAGATTTTACTAAGGGTAATATTCCGAAGCACCTCCTGGCTTTCGCCACCCCGATGCTCCTGGGCAATATATTTCAAGCTTTGTATAACACGGTCGACACCATTTGGGTCGGGCGTTTTTTGGGTCCGGAGTCGTTAGCTGCGGTCTCAGTCGGCTTTCCGGTTATTTTTGTTCTGGTATCGCTGGTCATGGGTATCGGAATGGGCTCAACGGTTTTGGTCGCTCAATATGCCGGGGCCAGAGACTTTGACAAAGTGCGCAAGGTTGTCTTAAACTCGGTTTCCCTATTGACCGTTTCCGGCGTGATCATTTCAATTATCGGTTATTTCTTCAGCGAGGGGATGCTCCGGCTGATTAACACCCCGGAAGTGATCATGGCTGAAACGACCATCTACTTGAAGGTCTTTTCAACCGGTATTTCGCTGATGTTTATTTACAATGTGATAAGCGCGATTTTACGGGGGCTAGGTGACTCTCGCAGCCCTTTAAATTTCTTAATTGTGGCGACGATACTCAATATCATTTTAGATCCCATCTTTATTTTTGGTTTAGGACCGGTTCCGAGAATGGGTGTTGCCGGAGCAGCCTTGGCAACAGTCATAGCGCAAGGTGTTTCGGCGGTTATGGCGGTGCGCCATGTTTATAAGGTCAATGGTTTGCTCAGCAAAAACCTGGCTGATTATAAGTTGGAACGAGAATTAACCAGACTGACCCTGAAAATTGGTTTGCCGGCCGGGCTGCAGCAGACGGTAGTTTCCATGGGCGCCTTAGTTATGACCAGTATTGTCAATGGCTTCGGCGAGTTGGTCGTTGCGGGCTATGGTGTTGGTGTACGACTGGACCAATTTTTCTTTATGCCGGCGCAATCCATTGCCATGGCGGTCTCCGCGGTGGTTGGACAGAATTTGGGCGCAGGCTTAGAAAAGCGGGCCAAAGAGTCGCTGCGCTGGGCTATTATTTTAAGCGGTTCGATCTCTTTAACCGTTGCCATCGCCATGCAGTTCTTGGCCTGGCCCATCTCTAGTATTTTTAGCACCGACCCCCGAGTATTGACCCATGCCACACAATATCTGAGGATGATTTCGCTGAGCTACGTGCTTCTAGCTACGATGTTCTCGATTACCGGCTTTTTGCGCGGTGCCGGA
>Ga0265293_10012556_pt1 | contig 11212 bp, 5 predicted proteins | sample Munlanlewell138R_FD_192505 | JGI IMG/M metagenome (GOLD analysis project Ga0265293, IMG submission 192505) | Leachate microbial communities from a municipal landfill in Southern Ontario, Canada - Leachate well 138R | ecosystem: Engineered > Solid waste > Landfill > Unclassified | place: Canada... | reverse complement strand
GAGGTTAATCCCTGATTTCGAGGTGCTGGTGCCTAATTTTGGCTTTTATACCGACAAGGAAGTGATGGATAGAGGCACGAAATTAGAATTGATCTCCAATTACGGTGTCGGCTACAATAACATCGATGTGGATTATGCCACGAAGAAAGGGATCGCGGTAACCAATATACCCAACAGTACACGCGAGCCTACTGCCGAGTTTGCCTTCGCTCTTCTCTTGGCGGCAGGCCGCCGGGTGGGATATTACGACCGGAAGTTGCGTACCCCCGAAGGTGTGAGTTGGGGAACCTACAAGGATGGGGGGATGCCGGTATATGGTAAAACACTGGGTATCATTGGCATGGGGCGTATCGGGCAATCGTTGGCCCGCCGCGCGGTAGCCTCGGGAATGGATATCGTGTACCACAACCGGAATAGGTTGGACCCGGCCATCGAGCGGCAGTATAACGCGCGGCTCGTGACATTCAACGAGCTTCTATCGACGGCCGATTACATCTCGCTCAACGCCCCTTCCACCCCGGAGACCTACCGGATGATGGGAGCGGAGCAGTTTAACCGGATGAAGCCAACCGCGGTGTTTATCAATACCGCTCGCGGGAATATGGTGGACGAGGAGGCGCTGGCACGGGCCTTAAAGGAGGGGGCGATATGGGCAGCGGGCCTGGACGTGTACGAGAATGAACCCCACATCCTTCCCGAATTACTGAAGCTCGACAACGTGGTGCTCGCGCCCCATGCCGGCACCAAAACAGTGGAGGACCGGATAAACATGTCCATCGAGATGAGCCAAAATATCGTGGGCTTTTACGAGGGGACGTTCCCGGTGTCAAGGGTTAACTGAAAACGATTCGGAAAGCCGATTACCGGCAACACGGGCAGGCCGGGCAGCGTCCCGTTGCAACGGGAGAAATGAGGTAGCTTACAATGAGGGTAGAGACACATACATTATCGAACGGGATGCGCGTTATCCACCGCCCGTTTCCTTCGGAGGTATCATACTGCGGCATCGCCATCAACGCCGGTGCCCGCGACGAGCACCCCGGGGAGCACGGAATGGCTCACTTCGTGGAGCATATGCTGTTTAAAGGAACATCTAAAAGAAGGGCGCATCATATTGCTAACCGCATGGAGAGCGTGGGCGGCGAGCTCAACGCGTATACTACCAAAGAAGAGACATTCATCTACTCCGCGTTCCTCGGGGAGTACTTTCCCCGCGCGGTGGAGTTGCTGAGCGATATCGTGTTGCGCTCCGAGTTTTCCTCCCGTCAAATAGAACGAGAAAGAGAGGTTATCCTTGACGAGATATTCTCGTACCAAGACTTCCCGTCGGAGCAAATATACGACGACTTCGAAAACCTGGTATTTCAAGGCCATGACCTGGGGCATTATATACTGGGTGACGCCGATAGCCTGGAAGGATTCACCACCCGTTCGCTGAAGCGGTTCGTGCAACGGCAGTATCAACCGTCTGAAATGATTTTCTTCTCTTTCGGCAAGACGCCGTTCACCCAGGTAACGCGCCAGCTCGAGAAGCACTTTTCGTTCCCGGCCCCCGGGCGCGTTCCGGCGAAAGCGCGCGTGGCGCCCGGAAACTTAGTGCCGGTAGAAGTAGAATTGCAAAAAAACACCACCCAGGCACACGTGATGCTCGGGTGGGAGGCTTTTAGCATGCACCACCCCGATAAACACGCGCTGTACCTCCTTAACAATATCCTGGGCGGGGGGAGTTTGAACAGCCGGTTCAATACTTCGCTCCGGGAAAAAAACGGGCTGGTGTACCACGTGGAGTCGAGCGCCACCTTCTACAGCGACACCGGGCTTTTTAGTGTTTACTTTGCCTGTGACCCGAAATACCGGGAGCGGTGCGTCCGGTTAATCGAAAAAGAGATCGAGAAAATCAAGAAGAAAAAATTAACCCCGATGCAGTTATCCCAGGCAAAGCGCCAATGGAAAGGACAACTGGGCATTGCTGCCGAGAACAACGAGAACAGCTGCTTGAGCATGGCGAAGAACTACCTCCACCAGAAGCGCTTCGTGCCGCTAAGCGAGGTGTTTAACCGTATCGATCAAATCACGGCCGACAAGATCCAGGAGGTAGCAAACGAGATTTTTTCCGGTTCTCGTTTCCGGTTGAGTTACCTGTAATTGCTGTTTTAGATTATTTCTAAATAACACCTGCCGCGGGCTCCTTCCGAACAAAAAAGCGGTAGGAACGTTTAATTCCTGTCTTAAGCGAACGCCCTCTCAAACAAAAAATCGGTGCGTTCGCGCGCGTCCAGGCGCGTAGATCGTGAATTCAGGAATTACTTAACTAAAATGATTGAATTATGAAGAAAATGAGAATTATGCTGGTGGTTGCTATGTTTGCCTTGGTATCCGCTGTAAGTGCGCAGACAAGCTTGGGAGTTAAAGGCGGCGTTAACATGTCCAATTTTTATGGAGATGATCTGGATGACCAGAACGTTAAAATAGGCTTCCATGTAGGTTTGGCAGCTGACTACGAGTTTGCATACAACTCAGCGATACAAACAGGGTTGTTTTTCACCACGAAAGGAGCAAAATATAGCGAGTCAATAGGCGATGCCACGGCAGATTTTACTGTAAACCCGATGTACCTGCAACTGCCGGTTCATTATGCGTATAAATTGGATGTAACCCCCGGAACACGCATCGTATTCCATGCCGGCCCGTATGTTGCTTATGGTATAGGCGGCAAATCAAAACTCAGCGGCTCGCTCGGAGATTGGGAAGACGAGACCGAGTGGGATGTATTCGGCGATAATGGCTTCCTCAAGAATTTCGATGCCGGTTTAGGCCTCGGCGTGGGCGCCGAGTTTGGCCCAATTCTGCTTGACCTCGGTTGGGATATGGGCCTTGTAGATATCGCGGACTCGGACCAAGGAAGTATAAAAAACCAAAACGCGTATCTATCGGTAGGGTACAAGTTCTAAAGTCCCTTCCGGTAAAGGTAAAAAAATATTTATTCACATACTTAACAGGGCTGTCCAAACACTGGACGGCCCTTTTTTCTGCTGTTTGTCACTCTTTATTCGCAAAACACTGTTAAAAAATAAAGAGTTGTATGAAAAACAGCCAATTCTAGCTATGTTTGCAAAATAACCCTTTGACGATTCGTGACGTAAGAAAATTTACCCGCCGTAAAGTGTAAGCCCATGATGCGATTGCCCCGTTTCCTGTTGTTTCTTTTATTATTTACTGGGTGTAATCTGTTGCTCCCGGGCCAATCATCATATCTCTTCAAGCAGCTGGAAGTGGGAGACGGACTTTCTCACAACCAAATAAACCATATCTTCAAAGATCGACGCGGTTTCATGTGGTTCTCTACCGCGTCGGGACTAAACCGGTACGACGGGTATAAATTCAAGCTGTTTTTTCATGACCCGGACGACGACAATTCATTGCCCGACAACTTTGTGATGAATGTGCAGGAAGATGGGGAGGGACGGCTATGGATACAGACCGCGGGTGGATACGTGGTATACAGCCCGGAAAAGGAGAAGTTCCTGGAGTGCGGGGACTTGCTACGCCAGATGGGTGTCACGAGCCCGGTGGACCTTATTTTTATCGACAACCATAAGAACATATGGTGTTACGCGGCTTCGATGGGATTTTACCGGTACCAACCGGGCAGGGGCGCCTCCGTTTTTTTTCCGCAAAACGGGGAAAAAGGACAATTAAGCGCCGGTACCATCACCGACCTGAAAGAGTCTGAAACCTGCTACCTGTTTGTTTTTCAATCGGGACTGATTCAATTCATGGATAAGCAGCGCTACCGCGTTCATCGCACGGACGATCACGTCATGCAGCAACAGAAGGGACACGCGCATAACTACCAAGCGTTTGTTGACGCGGACAACGATGTATGGATCTACTCCGATGTGCCAAACGGGGCATGGGTATATGGCTCCAAGGACGAAGGGTGGAAGCATGTAGGGACAAAGCAGAGTGACTTTCCGTTTTACTTGTCAAGCGACATGCTCACGGATATTATCCAAGATTCCAGCGGGGCTATTTGGATGTCTACCGACCACGGGGGCATCGATATCATTGATAAAAAAGAAAACCGGCTGACCAATCTGCGAAACCAGCCGTATAACAAGCGAAGCATCGCCCACAATAGCATTAAGTGTAGTTATGTCGACGATACCGGCATCGTCTGGATAGGCACGCATAAAAACGGGATATCATATTACAGCAAGAGCATCTACAAATTTGGCATTGACCATCTCAACTACTTCCGAAGGATAGATAATTTCAAGCCCGACGGGAACTCCATCATTAAAGATGGCGACGGGAACATCTGGGTAGGTTCTAACGGGAGCGGGCTGGTGCGCGTGGACACAAAAACGGGCGGCTACCATCTTTACCGCCACGACCCGAGGGATGCCGCCTCCTTGACCAACAACGTGATCGTGAGCTTGTGTGCCGCGAAAAACGGGAAACTGTGGATCGGCACCTACCTGTCGGGCTTGGACTGCTTTAACGGGCGGGAGTTCATCCATTACCGCCATGACCCCGCCAATCCCAACAGCCTTGCCAACAACAATGTATGGTCCATTGTTGAAGACCGGGCGGGAATGATTTGGATTGGCACGCTGGGGAGCGGGTTGCAAAAGCTTGATCCGTCCACCGGTAAGTTCACCACGTTTAATAATGGGTCGGGGCACCTGCTATCCTCCGAATTTATCTCCTCTATTTTCCCGGGTAAGAATAATAAGTTGATCCTCGGGACCGCGATCGGGATTACCCTCTTCGATATGGAGACCCACCGGTCCGAGGTGCTTACCGGCAACCGGAAAGGAGATCAGCCCTTCACCAACTTGAACGTGAACCATGCCTACGAAGACAGCCGGGGGCTTGTCTGGGTGGGGACACGCGACGGGTTGAATATATGGGATCCCCGGCAAGATAAGGTAACCCGGCTCTATAAAAGCGACGGGCTTACCGACAACGTGATCTCGGGAATCATCGAGGACAATCAGTATAACATGTGGGTCACCACCTCCAACGGGGTATCGAATATCCTCGTGGAAACCGGTTTGGAAGGGAGCGGGTATCGGTTCTCCTTTGTGAATTACTACGAGGGAGATGGGCTTCAAGGCCACGAGTTTAACTTGCGGTCGGTATTCAAGTCGCCCGACGGGGAGATCCTGCTTGGCGGGACCAATGGGTTCAATATAGTTAACCCGGAAAATATCCTTTACAACACCGCGCGCCCCAAGGTCCTTTTTACCGGCCTGAAACTGTTCAATGAGGAGGTACGGGTGGGAGCGGAATACAACGGAAATAAGATCTTGTCGTCGGAACTGAACTTGACACGGGAGGTCACCTTTAAATACGGGCAAAACGTTTTTTCGATCGAATTCTCTGCCATGAACTACGTGCTCCCCGAAAAGACCACGTTCGCGTACCTGCTGGAGGGGTTTAACACCGATTGGCTGGTGACCGACCCCGGAGCGCGCAGTGTTACCTACACCAACCTCGCCCCCGGGAAATACACCCTCCGGGTGAAAGCGGCAAACAGCGACGGCTTCTGGAGCGAAGAGTCCACCGCGCTGAAAATTCGCGTGAAGCCTCCTTTTTGGCTATCTACCGGTGCCTATATCTTCTATGCCTTCCTGCTGATTTCTATTCTCTTGTTAACACGCTACATGATTATCCGGAACGAGCAGCAGAAATTCAAGCTGAAGCAGGTGGAGCTGGAGGCACAACGGAAACACGAGCTGGACGAGATGAAGCTCCGGTTCTTCACCAATGTCAGCCACGAGCTCCGAACCCCCTTGACGCTCGTGATCTCTCCCTTGGAGAACATGATGAAGTCTATCCCGGACAACCAGCAAAAACAGCAGCTCACGTTGATCCACAAGAATACCCTCCGTCTATTGAACATGGTGAACCAGCTCCTGGACTTCAGGAAAAGCGATGAAAATGAGCACTCCCTGAATTTGTCTTATGGCGATATTATTTCGTTTCTGGATAATTCATGCAAGTATTTCATGGAATACGCGGAAAAGAAAAGTATCCGGTTGACCTTCTTTTCGTCGGTGGACGAGTTGAGGATGGTATTCGATGAAGACAAGATGAGGAAGATCATGATGAATCTTATCTCCAACGCCCTGAAGTTTACCGAGAAAAACGGCACGGTGGATGTGCTGGTCAAGCTCTTGCCCGTGAATAGCAAGAACGATCCCGAACTGTTGGAGATACGAATAATAGATACCGGCATAGGTATAAAAGACGAGGAGAAAAAACGGATCTTCGAACGATTTTACCAAGGGAAGATACGAAACGACGATTTCCCCGGGAGCGGGATCGGGTTGCATATCGTGAAAGAGTTCGTCTCCATCTGTAAAGGAACCATAGAGGTATACGATAACGTGCCCAAGGGAAGCCTGTTTCTTCTTCAATTTCCGGTGGACAGGCTTGAGTATATCGCTTCTCAACCCGGTGTGCCGAAAGAGAACCAACAAGCCGCTCTTGTGGATGAAGAACACGGCGGGGAGAACGAGGAGGCGTGGAAAAGTGAGGGGACACGTATCCTGGTGGTAGACGATAACGACGACTTCCGGGATTTTATGAAAGATACGTTGAAAAAAGAGTTCGCGTTGCTTGAAGCCTCCAATGGAAAAGAGGCATGGAATAAAATTATAGAGTATTCCCCCGATATCATTATCAGTGACGTGATGATGCCAGAGATGGACGGCTATGAGCTGTGTGAGAAAGTGAAAAACGACGTGCGCACCTCGCATATTCCCCTTATTTTACTCACGGCGCATACAGCGCAAGAACAAGAGCTCAGGGGCCTTGAAACAGGCGCGGACGACTATATCACGAAGCCGTTTAACCTGGATATTTTTCTTCTCCGAATCAACAAGATACTGGAGTTGAGGTCGTATCGCCAGAGCCGGTTTAAACACCAAATTAAAATTGAGCCGGCGGAGATTACCATCACCCCGTTGGACGAGAAACTTATCAATAACGCGATCAAACTGGTGGAGGAAAATATCGATGACAGTGATTTTTCGGTAGAGAAACTTAGCAAGGGGCTGGGAATTAGTCGGGTGCATCTCTACAAGAAGATGACCTCCATCACCGGGAGGAGCCCCATCGAGTTTATTCGCGTGATTCGCCTCAAACGTGCCGCCCAACTGTTGCGCGAAAGCCAGTTAACCGTCTCCGAAATATCGTATCAGGTGGGGTTTAATAATCCCAAAACATTCAGTAAACACTTTAAGGAAGAGTTTGATCTTTTGCCTTCTCAATACCAGCAAAACGCGTCAGAGGCTCCGCGTGCTAACTCTTAGGCCTCGTTGTGAACATTTAACATACCTTTGGGAAACAAAACACCCCCCTCGGTTATCAAAGGCGGTCGTGCCCCGCAACATTGCTTCCCGCTTGAAGCCTGGATTATGTTTAATTTTACAAAAAATAATCTTTGGCTTTGCTTGTGTGGTATGTATAGCTAAATATGTCGACTATCACTATTTAGTGACCCATTACCGATTTATAGGCTACCTGATAAATAACTCACTTCGTTCAAACAGCTTATCAGATCACGCCTATTTCATCGAACGGGTAGCCCACTAAATAGTTAAATGTCTAATATTTAGCTATGCATCCAGTTGCGGAAGTTCAATAAACTATATCAAATGGCACGTGTTTTTTGTATCGTATGTAGTACCCTCTTCTTTCTGTCCTGCGCGACCACCGGTGTAGAGAAAACAGACAATGGAATCATTGTCCGCGTTAAACAGGAAAACAGTCACGCCGTGAAAACAATCCGGCTCAACGTGATTGATAACAACATCATCCATGTATCGGCCATCCCCGGGAAACAATTCTCCGACGAGAAAAGCCTGATCCTACAGCCGGGATTGAAACGATCGGGAACGTTTAAGGTACATGAGAAAGAAGACGAGGTGACCCTTTCCACCGACTCGCTGAATGTTGTCATCCGAAAATCAACCGGCGAAATAGCCTTCTTGAATAAAAAAGGGGAGTATATCCTCCAAGAAAATAGCGGGGGAGGAAAAACATTTATCCCCATTGAAGTAGAAGGGACAAAGGGGTACACGGTGCACCAGCTGTTTGAGTCGCCCGACGACGAGGCATTCTACGGGTTGGGCCAACACCAGGCCGACGACTTTAATTATAAAGGAAAGAACGAATCGTTGTTCCAGTATAACACCAAGGTATCCGTTCCGTTTGTTATTTCCAGTAAAAACTACGGGATCGTGTGGGACAACTACTCCTTGAGTAAATTTGGCGACACGCGCGACTACGCGGACCTGGACCAGTTCAAACTCTACGGGGACGATGGGACCGAAGGGGGGCTCACCGCCACCTACTCCAGGAAAGGAGATCCCGCCGGGACAATCGTGCGCCAAGAGAGCAAGCTCGATTACCAATTCATCCCATTACTGGAGAATTTTCCGAAAGACTTCGACCTGAATAACTCCCGCGTCACATGGAGCGGCGAACTGGAAGCCCCCGAAAGCGGGCTCTACCGCTTTTTCTTGCATTACGCCGGATATACCAAGGTGTTTATAAACAACGAGCCGGTGGTGGAAGAGCGCTGGCGTACCGCGTGGAACCCCAACAGCTACAAGTTCGAATACCCCTTGAGGGAAGGGGAGAGGGTGCCGCTGCGCGTGGAGTGGGAGCCCGATGGCGACGTGTCATACATCGCCCTGAAAGCATTAAGCCCCGTTCCCGAGGAAGAACAAAACAAACTCTCTCTCTGGAGCGAGATGGGGAACGGCATCGATTACTATTTCGTGGCCGGGAATAACATGGACGAGGTGATTAGCGGATACAGGACTCTCACCGGGAAGTCGCAGATCATGCCCAAGTGGGCCATGGGATTCTGGCAGAGCAGGGAGCGTTATAAAACCCAAGACGAACTGCTGGAGACGCTGGCCGAGTTCAGGAAACGAAATATCCCCATCGATAATATCGTACAGGATTGGAGCTACTGGCCCGAGCCATCGTGGGGGAGCCACGAGTTCGACAAGGAGCGGTTTCCCGATCCGCGGGGAATGGTAGATCAGGTGCACGATATGAACGCGCGGATCATGATTTCGGTATGGCCCAAATTCTACGTGACTACCGAACATTTCAAGGAGTTTGACGAAAACGGCTGGATGTACCAACAGGCAGTGAAAGATAGCATCCGGGACTGGATTGGCGAAGGGTATGTCGGCTCGTTTTACGACGCGTACGCCGAAGGTGCCCGCGAACTGTTCTGGAATCAACTGGAAGAGCACCTCTACACCCATGGGTTCGATGCCTGGTGGATGGATGCGTCCGAACCGAATATACAGGATAATACCGATATGGAGTACCGTAAGCTGCTGTGCGGCCCTACCGCCCTCGGACCTTCCACGAAATATTTCAATGCTTACTCGCTCGTGAATGCCGAGGCGATATACGAGGGGCAGCGAGGCGTGAACCCCGACGACCGGGTGTTCTTGCTCACCCGGTCCGGTTTTACCGGCATTCAACGCTATTCAACCGCGGTGTGGAGCGGCGATATCGGTACCCGTTGGGAAGATATGAAAGCACAGATCTCCGCCGGGCTCAATTTTGCCCTATCCGGCATACCCTACTGGACCATGGATATCGGGGGCTTCTGCGTGGAAAGAAGGTACGAGCGGGCGCAACGCCATTACAACGCCACGGGCATCGAAGACGAGGATATGAAGGAGTGGCGAGAATTAAATACGCGATGGACGCAATTCGCCGCCTTTGTGCCGCTGTTCCGCTCACACGGGCAATACCCCTATCGGGAGCCGTTCCACATCGCCCCCGAGAATCACCCCGCGTACCAATCCATGCTCTACTATAATAAACTTCGCTATCGCCTGATGCCCTATATCTACACGCTGGCCGGGATGACATACTTCAACGACTACACCATTATGCGCGCGTTGGTCATGGATCACGGCAACGATCGGGAAGTACATGATATTGGCGACCAGTATATGTTTGGGGACGCGCTCATGGTGTGCCCGGTGTATGAATACCAGGCGACCGACCGGGAGGTGTATTTCCCGGGCACCACCGGCTGGTACGATTTCTATACGGGGAAATTCATTGACGGCGGGCAACGGCTACAGGTGGATGCCCCTTACAGCCGTATGCCGCTCTACGTGAGAGAAGGGGCCATCATCCCGTTCGGCCCCGAGATAGAGTATACCGACGAGAAAAAGCCGGAGCGGGTCACGCTCTACGTCTTTGCCGGGAAAGACGGGGCCTTCACGCTCTACGAGGACGAAGGAGTGAACTACAACTATGAAAAAGGAGACTACGCGACCATCGATTTCCGGTACGACGACGCGTCGCGCACACTCGTGATTGGCGACCGGGAAGGATCGTTCGAGGGGATGCTGCAAGAACGCGTGTTCAACGTGGTATATGTGGATAAAGGGAGTGGGCAAGCAGTCGATCCCGACGCGAAAGGGATCGAGGTGGCCTACACCGGGGCCGGACAAAAAATAAAAGTAGGACAATGAAAAGCAGGATCGCCATGCTATGGCTGGCCGGTGTTGTACTTGCCGGGCTCAATGCTTGCCGGGGCGAGGGACAGAATCCCCGGGTGACCGAGCGCTTCAACGACGGGTGGCACTTTCACCTGGGAGATATTCCCGAGGCACGTGCCCCGCGGTTCGACGACAGCGGGTGGAGGGAGCTGGAACTACCCCACGACTGGGCCATTGAAGGCGATTTCAGCGAAGAGCACCCCTCGGGAAGCGGTGGCGGCGCATTGCCCGGCGGTATCGGGTGGTACCGTAAATCGTTTTCACTCGCCCCCTCCGACCGTTAGAGCGTATGCGGAGATCAATCCTGAATCCGGCAAGCTTGTCTTTGGAGACATAGAGAATAACGGCCGGCTGCGCGTCGAGATCTATAACGAGTTTGGAGCCACTGGAAGCAACCCGTCTATCGATCCTTCCTCCATCAAGTTCGCTAAGAACATGGTGGTTACATTCAGCCTCACCGGTATTACCGGAAACCTGAAAAGTGACGCGACAGGTTCGTACGTGGCAGGTCTCCAGTACACCGACCCCAGCTGGAACGTGAACTATTGGTCGGAACTCGATATGGGGATCTATGAAGCCATGGTAACGGGTGATGGGACGTACACCGTGTGGATGGAAGTCACTGCGCAAGCCAACGGTGCCCTCGTGTT
>Ga0265293_10012555_pt1 | contig 11212 bp, 12 predicted proteins | sample Munlanlewell138R_FD_192505 | JGI IMG/M metagenome (GOLD analysis project Ga0265293, IMG submission 192505) | Leachate microbial communities from a municipal landfill in Southern Ontario, Canada - Leachate well 138R | ecosystem: Engineered > Solid waste > Landfill > Unclassified | place: Canada... | reverse complement strand
TGGGCATTATCAGAAAATCTTAGAGAAAGTATATTAAAAAAGGGTTTATGTAAAAATTATAATCTAAAAGAATATATTAAAGAAAGTTATGATAATACCATTAATAAAGTTGTATTAAATAGTAATGATGACTTTGAAAACAAGTTTCGTAAAATAAATTACTTGACTATTAAATGGTTTATGAACACGCTCTTAGAAAGGGCTAATTGCTCAGCTAAATATGCAGGAATTAAGATAAGAGTACCTTTTGCAGATTATAGAATCTTTGAGTATATATATAACCTTCCAGCAATTTATAAACTTGGATTAATACATAGTAATGAACCTATTGAAAAATATGTGTTACGTAAAGCTTTTGAAAGAGAACTTCCAAAAGATATTGTTTATAGAAAGAAATCACCATTTCCTAAAACTTATGATAGTACATATTTAAATTTAGTTAAGAATGATATTATTAAAATTATAAACAATCAATCTAGCCCTTTACTTTCATTAATAGATAAAGAGTATGTTGAAGGTATTATTTCAAACAATGGTAATTATATAACTGAAAATTGGTTTGGGCAACTAATGACCTACCCTCAAACACTAGCATATTTAATTCAAATAAATATGTGGCTTGAAGAATATGATATCTCAATAGTTATTTAATTATATAATGGAAAAAAGTTACGAATAATCGTAACTTTTTTCATATATATAAATCAATTTGTTTTTGAGGCACCTTGGCTGATGAGACCAAGGTGCTAAAGGAGAGCGTTTTAATCCGTAAGATACAAAATATATTAATACTTTGTATAAGCGCACCTAATGTGCACCCAGATTAAAACATATATATTAATGGCTCTTGCGAGCCGCTAACAAATTAACTAACTACAGACTTAAAATTATTTTTTCTTTTTTATTTACAACTGTATTTATTATAACACTCCTCTTGTTTTATGTCAAGTAATTTCTTTTGATTTATTCTTTTTTCTATCATTTTATAGACATTAATAATATATTTTTGTATAATAGCATTCTGGGAGGAATTATAATGTTACAAGAAATTATTGGAAAATCTCGTAAAGCTATAGATGATTTTGAAATGATAGATGACGGTGATAAAATCGCTGTTGGTTTATCAGGTGGAAAAGATAGTATTACGCTTTTATACACCCTATATTATTTAAAAAAATTTTATACTAAGAAATTTGATATAATGGCAATTAGTATACATCCTGGTAGCGATACATTTAAAACTGATGAATTAGAAAAACTATGTCAAGAGTTAGACATTGAATATTTAATATATAATTCAAATATTGCAGATGTTGTTTTCAACATACGTAAAGAGAAAAATCCTTGTTCTTTATGTGCTAATATGAGGAGAGGAATGTTAAACAGTTTGGCTGCTGAGCACGGATGTAATAAAATAGCTCTAGGTCATCACATGGATGACTTAATGGAAACGTTTTTAATGAGTTTGTTCTTAAATGGCAAAGTACATACATTTGCACCGGTAACGTATTTAAGCAGAAGTAATGTTAAAACCATTAGACCTATGATATATGTCGAAGAGAAACTTATTCGTTCTGTCGCTAAACAGAAAAACTATCCTGTTATGGGAAAATGTTGCCCTGCTGACGGCTTTACGAAAAGAGATTATATGACAGATCTTCTAAAATCTATGAGGAAAGATATTCCTAGAGTAAGAGAACATGTTTTCGGAGCAATAAAACGTTCTAATATAAAAGGATGGGAGAAGCTTTCAGGCGCTTCGTCTACAAACAACAAATTATCAAATAAATAATATAAACAACTAGGCCTTAAGTTTTTGGGCCTAGTTTTAATTTATATAATATTCTCATTTTTATCTTCTTTTTTAGAAACTTCATTTAGACTTTTACATATCTCTTTCTTAACTACTCCTGTAGTATTCATATAATAATCATGATTATCAATTATTTCATTTACTTCCTTTTTTATATCATATACATCATAACAATTTATGATATATCCATTAAATTCATTTATATCTAGAAATTTATTAGCATTTTCTACGAATTGTTCTTTTCCATGTACCACAAACACAAATTCTTCATTTGAATAATCATTCAATATATCTTCATTTAGCCATTCAGAATAGTACATGCGATTTTGCATATTTTTATAAAATTTATTAATTATTTTTTTAATTTTTTTAGTCTCTTCTCTTTCATTAATATAAATTATTTTAACATTGCTTAACTTCCTTTCTATAAAATTATTTGCTATTATCAAAGCATGTGTCGTATTTACTGTAAAGCAGCATAGTTTTATTTTTCTCATTTTTATTCCTCCTTAGTTATATTACAATTTTATCATCTGTCACTAAGCAGTGTCAACGAAGTTTTTTATACAGTTTTGTATAATTTTGGAAAATATGTTCATAATACTATTGGTGATAAATTTATGATAAAAATAACTCCTATATATATTGCAATTTTTGCATTTATAATTTTGAATTTTTTAATAATATTTACTTCTTTAAGTAATCAAAATATTAAAGAAAGCTTTTTTCGAATACATGTAGTTGCGAATAGTGATTCTATTGATGACCAACTTATAAAATATAAAGTGGCAAAAAATATAGATAATTATGTAGCGAATCTTTATAAAAATACTGCTGAAGAAACATTAGATAAAAACGATAGTAAAAACATTATTACTTCACATGTTGAGGAAATATTAAATTTGACTAAAAATACACTTTCTACAAATTCTTTTAGTTACTCCTCTTATATTAAGCTTGGAAACATATCATATGATGAAAAAGTTTCAGATAGCCTTACTATGCCTTCTGGTATTTATGATTCTGTTCAAATAGTCTTGGGAGATGGAAAAGGAGAAAATTGGTGGTCTCTTGTTTTTCCTTACTCGTATGATAGTTCTATAATTGTAAATGATATTGCTGCTGAACAAGTTGCTAATAAGGAAAACGATATTCTTTGTAACAAAAAAGAAGTTAAATACAAGTTTGGCATTATAGAAAAAATTAAAAGTGTTTTTGATATTTAAGTATCATATTATAAATAAAACAAAGGGTAAGTTTTATATTACCCTTTGTTTTATTTATTTCCTAATTATATGGATTTACATTTCCATTATCTTCTTCTGCGCTACTCTTACTATGAAGTGTACACTTGTCAGTTATAATCATTCTGTTCCAATCCCTTGGTTTTATTTTAGGTTGTGTATCTCTAGTTATGTATGCCTTTTCTTCTGTTTCCAGGCAATGTTCATTTGCTATCTTTCCTGTTACTTTACAAATAGTTGCCATTTTATGCACATCACATGTATCTGTAGGAACTGTTCCACTTCCGAATATTTCAGTTTTTATCACTCCTCCATATAGTTTACATGCTTCTGTAGGTATTTTACCTGAATGTGTACATACCGTTGCTGATACTATGCCACTTGGTCTTGTAAATCCTTTTGCTGCTAAACTAGAATGTACTTTTTTCATAACATCTGTCCATACTCTCATACTTGTATATGGATAAGGTCTATTTATTGATTTTGGTTGATCATATCCATTCCATACAACTGCTGTATAGTATGGAGAATATCCTGCAAACCATTGGTCTTTATCATCATTTGTATTTCCTGTTTTTCCTGCTGTTTCCATTCCACCACCAAGTCTTGTTGATGTAGCTGTTCCAGTAGTTACAACAGTTTTTAAACAATCTGTTATTAAATAAGCCGCGGTATCTTTCATAACTCTCTGTGCACTTTCTTTATTAGATAATATTTCTTTACCATTAGGGTCTACTACCTTTGTGTATAATCTTGGTTCTAAATATATTCCATTATTAGCAAAAACCGAATATGCTCCTGTCATATCTAATACTGTTACTCCCCTATTCAATCCGCCTAGTGCTAATGATAATGTTTTATCATTCTTATTAAGAGTAGATATTCCCAATTTTTTAGCAAATTCATATCCATAATCTACTCCTACACTTTGTAGTGTACGAACTGCAGGTATATTCATAGATAGGTTTATCGCACTTCTAGCAGATACATATCCATTAAAATACCCATAATAGTTTCTAGGTGTCCACTTTCCAACAGTTAATTGCGAATCATCAATTCCCATGCCAGGGTATGATATCCCTCTTTCAAATGCCGGACCATATGCTGATATTGGTTTAAATGTTGAACCTGGTTGTCTTATTGCTTGAGTTGCCCTATTGAAACTTCTGTCTGTTTCTTTTTCTCCTGCTCCTCCGCTTAAACCTACTACATTACCATTACTGTTATCAATTATAACCATACCTGCTTGCATGAAGGTTCCCGCTTTATCATTATAAAACCAACTTTTATTTGAAAATGCTTCATCAATGGATTTTTGTACGCTAGGAACTTGAGTTGTATATATTTTGTATCCATTTCCATATAACATTTGTAATGCCATTTCTTTACTTACATTCTGCTTTTCCATTAAGTCTGCTGCTACCGATTCAATAACTGCATCAACAAAATATGTATAAGTTGTTCCTGTTGCTATTTTACCCTTTTCATATTTTATTTCATATTTTAATGCTTCTTCATATTCTTCTTTATTAATCTTTTTAAGTTCTAACATTTTAGCTAGTACTATTTCTTTTCTCTTTTTAAGTTTTTTAGCTGCTTCTTCTCCCCTGTAAGGATTGTATGTTTCAGGAAGCTGAATAACTGCAGCAAGTGTTGCTGCTTCTGCAAGGTTTACTTCAGTTACACTTTTGTTAAAATATGTATGTGATGCAACTTCTATTCCTGATGCGCCAGCACCTAGATATATAGTATTAAGATATGATTCTAATATATCTTCTTTTTCTAATTTTTTCTCTAAACTAATAGCCCTGTACCATTCTCTAATTTTTCTAGTCCAGTCTGCTTCTTTATCTCCTGTTGAGTTTTTTATAAGCTGTTGTGTAATCGTACTTCCACCAAACGAAGAATTTCCTCCATTAAATATATACGTTACTATTGCTGCTCCTGTTCTTTTTATATCGACTCCGTTATGCTTCCAAAACCTTTCATCTTCAATAGATACTACTGCATCTATTAAGTATTTAGGAGTTTTTTCATAACTTATATTTATTCTGTTTTCTTCACTAAATAATGCTGCAATTTCTTTTTCTTCAGTATCGTATATAAATGATGTTAGTTTTTGACTTTGCAATTGTGCTAGATCAACATTTTCAGTTTTATCTATAATTCCTGTTAAAACTCCTATTACAACGCCTGTTCCTATTACACCTAGCCCTAGCATCGTAAACAATAAAATTTTAAATACTCTCCAGCCTATCTTTTTTCTTTTTGTGTTCTTTTTATTATTATTATCTATCTTTTCTGTTTTACCGGATTTAGTAGTTTTAGCTCTTAACCCTAGTCTTTTAAGCTTAATTTTATTTCCTTTTCTTTTTTCATCGTTTTTTGACGGCATTTAGCTCACCTCGTATATCATTCTACTATATAAACATACAAAATACAATATTACAATTATTTTTTATGATAATTCTGTAACAATATCTCCATGCCATCTCTTTTAGTGCATATTGGAACCGCTCCAGTCTTTATAGAATAATTTGATAAATAACTATCACTATTATATATATCTCCTGGTACAGCATAAACATCCTTACCCAAATCAAGTGCAAAGTCTAGTAATTCAAAACCTAGTTTTATATTATTTACTTTATTTATAATAACAACATCTGCTAACGCAATACTTATAAGCTCATAGATTAATAATTCATTTCTAATATTTTTATTGTTTTTTAAAGTTAGATTTAATATATTTCCAATAAAAACACTTTTATTTTTTGATGAAATAAAATAATGCCCTGTATTAACCAATGGTTTAGTAGTATTCTTAAATATATAATTAACTAGCCTTTTGTTTTCAAAATTATCATTTTCAAATATATAAATTAATGTTTTTTTCAAGGGGTTTATTTTGCTTGTTGCCCCTTTAACATTAAAAAAATCAATTATACTATCATAATTCATATTTTTAATAATTTCTTTAATATATAAGTATGTACAAACCTTTATAATATTCCTCCTCCATCTTTTACTTTATTATAATTGGGCAGTAAACCATTGTCAATTGCATTCGAACGTGCTTTTTTTACAATGTTTTTTATTATATATAAAACAAAAACACACATCTAAGTATTAAACACTTTTGTTTAATATTTAATGTGTATTTTATTATTAACCTTTAAATTTTATTAATCTTTATTTTTAATAAAATAATATGTAACAAGACCTATTGCTAATGCTGTTACTGCAACAACTGTAACTACTATACCAGTATTTACATTATCGTCATTATCATCATTGTCACCCATGCCTGTTAAATCTTCCACTACATCTTCTGCTTGTGTTGTAACAGGTGTTTGGACTTCATTGTTAAATGGCGTTGCGTCTGTAACATTGTCATCTTCAGCATTATTTGTCATGCTATCATTTGTTCTTGGTTCAGTTACGTTAGCATCCGGAGCAACGCTATCTGCATTTGGCACAGCTGAATTTGGCGTTACTCCGCCTGTTTCATCTCTAGCAGGAGCAATTTCATTTGGAGTATTCGTATCTGGTGCTACGGTTGCTATAACTACATTACCTACACTTATAATTAATATTAATAATAATGTTATTTTGTAAATCTTTTTCATTATTATCACCTCCTAATTTATATATTTCTATACTTTCATATTATGTGTCACCTAAAGATCTTTCATTCATTAATATTTTAAAAATTTCATACTAATGTTAGAAACAAATAGTAATATAATATATACCGTAACTATACTAGCTCCCGTTGGTAAATTAAGTATAAACGAAAATGTTAATCCTATTATAAAACAAATTATAGAAATGAATCCAGACATTATAACCATTCCTTTAAAACTTTTTGTAAGTTTTTTCGAAATTAGTGCAGGAAAAACAATTAAACTAGAAATTAATAGTGTTCCCATTATTTTCATACCAACTACCACAATTAATGCAGTTATTAATGATATTAAAAATTGATAAAATGTTGTATTTATGCCTTTGGATTTTGCATATTTTTCATCATATGTTACCATAAAAATTCTATTATAAAATACTATATATATTACAATTATCGCTATACTTAATATTACACTTAACAAAACATCTTGCTTTGTAACTGCTAGTATGCTACCAAACATGTAATTATATACATCAATGTTAAATCCTTTAGTTATTGCTGTTATAATTACACCAAAAGTAAGTGCTCCAGAAGATACCAGCGCTATTGCAATGTCGCCTTCTTCTCCTCTTTTTTGACTAATCATCATGATAATAAAAGAAGCTATTATTACTAATGGTACAGATATATAAAGTGGTGATATCCCAAAAGCTACCGCTAGAGATATTGATGCAAAAGCTACTTCACCAAGTCCATGTCCTATCATAGAATATTTTTTCAATACTAATATTATTCCTATTAAAGCTGCTGACAAGGAAACTGCAATTCCACAAACTAGGGCATCTTTAACAAATGAATAGCTAAACATTTCTAATAATTCTTGCATTATAATCCCTTCCAATTCTTAATGTTTCCGTCAAACATTACCTTTTTTGCCACTTCAATTACTCTTATATCTATATCTTTAAATATTTTTTCTAATTCATTTGTATCATGAGTAGCTATAATAATTGTAACTTTTTTATCTTTATTTAATTGATATAATATTTTATAAAATTCTCTTATCATTTTTATATCAAGCCCTGAACATGGTTCATCCAATATTAGTACTTTAGGTGCACCAATTACAGTTCTTGCAAGCATTACTCTTTGTCTTTGTCCACCAGACAAATCTCCAATTCTTTTATTAAGTATGGTATTTATATTAAGTAATTCACTTATACTTTTTAGTAATTTATAATCTTCTTTATTATAAAATAATCTTCCTTTTGGTTTTTGTAAACCTGTCATTATAATTTCTTTTGCTGTTCCCGGAAAGTCAATATCTTTCATATTGAACTGTTCTAAATATGATATTTCTTCTTTTTTACAGTTTACTTCTATATTCCCTTTTTCATATTTGTGCATACCTATAATATTTTTTATTATTGTACTTTTACCAGATCCATTTTCACCTACAAGGCATACAAAATCTCCTTCTTTTATTTTAAAATCTATATTCTCTACTGCTACATGTCCATTATATGAAGACGTAACCTTTGAAACTTTAATAATATCCAATTGTTTCACTCCTTAATTTACTGCCTTTTCCAAGTTTATTCTGTTTTGTTCCATTATATCTATATATGTTATTCCATTCTTTAGTTCTTCACTAGAAACATTATGAACACTACTAAAAACAAGAGCTTTTATTCCAGTCTTATTTGCTATATTTTTTGCTATTTTACCTTCAGATAATGATTCGTAAAATATTACCGGTATTTTTTCCTTATTTATATCTTTTTCAATACTTATTATTTTAGAAATACTTGGTTCTGCACTTTCAGAACATCCTTCATAAGCGCTAATATAATCTATTTTATATCTATTTATAAAATATGAATAAGCAAATTTATCACCAAAAGCTATTTTTTTTCTCTTTCCATTATTTATTGTTCGTTCAAAATCATTATCTAATTCACTAAGTTTTTTTATATATTCTTCAGCATTTTTTGTATATACATCCGAATTGATGTTATCCATTGCACACAGTTTTTCACAAATATTTTTTACCATTACTTTAGCATTATTTATATCTAACCAAATGTGCGGATCTTTTTCATGGTCATGGTCGTGTACGTCTTCATCATGATCTCCTTCATGTAAATCTTCATCATGTGCTTCTTCTCCTTCAAGCAATTCTATTCCTGCTGCTACATCTACAATCCTTAGATCATCGTTCAAATTTTGTGCTATGTTTGATGCCCATGGTTCCATTTGTGAGCCCGTATATAAAAATATATTACTTTTATTAATACTTACTATATCTTTAGGAGTAGGATCATATGTATGTACATCTGTTCCAGGTGGTAGTAATAAACTTACCTCTACTAAATCTCCACCAATTTGTTTTGCAAAATCGTACTGTGGAAATAATGTTGCCACTATCTTTATTTTCTCTTCACTATTTGTAGGCTTTTCATTTTTTATATTAAAAGCTATTACTAGTATTAATATCATAACTAAAAACATTATACCAAAAGTTATTATAATTCTTTTCATGTTTACCTCACTTACATTTATTGCATATGCCATACAATGCTATTTTTTCTTTATTTAATTTAAATCCCATATTATTCTTTAATTCATTTTCTATGCTATTTATATTTTCTATATCTGTATGTATTGTTTGTGTACATTCTTCACAAATAATATGATAATGGCCTTTACATTCTTCTTGTGTTTCAATGTATTGATAACAAGTTTTTTCTCCATTACCCACATATTTTCTTAATAATCCTTCTTTTTCAAATAAGATTAAATTCCTGTATATTGTTGCTTGTCCTATATTGAATTCACTTAATAATTCTACTATTTCAAGTGCTGTTAAATGTTCTTTCTTTTTACTTATTAACAGCTCAAGAATTTTATCCCTTTGCTTTGTATTTCTTTTTTTCATAACTTCTCCTTAATGATAACACTTCTCATTAATAACGATTATTATATTCCTTTATCTTTTCTTTGTCAATATCTGTAAGAGTAAAGTTTTAAAAAAACATCCTTTTAAACTTTTTTATACAATATGTAATATGTTTTACAAAACAAAGAATAGATAGAATTATTGTTTCTTATCTATTCTTTTAAATAATATTGCTATATAGTTTTCACCTATAAAACTACTGTATTCTTCTGCCTGTTCTTTCTTAAAGATTTCTTTTTTAATAATATAATAACCTTTAGATATCGCTACACTAATTAATAATTCAAAATCTATTTCTGGATCTTCTAAATAATCTACAACTAATATTTTTTCACCATTCAAATTAAAAACCTTACTGGCCATATCTTTCACAGTATTTCCAAACTTAACTGCTTCACCAAATAGCAAATGGCAAAGAATTAAGTCAAATTCTTTGTCTAAGCTCTTCTTACATATATCAAGTTCCATTAATTCATACTTACCTACACATTCTTCTTTTATTTTGTCTGTTTTTCTATTATCTCCAGGATAACATATTCCTGTTATTTTACTCTCTTTAAATCTTTCTAATAAAAAAGACATGCTTGTTTTACCACTTCCTAGGTCAAGTATGTTTTTATAATTATCTTTTAAAATACTTTCTAATATTTTTCTGTGTTCATTCATGATTGTTTCTCCCTTTTTATTTTTAGTTAAACTATTTATAATATTTTTTATAAAACTTTAAATCTATAACCGTTTAAAGTTTTCCATATACTATTAATATTTTTTCAGAATGTCAAAAAACCTCTTTGTACATTTTTTTATAGCCACAGTATAATTATTTAACTATATATAAATAGTAAACTTATTTATTTAAAACAACATAATCCTATCTACAATAGTAGAAATTATATATAAGTATTAGACATTAAGGATTTAAACAAAAGAATCGAATCTACAATAGTAGAAATTATATATAAGTATTAGACACAACAAGATACGAGAGATAGCAGCTCATCTACAATAGTAGAAATTATATATAAGTATTAGACACATACTTACACTGGACCTAAGCGAATATCTACAATAGTAGAAATTATATATAAGTATTAGACAAATTAACACCAAAATATGATAGACATCTACAATAGTAGAAATTATATATAAGTATTAGACTATGAATGGATAGTAACAGTGTTGTAAATCTACAATAGTAGAAATTATATATAAGTATTAGACCAATAACAGACAGTGTAAGAGGCTCTTCATCTACAATAGTAGAAATTATATATAAGTATTAGACATCTACTCACTCCTCATCAGGAAATACATCTACAATAGTAGAAATTATATATAAGTATTAGACAAAATAGTAGTGAATGGGATAAGTGGTATATCTACAATAGTAGAAATTATATATAAGTATTAGACACTAACTATTAAAAAAAACCCAGCAAGCGATCTACAATAGTAGAAATTATATATAAGTATTAGACCCGTTTTATATACTTATTGGCTAAATACCTATATTTTTTAATACATTTTATCTTATTTTCATGTTTTTTATACATCTAATACTCATATTT
>Ga0265293_10012554_pt1 | contig 11212 bp, 11 predicted proteins | sample Munlanlewell138R_FD_192505 | JGI IMG/M metagenome (GOLD analysis project Ga0265293, IMG submission 192505) | Leachate microbial communities from a municipal landfill in Southern Ontario, Canada - Leachate well 138R | ecosystem: Engineered > Solid waste > Landfill > Unclassified | place: Canada... | reverse complement strand
GCTCATCCTGTTTTGCGCAGGCTTCTAAATGGCTTTCATAATCAAACAGCGACGACGCCATGAAAAGGTATCCCTGAAATATGAAGTGAGGCGGTAATGTTACTTGACTACCTGTTATGTCTGGTTATTGTTAACTATTATTTTGTTGCTTGCTATGATAGAAATACAAATACACCAGACCTGCGGGGGCAATGAAAACTGCGCATACCCAGCATAACAGCATCGTTATCAATTTTGCAATGAGCATCACAATGGTATTAATGAAAAAAACATTTTGCCCCATGATGAAGTCTATGATGCTTTCATAAACAAAGCGGGAGTAAGGATAAAGCAGGGTTGAAATGGCCATAAAAACCATCATTCCGATTGAGGTGGGCTGAGTGGTTTGGGATTGCATGAACAGGAATAATGCAGGGAAAATAAGTCCAAAAATAAAATGGCGAAAATAATAAGTTAGCGACAAGCCACCAAACGTTTTAGCAATCAAGTGATTCATATGTATTTCTAAAAATAGTTAAGTATTAAAACAGGTGGCTGATTATATCGTACACAACCATCATTGTGTATATAAAAAATGCAAAATATAACAAATGGTAAAATTCCGTGCTTTGTTCCTATCTTAAGTTTTTTTCTGACAAAAATTTTATTCTTTAACTAAAATTTAAAGCATCAATCGCATCAATAAGGAAAGGAAGACAAAATGAATAAAAGAGCACTGGGTAATACGGGTATGTCAGTTTCACCGCTGATTTTTGGCGCCAATGTTTTTGGTTGGACGGCCGATAAAACACGCTCGTTCGAGCTGCTTGACCGTTTTACCGAAGCCGGTTTTGAAACCATAGATACTGCTGACATGTATTCGACCTGGGCGCCAGGTAACCAGGGTGGAGAGTCCGAAACGATTATTGGTGAATGGATGAAAACGCGAGGTAATCGTGACCGGATCATACTTATTACCAAGGTGGGTCTGGAAATGGGGCCAGGGCAGAAAGGCCTTTCTGCAGCATGGATTGAGCGTGCCGTTGAAAATTCCTTGCGTCGTTTGCAGACAGATTATATTGACCTTTACCTGTCACATATTTTTGACGGGGACGTGCCTGTGGAAGAAACGCTGGCCGCGTATGAGCGTTTGCTTAATGCCGGCAAGATCCGTTCTGTTGGCGCTTCCAACCATTCTGCAGAACAGTTGGCACATGCCCTGAAAGTGGCTGCTGAAAACGGATTGCCCCGCTACGAGGTCCTGCAACCCGAGTATAACCTTTATGACCGTGACAGCTATGAAGGTGCCTTGCGTGATCTTGCCATTGCCGAAGGCCTGGGTGTGATTACCTATTACAGTCTTGCCAGTGGTTTTTTAACCGGAAAATATCGCAGTACTCATGATTTGCAAAAGAGTGCACGGGGTGGCGGTGTCAAATCTTATCTTAATGAGCGGGGCTTGAAAATTCTGGCTGCCTTGGATAAGGTGGCGGCCAATCATGCAGCGGCGCCGGCAGAAGTGGCCCTGGCCTGGTTGATGGCGCGTGAAGGAGTAACTGCCCCCATCGCCAGTGCAACCAGCCTGGATCAATTGGATAGCCTCATCCGTTCAACGCAATTGCTGCTGTCTGACGAAGACATGGCCTGTCTGAATCAAAGCAGTGCCATGTAAAAAGCCGGATCCTACAAGAATAATGTCAGATTCCGCATTTGACCGTTATACCGGGATCTGACATTGGGAACTGTTCTTGCCTGCGTTACCCTGCGCTCAGCCTCCAGGCCAACGCTGCCAGGGTAGCCAATAAAACCGGCAGCGTTATCACGATACCCACCCTGAAGTAATAGCCCCAGGTAATGGTGAGGTTTTTTCGGGCCAGGACATGCAGCCACAGCAAGGTGGCCAGGCTGCCAATAGGGGTGATTTTAGGTCCAAGATCACTGCCAATCACATTGGCGTAAATCATGGCTTCTTTAATGGTACCGGTTGTCTGGCTGGCTTCAATCGATAAGGCTCCCACCAGCACGGTAGGAAGGTTGTTCATGATGGAAGACAGTAAGGCCGTGAGAAAGCCTGTTCCTATTGCCGCGGTCCATAGTCCCTGGTCACCCAGCCAGTTCAAAAGCGTTGCGATATGATCAGTCAGTCCGGCATTGCGCATGCCGTAGACAACCAGGTACATGCCCAAAGAAAAAATCACAATAGACCAGGGCGCTTCACGCATGACTTTTCGGGTGCTAATGACGTGACCTCGACCAGCCACCACTAACAGGATTGCCGCGCCGATACCGGCAATCACGCTAACCGGAATGCCCATGTTTTCAAGAATAAAAAAACTGATCAGCAGCAAGGCCAGCACAAACCAGCCGGCCCGAAAGGTGGTCAGGTCACGAATGGCATCCTTGGGGCGTTTGAGTTGGGTACGATCGTAGCAGGCAGGAATACTGGTACGAAAATACCACAGCAACACCAGGAGTGTGGCCGCCACCGAGATGAGGTTAACCGGTGCCATGACACTGGCATAGCGGGCAAAGCTGATACCAAAAAAATCAGCGGAAACAATATTGACCAGATTGGAGACAATCAGGGGCAGGCTGGCGGTATCGGCAATGAAACCGGCGGCCATGACAAACGCCAGCGTGGCACGGGGGCCAAAGCCTAGGGCCAATAGCATGGCCATGACAATGGGGGTCAGGATAAGAGCGGCACCGTCATTGGCAAAAAAGGCGGAAACAGCCGCACCCAGCAAAATGATCAGACCGAACAAGACTTTGCCATGACCACCGCCCCAGCGGGCAACATGCAGGGCAGCCCATTCAAAAAAACCGGCTTCATCCAGCAGCAAGCTGATGATAATAATCGCAATAAAGGTGGCGGTGGCATTCCAGACAATATCCCATACGACCGGAATGTCGCTGATTTGTATGACACCCAATAAAAGTGCCAATAATGCCCCCAAAGAGGCACTCCAGCCGATGCCCAAGCCACGGGGCTGCCAAATGACTAAAGCAATGGTCATCATAAAAATGACTACAGATGTAAACACGTTATTTCCTGTTGAATAAAATCAATGCCGATAATGATACCAAGCTTGCTGAAAATGATATTTTTTCTTTCGGGGTTTATTGCTATCTTAAATAAAGCCAATTAATAAAAACAATTAAATAATTGGATTGTAAAAATAAATGGTAAGTAAAACCTGAAAATCAATTTGGAAGGAGATAATATGAAAAGTACGTCTAAAGAAACGGATTTTGATGTCATTCTGGTGGGCTATGGTCCCGTCAGTAAAGTAGCCGCTTTATTGCTCGACAGGCTGGGCTGGAAAACCGGTGTTTTTGAGCGATGGGGTGAAGTGTACCCCTTACCCAGGGCGGTGTGTATTGATCACGAGGTCTATCGCCTGTTACATGCTGGTGGCCTGGGGCCACAGGTGGATCGGGTGGTGGAGCGGGCACCGATGTACCGTTGGTACAACGCTGAATGGAAAGAACTTTTACACCTTGACTGGCCCGCAGGTTCGGTGTCAGGAACCAGTGAAGTCAATTTCATTCACCAACCATCGTTTGAGCGGGAGCTCGATGCGGAGGTCAAGCGTCGCAATAATATTTCCGTCTTTTTTGAGCACGAGTGTGTCGGTATCAGCCAGCACAGCGATTACGCCAGTGTGACGGTTCAGGATCTGGTTTCCCTCCAGGAGAATACCTATACCGCGAAATATGTGATTGGTGCTGATGGTGCCAATAGTTTCGTGCGTGAATCGTTGCAGATCAAGCGACACGATTTGGGTTTTGAAGCAGACTGGCTGGTGGTGGATTACATGTTGAACGATGGCCTTACCGCCACCGATTTGAGCTTGATTGAATGCGGCCAGTATTGCAACCCGGAGCGGCCAACGACCATCGTTCCCGGGGGTAAGATAGCGGGTGGACGTGAAAACCGCCGTTGGGAATTCATGCGTCTGCCTCATGAAACCAAAGAAGAAATGGTTACCTTGGAAAAGGTACATAGCTTGCTGGGTGACTGGATCAAGCCGGAGCAGGGTGAGCTGGTGCGTCATGCACTGTATACATTCCGTTCCCTGGTTGCCGAACAATGGCGCAAAGGCCGCTTTTTGCTGGCCGGTGATGCCGCCCATTTAATGCCGCCATTCATGGGGCAGGGTATGTGTGCCGGCCTGCGTGATGTCTGGAACCTGACCTGGAAGCTTGATCGTGTCCTGAAAGGCCAGGCTGAAGCGTCTTTGCTGGATACTTATGAGCAGGAGCGCAAGCCCCATGTCACGGATATCATCAAGCTTTCCATGTTCCTGGGCAATATTATTTGTATTCCCGAGCCCGAGAAAGCGGCCCAGCGTGATGCGCTGTTCCTGTCTGATAACCCACCTGAAATGCAGCCGTTTCCCCAATTGACCGATGGTTTGATTGCCCGGAAGGAAGCGGGTCAATTAATGCCTTGCGCCGGTATGTTGTCGCCGCATGGAACTGTCCGGTATCGACGCCGTACCGCACGTTTGGACAGGTTTACCGATTGCGATAAATTCAAGCTGTTGCTGGCGCGTGATTTTGCTGAGCAGTGTCTGGATGAAAATACGCAGGAAAGGCTTGCTTTGCTGAATATTGAAACTGTGGTGGTGGCAGACAGGAAAAATGCCCAGGATAATGAGTATGCCGATACTCAGGGACAGATTCTTCCGTTCATGGAAACCCATGGTGTGAATGCCTTGCTGGTTCGTCCCGACCATTATGTTTTTGTCGGTGTTGTTCATAAAGCGCAATTGGATGAGGCACTTGACTTGCTTGCCCGGCAGCTGGAACAGTTTGGTATTGAAGCAATGCTTGCCGCTTAAGGAGGAAATCATGTCTGATTTGTTTATTAAACATGTTGCGCTTGAGATTCCCGATACGGATAAAGAAGCAGCCATCAAGTTTTATGGTGATTTTGGTTTGCGGCTCGAAACCGACAAATCGCAAACCATAGAGGCTTATTGTGATGGTATTGATCACCCCAGTATTACTTTGAAGACCGGTTCCTCTAAAAAAGCCTTGCACCATGTGCAAATCGGGGCTTCTGGCAAGAGGCTGGATAAAATCAGGGAAAATCTGCGGCAACACGGGATTGCTTCGGTTGAGGCACCGCAAGGGTATGGCAATGAGGGAGTGTGGATTCGTGATCCGCATGGTCTTTTATTCCATATTGTCCAAGCCCAGGATACTTACAGGGAAAATCCGGTAGCGCCTTTTTTAATTAACGCCCCCGGCCATCAGAACCGGATCAACCAGGGGGCTTTGCCACCCAAATCTGTCTTGCCGGATGTACGGCCGCGCCGTATGGGACATGTGTTAATGTTTACCCCTGATGTGGACCGTTCTTTCGAATTCCTGCACAAGGCAATTGGACTTGAGTTGTCCGACCGTTCCGGTAAGGGCGTGATGTTCACACACTTTCCCGGTGGCAGTGAGCATCATGTGATTGCTTTTGCAAAATCCAGCCATATCGGCTTTCATCATGCCAGTTTTTTGGTGGCCTCTCCCGATGAAGTGGGTTTGGGCGGGCAGCGCATGGCTGAAAAGGGGCACAAAAAAGGTTGGGGATTTGGCCGGCACTCGATTGGCTCCAACTTTTTTCATTACGTGGCAGACCCTTGGGGAAGCTATGTGGAATATTATGCGGACATGGACTATATCCATGACAGCGAACAGTGGGAGGCCAAAAACTGGCCGCCTGAAGATGCTTTGCATTCCTGGGGTCCCGAACCACCGGTGGATTTTGTTTATAACTATGAGTCAGAAAATATAATTTAACAGGACATATTATGAAACTTGCAAGATTTGAATTTAATAATGAAATATCATGTGGTGTGGTGACCGATAACGGCATTATTGATTTTAAAAAAATAGACTTTCCGCATCACGATTTGCAGTCGTTGATTGAGGCAGGCCCAGAGGCCCTGGCCATGCTGAAAGAACACTGTGAAGGGGTCGCAGCCCATTACCCATTGACTGATGTCACTTTGTTGGCACCGATTCCTCGCCCCGGAAAATTCCTGGCCATTGGCATGAACTATAAAAAACACGTGGAAGAAGCCAGTAAACTGGGTGTTGACGAGCGCAAGCACCAAACCTGGTTTAATAAACAGATTACCTGCGTGAATGACCCGTTTGGCAAGATTGAAAAAGGCGTCACCGAAAAACTGGATTATGAGGTTGAGCTGGGTGTGGTCATTGGCAAGCGTTCGAAAAAGCTGACTGCTGACAATGTGCGCGATGCCATTTTTGGCTATCTCATTGTTAATGACGTGTCTGCCCGTGATTGGCAATTCCATACGCTCACGTTTACCATGGGTAAATCGTTTGATACGCATGGCCCAATCGGCCCATGGATTGTGACAGCCGATGAAATAGAAAATCCTGAAAACCTGGATCTGCGCTGTTATGTGAACGGGGAGCTGCGCCAGTCCAATAATACGTCACAAATGATTCATGGTATTAATGATCAATTAATTTATTTGTCAACAGCGTTTACGCTGGAGCCTGGCGATATTATTGCAACCGGTACACCTGAAGGAGTGGGTGTGGCCATGGAGCCACCTGTTTTCCTGCAACCGGGCGATGTTGTTAAATGCGAAATTGACCAGATAGGGGCCATTGAAAACGCCGTCGTTGCCTGATAGGTGTTTGGTATACGGAGGAACAGGCAGCCGTTTATGTTATGGCTTATTGCTTGTTCTTCCGGTATTGTGCCGGCGTCATCCCGTTGTTTTTCAGAAAGGCGCGGTAAAAATTCTGATTGTGTTCATAGCCCAGCAGGAAAGCGATTTCCTGTATGGTCAGGCTGCTTTCATTCAAATATCGCTGTGCCAGTTCATTTCTGACTTCATTTAAAATGGTACGATAGGAGGTGCCTTCCCGGGAAAGGCGCAAGTGCAGGGTTCTTTCAGCAATATGAAATTTTTGTGCGATCTGGGGGGTACTGGGCAGATGATTGAGGTTACTGGTTAACAGGATATGGCGTATCCGGTTTGAAAGGGTGCTTTTTGTGCCAAGGCCGTTTAATATATCCTCTATCTTGTTTTCACATAAAGAATAAATGTAATGATTACCTGCCTTTAAAGGCAGCTGCATCCAGCTGGCCGGGACGCACAACTGCATGACAGGCTGGTTGAAGCGGATTTCCCCTGGAAAGTATTCGTTGTAAAGCTGGGCATGGTCAGGCGCCGCGTAGTCGCAATTAATGATGCAATTTTCCCAGTTGATTTCTTCAGGAAGCTGCGTGCTCATTAATGAAATACCACAGGTCACGACCTGCTCCATCAAAATGGTATGGATATTGCGTGGTAAAGGTTCTTTGGGTAAATAGCTAATTTCCAGCATGTCACCCACGATGTGGTGCTGTATGGTAAGCGGCTCGTAAATGGCATAGAAAATCCGGTTGGCCACAGTGGTAAATTGTTCGTAAGTGGTACTGGACATCAGGGCATAGCCATAAATGCCAAAATTCCGTATTGATTTAACGATCCCCAGTTTCAAGCCCAAACCCGGAACCGCCCAGGCTTCGTTGATTTTGTCAATTAATCTTAAATAGTCATCAAAAGACAGGCTGGTTAATTTTTTGGTGATGTCTTCAATGGGAAAAGACAGGGATTCAAATAGCTGCTCAATCTCTTGCGGAGTATGAGACTCTGACAGAATATCAATGGTGTCCGTGAAATAGCTGTGCAGGATTTTTTGTCGCTCTTTGGTGTATTCGTCGGAATGCTTGATGATTTTCATGCGGGGCAGTATGCCATGGTTGAAACTGGGTTTCCAATTGGTACTGCTCCCAATTGCATGAAAAATGCCAATGAAGGCGCGTTGAGTATCTGGATTTTATCGGGCCAACAAGCCAATAATAAAGGCGTTGATCAGGTCAATAAAGAAGCCGCAAACCAATGGCACCACAATAAAAGCGCGGGGGGCGTTACCGTATGCACGGGTAACGGCACTCATGTTGGCAATCGCGGTAGCGGTTGAACCCAGGGCGATGCCGCCAAAACCCGAGCACATGACAGCGGCTTCATAATCCCGGCCCATGACTTTGAAAACCACCAGGATCGTGAAAACGATAACCAGTAAAATCTGCAGAATCATGGCAACGGTGATGAACGTGATCATGGGTTGCAACACCCATAATTGTAAGCCCATCAGGGCCATGGTCAGGAAAAGGCCAAGACTCAAATCGGAGATAAGTGCAATGCCGGGTTGCATACTGTGCCAGCGCCAGATGCGGCCGCCCTTGGGTACGACAAATGCAGTTGCCGAACGGATAATGATGCCGGCCAGCAGGCAGCCAACAAAGGCGGGCAGGTTAAGGCCGGTAAGAGAAATGAGGTTAATAATCCCACTGCCCATGAGCAGGGAGATATTCAGCCAGAAAATGGCCATCAGTACACCGTAGTAATTCAGCCGTTTGTAGGGCTCATCCTGGTACCGCATCCCGATATCCAGTTCGGGATCGGCCGAACTTTGTATACGATGCCGTCCGATCAGGAAGCTGGCAATCGGACCACCAATTATACAGGCCGAAATCATGCCGATCATGTTGGAGGCAATACCAACTTCAACGGCATGTTCCAGTCCCAGGGTCTTAACAAAATGTGTGGCCCATGCCATGGTGGTGCCAACGCCACCGGTTAGTGAAATGGAGCCGGCCATCAAGCCAATTCTGGCATCCATGCCAAAGTATTGTGCAATACCCATGCCCAGCAGGTTTTGCAGTACCATGAAAGTCGAGGCCACAACCACCAGGATCACCAAGGCTTTGCCTCCCTGTTTCAGCGTTTGAATATTGGTGTTCAGTCCGATAGCCGCAAAAAAATACAGCAGCAGCATGTCGCGAACGCCAAGGGTAAAGGAAATTCGCAGATCCAGCAGATAATAGGCCAGGCAAACAATGATCGTACAGACCAGTCCGCCAATGACGGGTTCAGGGATGCTGTATTTTTGTAGCCAGGTGATACGATTGCTTAAGCCTTTGCCAATAAACAAAAGCAGGATTGCCAGTGTGAAACTGGCCATGGCATTGATTTGTAAGGAGTGTTGCAAAGAATTTGCCTTTAACTGAAGTGATTGCTTTGTTGGGTGCACGAGAAAATTTGTTGCGAATTATAACCTTCAGCCGTTATTTTGGGTTGTTCTGTTAGCGTAATCGTAATATGTTGTTATTTTGGCTTGTAGGCTTCTATTTTTTGAGCGGCAATCACTAAAATTTCATCAGCTTGGCAGCCATAGGTCTTGACGGCTTTTTTGATGGCATCACCCCCGCTTTTGGCAAGGAGCTGAAGCGTTTTCCCTGTGCTGATGATTTTCAAGGTGTATTTATGCATGTGTTTTAAAAGGCCATGTTGGCAGACTGCCGTGTTTTAGGCAGCCTGGAATTGTTTTTTATCGGGAAGGGTTAAGGAAATGACAGCAGCAATTAGCAAGAATATACCGGCCGAACCGAAAGAGATCCAGTGGGTATGGAAGGTTTCATAGGCCCAGCCCCCCAGCCATGAGCTGATCATGCCACCGATCTGATGGCCTACATAAGCCAGTCCATACAAAACACCAACCAGTTTCACGCCATAGATATCTGCCAGAATGGCTGAGGAAAGGGCAATACTGCCAGCCCAAACTACACCACCTACGGTGGCCACGCCAAAAAGCTGCCAGTTAACGGCTACCATGACCAGCCCGAAAAAACCCAGTCCGCGTACAAAATAAATAACGGCCAGCATGTAGCGTCTGGGCAGCAGATCTGAAATACGGCCCAGTACCAAAGTGCTGAAAATGGCAATCAGGCCAATCAGGCCGATGCCCAGTGCGCTGCTGGCCGAGTCAAAACCGTGATCCATCAGCATGGGAACGCCATGGGCACCTAACAGGTTCATGCTATAGCCACAGGCAAACAGTCCCAGTACTACTTTCCAGAATGGTCCGGTGCGCAAGGCCTGTTTCAGGCTGATGGGAGCTGTTTGAGTGGCTGGTTTGGCAGCGGTTGTCTTTTTAGCTGAAGCGCTATTTAACAGGTCGGCATGTTCTGGCGGGTGTTCGCGAATGATGAACAGGGCAGAGAAAATAGTAATAAGGGCAAACACGGCGGCAAAACCAAGGATAGTTTCTTTCCAGCCAAAAGTTTCATTAGTATACGTAAACAGGGGGGTCATGATGGCGATACCGGCCATGGAACCCGTGGATAAAAAGAACAGCGCCATGCCTCTTTGCCTGATAAACCAGCGACTGATGACGGGTGTTAGCGCTACCTGACTGGTAAAGGCCAATCCAATTGAAAGGAAAATACCATAGGCAAAGAAAAAATTGGTCAAGCTGCTTGCCAGGGTTGTCCAGATGGAAGACGCAACGACAATGGCCGTACCTAGCAAAAGTACAAAACGGGTGCCTTTGGTGCCCACCAGGTAGCCTGCAACGGGCATGCCAAGGCCGTAAAAAAGCATGCCGATGGCAATAACGCCCGAGAGTTCACTGCGGGTAAAGTGCAAGTCATTGATAATGGGTAAAAAAAACGGGCCTATGCCCAGTCGCATGCCCACAGTCAGCAAGGTCAGAATAGTCGCGGCGCCTACAATATTCCAGCCGTAATACCATTGTTGGTTTAATTGTTTGTCCATTGATATTTTTGTTATGAATAATAAAATTGTTTGAGAGTAACAGGTTTAATGATAATTAATAATTAACCGGTTTGGATAGTTGTTTTTTTGTTATTTTGCCGCAACACTCAAGTTGGCCGGGCAAGTCCTGGTGTGGCAAGTGAAAGTTTCTTTTAATGTATGGTTTGGGCTAGGGGAGACAGTTTTATGAAGGACGGCAAAGCAGCCAGCAAATTTGCGACAACTGCTTTGGTTGATTGTATCCAAGCTGCAATCAACCCGGGGCCGTCCACCTTTTCAGGTGCTGCGATTATATGCCAGTTGCTTAATACTTAAAATATGAATATGTAAGTAATGGTTGTGATTTTCGGCTAATGGGTAAAAACACCACAAGTCAAGCTTAAGGATTTCATTTATCATGAATTATGCCTTGATTTTACAGGAAAAACCATCATGCCAGAAATCGTAATTGAAACACGCCGCCATGATCTTGGTGGTGGATTTGAGGTGGGCAGGGTGTTGCCTTTTCGCAAGTGCCGATCGGTAGGTCCTTTTGTTTTCTTTGATCGAATGGGGCCTCATGATATGGTGGCGCCCATTCCACTTGA
>Ga0265293_10012553_pt1 | contig 11213 bp, 14 predicted proteins | sample Munlanlewell138R_FD_192505 | JGI IMG/M metagenome (GOLD analysis project Ga0265293, IMG submission 192505) | Leachate microbial communities from a municipal landfill in Southern Ontario, Canada - Leachate well 138R | ecosystem: Engineered > Solid waste > Landfill > Unclassified | place: Canada... | reverse complement strand
CTCTGACCCCCTATCTCGAGACGAGCTGGCCAAGCTCTTGCTGGCGCATGACCGTCTTGACGCGGGCGATGTCGCGCTTGACCCGCTTGAGTTCCATCGGGTTGGCAAGCTGATTGGTCGCGTGTTGAAAACGGAGATTGAATAGTTCTTTTTTCAGTTCCTGCAACTCGTTTTCAAGCTCGGTCTGGTTTTTTCCACGTATTTCTTTCGCCTTCATGATCAGACCTCCGGTTGTTCTTCTGCCGCTTCGGCGCCTTCTTCGGGCTCGCCGTCCACTTCTGTTTCGGCCGCCTGTTCCGCCAGCTCTTCGTCTGTCAGGAGCTCGTCCGGTATATCAAGGACCTGGACTTCAGCGTATTTGGCGATCTCTTCTTCCGTGAATTCGCGCTCACTTTCGACGAAGCGCACCTTGCAGGGCAATTTGTGCGACGCGAGGCGCAGCGCCTCACGCGCTTGCTTTTCAGTCACGCCGGCGACCTCAAAAAGGACCCGGCCCGGCTTCACAACCGCTACCCAGTATTCCGGAGATCCCTTGCCCTTACCCATACGGGTTTCGGCCGGTTTCTTGGAAACGGGTTTATCGGGAAATATCTTAATCCAGACCGTACCGCCGCGCCGAAAATAGCGGTTGATGGCGATACGGGAAGCTTCAATCTGGTTGGCGGTAATCCAGCAGGGCTCAAGCGCCTGCAGACCGAACTGGCCGTAGGTCACTTTATTGCCGCGAAGAGCCTTCCCCTTCATGCGCCCACGGTGCTGCTTCCTGCGTTTAACACGTCTAGGCATTAACATCTGGAGTTTCCTCCTTTTCATCACGGGCGACGTTTCGAACGGTCAGGACTTCGCCCTTATAAATCCATACTTTGACGCCGAGCTGGCCATAGGATGTTTTGGCTTCGGCGAATCCGTAGTCGATATCGGCATGGAGAGTGTGAAGCGGAATCGATCCTTCACGGTACTGCTCAAACCGCGCGATCTCCGCGCCGCCCAGCCGCCCTGACACCATCGTTTTCACGCCCTTGGCGCCATTTTTCATAGCCCGGTTGATTGCCTGCTTCATGGCACGGCGGAAAGAGACGCGCTCTTCCAGCTGCTTGGCGATGCTCTCGGCAACAAGCTGTGCCTCGATGTCGACATTACGTACTTCTTTTACATTGATATAGAAGGTCCGGCCGAATTTTTTCGTCAGCTTCTTCTTCAGATTCTCGATCTCGGCGCCGCCTCGGCCGATGATGATACCGGGCTTGCCCGTCGTGATCGTAATGGTTGTATGTTCGTCACCCAGGCGCTCAATCTCGATCCGTGAGACACCCGCGCGTTCTGTTTCCGCCTTGACGTAGTCGCGGATTTTCTTGTCCTCGACAAGGAAGCGGGCAAAGTCTTTTTTATCGGCATACCAGCGCGAATCCCAGTCTTTGATGACACCTACACGCAAACCGTGCGGATTGACCTTCTGACCCATAACCTAGACCTCCTGCCTTTCCTTCAATACAACGTCAACATGGCATGTGCGCTTCCTGATCCAGCTCGCCTGGCCCCGCGCGCGGGCGCGGATCCTTTTCAGTGTCGGCCCCTGCATGGCGCAGAGTTCAGCTACATAAAGATTTTCGGCATTCAGCCCGTTGTTGTTAACCGCGTTGGCTTCAGCCGATTTCAGAAGTTTGGTAAGCGGCAGGGCAGCCCCATGCGGGGTATACTGCAAAATCGCATATGCTTCTTCAAGCGGTTTCCCGACGACAAGGCGGATCAAGGCGTTGACCTTGAAGGCGTTCATGCGAAGGTGTTTCAGGGTCGCATGGCCTTGGTCACGGCCGATCCCCAACACTTTGCGCTCCCTTTTTGTCAGAACACGTTTTTTCGCGTTTTTTGGAGTCTGTTTTTTATATTCAGCGACCAGCTCTTCCCGCCGGTCGATCAGCTCCTGCCTGCTTAATGTTTTCTTAGCCACAATAGTCCTCCTCGCCGCCTCTTAGCGCATCCTGGCGCGTTTCTCAGAGCCGGCATGGCCTCTGAACGTTCTTGTCGGGGCGAATTCACCAAGCTTGTGGCCGACCATCTCTTCGGTGATGTAGACGGGGACATGTTTCCTGCCGTCATGCACAGCGATGGTGTGCCCCACCATCTCAGGGAATATGGTAGAGGCGCGCGACCAGGTCTTCAAGACACGGTGTTCATTCTTCTCATTTTGCTCGTTGATGCGCTTGAGCAGCCTTTCATCAACAAAAAATCCTTTTTTAGCGGAACGACTCATGCTGTCTCCTCCATCCTTAACTCTTGGTACGGCGTCTGATGATCAGCCGGTCAGTCGATTTGCCCCGCTTGCGCGTGCGGTAACCGAGCGTCGGTTTCCCCCAGGGAGTCACCGGACCGGGGCGGCCGATCGGGGCCTTGCCCTCACCGCCGCCATGCGGATGATCGACGGGGTTCATGGCTGATCCGCGGACCTTGGGCCTGCGGCCCATGTGCCGCTTTCGACCGGCCTTTCCGACGTTGACAATATCGTTTTCGATGTTACTGACTACGCCAATGACGGCACGGCAATTCTGAAGCACCATGCGCACCTCTCCGGAAGGCATGCGCAAAGTCGCGTGACGGCCCTCCTTGGCCAGCAGCTGCGCTGACGTGCCGGCGGCGCGGACCAGCTGTCCGCCGTGACCCGGGTTCATCTCAATGTTATGAACCTGGGTACCGACCGGGATCGAAGAGAGGGGCAGACAGTTGCCATCCACAATGTCAACATTACTGCCTGAAATGACGGAGTCGCCAACCTTGAGGCCGTGCGGGGCGATAATGTAGCTTTTTTCCCCGTCCGCGTACATGAGCAGGGCAATAAAGGCAGTGCGGTTGGGATCGTATTCCAAAGCCAAAACCTTGGCGGGAATATCTGTCTTGTTGCGCTTCCAGTCAATGACGCGGTACTTCTGGCGATTGCCGCCGCCGCGGCTTCGCACTGTGATACGGCCGTAGTTATTTCTGCCGCTGTGTTTCTTCTTTTTCGCAAGAAGGCTTTTTTCCGGTGCCTTGTCCGTTAAAACGGAATGATCGGCCACGGTCATCTGCCTTTTGGCGGGAGAAGTCGGGCGATAGCTCTTAATAGCCATAATGATCTCCTTCTTTCACGCGACCGGCTTACTGGCCAAATCCGAATTCCGCGATCTCGGTCTTGTAACGCTTCGGGCTCGTCCCCTTCTTGCCGCCAGGGAGCGCGAACTCCGCCGCGGCAGGGTCGAGGTCAATGGTCACGACGGCCTTTTTCCAGGAGGCTGTGCGGCCGCTGGTCTTACCCATCCGGCGCTTTTTTCCTGAAAAGTTCATGGTGTTGACCCGGATGACCTTTACTTCAAAAAGCAACTCGCAAGCTTTGCCTATCTCGGTTTTTGTGGCGCCTTTGGCCACGGCGAATGTGTATTTCCCGAGCATGGTTTCTTCCATGCTCTGCTCTGTAATAATCGGTCTCAGGATGATATCGTGCGGGTTTTTCATGACGCGTAGACCTCCTCCAGTGTTTCAATCGCTTCGCGGGTGGCAACCAGCCGGTCGTACTTGAGAAGGTCAAGGACAGACAGGGCGTTTACCGCAGCTGTCTTGATGCCGGGGAGGTTGCGCGCTGATCTCACCACGTCTTCTTTTTTGCCCGTTGTGACGATCAGCGAAGATGTATCCGCGCCAATATTCTTCAAGACCTGCGCCATGACACGCGTCTTTCCGTCTTCGATCACCAGTTGGTCGAGCACGACAAGTTTCTGGCTGCCCGCTTTCGAGGAAAGCATGGACAGGAGCGCCAGACGGCGCAGCTTTCTGGGGAGCCTGACCCGGTAGGAACGCGGTGTGGGCCCGAAGATCACGCCGCCGCCGACATGGTTGGGCGCCCGGATTGAACCCTGGCGCGCGCGCCCGGTTCCCTTTTGACGGAAGGGTTTGCGGCCCCCGCCGCGCACTTCGTGCCTGCTCTTTGTTTTATGTGTGCCCTGCCGCTGATTGGCCTGCTGCGCGAGCATGACACGGTAAACGGCGTCTTCGTTCGGCTCAATCGCGAAGATGTCATCCGACAAGTCGATCGTTCCGACAACGTCACCGTCCATGTTATATACATCGAGTTGCATAAGGCCCTCCTACTTTCTTGACTTGACGGTCGCCTTGATTTCGAGCAGACCGCCTTTTGGCCCGGGAACCGCGCCCTTCACGACGAGGAAATGACGCTCACCGTCGACCTGGACGACCAAGAGGTTCTGAACCGTCACGCGCTTGTATCCGAGCTGGCCGGGGAGTTTTCTGCCTTTGCGCACCTTCCCTGGTGTCGCGGCGGCACTCATGGCGCCCGCCTTGCGGTGGTATTTGGATCCGTGCGCAGAGGGGCCGCGGCGCATGCCGTGACGCCTGATCGCGCCCTGGAAGCCCTTGCCCTTGGATGTTCCGGTAATATCGACGGCGTCGCCGACTTCAAACATCTGATCGACCGCGATCACCTGGCCGGGCTCATAGGCCTCATTGGCGTGGAATTCGCGGATGACGCGCATGGGCTTGGCGCCAATCTTTTCAAACTGGCCCTTGTGCGGCCGGTTTCCTTTTTTTGTTTCTTCATAGCCAACACGGACCGCCGCGTAGCCTTCTTTCTCCTCCGTTTTGTTCTGGATCACGGTAAGAGGGCCGCAGGCGATGACGGTAACGGGAATCGCAAGCCCGTTCTCATCGAAAATCTGTGTCATCCCGGCCTTGCGGCCGAGCATGAACTTTGCCATGTCATAACCTCCTGAGTTATTGGTTTACTTTCGCAAACATTGACCCTTTCGCGGGTTACAGTTTTATCTCTATATTGACGCCGGCAGGCATCTCAAGCCTCATCAGCGCCTCGACTGTCTTGGACGTAGGTGCCAGAATATCGATCAAACGTTTGTGGGTCCTGATCTCGAACTGCTCACGCGAATCCTTATGCTTGTGCGGTGAACGGAGAATGGTAATGATCTCCTTCTCCGTCGGGAGCGGGATGGGACCCGATACGCTCGCGCCTGTGCGCTCCGCCGTACTGACGATGCGCCTGGCACTGTCGTCCAGTATACGGGCGTCAAAGGCTTTAAGTCTGATTCTGATTTTTTGGTTTACAGCCATTCCTCTCGTTCCTCCTGGTGTCTGCTTTCAAAATCACTATTGATTCGGGCGTATCTCTTTCTGCCAATGGAAAGCCCAGACGCACGGCTCTTGCCACAAACGCTGGGGCCCTACTGCCAGTGGATTTCGCGCCCGGCATCGAGGCCGGACTTCTCAGGTGAAGTTCCCTTCCCGGTCGCAGTATTCCGGGCAGCAATCTCCACCGTCTCCGCTTTGTTCACGCACCCTGAAGCGCGCAAAAAGGCGCAAGGTGAAGTATACATGACGGATTGCGGGAATGCAACCGCCTTCTTCCTTATGGCTTGAGCAGCTCAAGCGCCTTTTGCAGCTGGGTATCCTCCTCCAGGCTGCGCTGGTTGGGCGCCTTCACTTCAACTTCCGGTGCCAGCTCAACGAAATAATCCGGCTCGAGACCGACCCCCTCGACTGACCCGCCCTTGGGCAGAAAATATTCAAAGCCTGTGATCTGAACCGCGGAATGATCCGCGAGTTGCCACATCATGGTGCCGACGCCTTTGCCGAAGGACTGCTCGCCCACAATGACAGCTCTTCCCAGATCCCGCATGGCACCGGCGAAAAGCTCACTGGCGCTGGCCGAATATTTATTGAGCAGGATGACGAATTTCATGTCCTCGGAAACAAGCGCTGCCGTCCTGGTCTTCCATTCATCTTCATAAGCGGCGCCATCATCGCGTCCCTTGATCGTAGCCACGGTTACCGGCGGCAGGAGGACATCAAGCATGTTGACGCATTCGTGGGCGTAGCCTCCCCCGTTGTTTCGCAGGTCAATGACCAGGTGGGAAGCGCCCTCTTGCATCAGGTCCAGGACCGCATTCTCAAAGTTCTCGGCTGCATGATCGGAGAACTCCGTCATATAAACATAACCGACTTCTTGATCCAGCATGCGGTAGCGAACGGACACATTGGTGATCCCCCGCCTGGTGATGACAAGGGTCCGCTCCCTGTCTTCCACAGGCCGGTAAATGACCAGGGTGACCTGGGTTCCTTCTTCACCGCGGACGTGGGCGGCCAGCTGGCCGACATCCTCAAAGTCCGATGCAGGAAGGCCGTCGACCGACACGAAAATATCACCTACATAGAGTCCCGCGCCTTCTGCCGGGCTGTCCGGGATGATGTCATTGACCACGTAGGATCCGTCACGGTCCCGCATAACGATGGCACCGATCCCGACATATTCGCCCTTCATCGAGTCCTCGACCGATTCGTGGTACTCAGGGGTCAGATAAAAAGTGTAGGGGCTGCCCATCTGTTCGATCAGACCAAGGGTCATCTTGGCAATCATTTCCGCGTCATTGAACTCCTGGTAATAGTTGCCCTGAAGCAAGTTATACACAGCGGAGAATTTCTCCAATGCCTCTTCAAGTCCTTCTTGATCTGTGAATGTCAGTGTTTGGCCGTCCGTTTTCACATCCGGTTCGGCCGGGCTTGTCTGAAGGGGAGTTCCCTGCCCGCCGTTTAACAGGGCACCGCGGATGGCATCGCCGTAGAACAAGTAACCGGCAGCGGCAGTCAAGACAAAGGTTATCGAGGCCGTGACCAGGACGGCAAGGAAAACCGGCCAGAATATTTTGCGTTTCGCTTTTGCTTCTTTCGGCTTTTCTTCTTCCGGTGCCGGAAACATCTGGCTATGCAGGTATTGATCTGCTTGTTTTTCCCGGTGGTCTTCCATCTTATCCTCCACGCCCATTTGGTTTTGGCTCATTGATTACGAATCAGATCGTCGGCTCCAATGATACTACACCATTAAAAACTGCCGTGAAACACGGCAGCCTGTGAAATCTTCCGAAATTTCGTTTTGATTCTCTATCCGGAACGCTTGAAGTAGTTCATGGGATTGTGCGGCGTACCATTCATGCGGATTTCAAAATGCAGGTGGGGGCCGCTCGAATTGCCGGTGTTGCCCGAATAGCCGATGACCTGGCCGGCGCTTACTGTCTGGCCAATCCTGCAGTTAATTCCGCTCAGGTGAGCATAGCGCGTTTGGTAGCCGTTGCCGTGGTCGATCATGACTACGGTCCCGTAACCGTCATTCCAACCTGAGCTGGCGAAGGTTACCACGCCGTTTGCCATGGCAACAATTTTGGTTCCCCGCGGCGCCATCACATCAGTTCCGTAGTGGAAGCGGCCGTATTTGGCCCGGTAGCCGAAATGGGAAGAAATATTGTGCTGCCCGGGTATGGGCCAGATAAAGCCGGCTGTACCGACATGGGCGGCGACTGTCTGGGCAGCAGGTGCCGCCGGTTTTGAAGCCGCTTCCTTGGCCGCCTGCTCATCACGGCTCAGCTGCGCTTCTTTCTGGCGTGAGATCTCGAGCGAACTGGATACCTTGTTCAGCTCTTCCCTGGTCATGGACTCCTGCTGTTTGATGGCGTTCATGGCCTGGTCAGCTTCCCTGACCAGCTCGGCCATCTCCTCGTACTGAAGTTCGGCATCGCCGGCCAGCTGTTCCGCGAGCACCGACGCTTCCTCAAGCTCAAGCAGCGCCTGCTCATCCGCTTCTGTCACCAGTTTCATGAAACGGAGTGTGGTAAAGAAACCCTGCAGACTGTCGGATGTGAGCAGCATGCTGATCATGGATTGCCGATTCCATGCGTACATCTGCGCAACGCGCTTCTCGTATTCTTCTATCTTGTTTTCGTAGTCTTGCTGAGCCTGGATGGATGCCGCCTGATTCATCTCAAGTACCATGAGCGCGGCTTCCTTTTGTTCAAGGGCCGCATCGTACAGGGATCTTTGCTCCTGACTGCGTTTTTCCAGATAAGCAAGATCACCCGACAGCTTATCTTTCTGGCCCGCCAGCTGCTTGCGGTTCGACCGGACGTTCTCGAGCTGCTTCTGGATATCCTTCAATTTATCCTGGCTGCTGGAAGCGGCATAGACTGCGGAACGCGTCAAGGGGAAGAAGGATAATATGGATAAAATGGCCAGCAAGGCCGCCAAAATACGAAAGGTCCGCCGGCCGGATAGACGATGGTACTGCATTTGCGCTCCTTCAAACCTCCCCGCCATTACAAGGATCCCCATCATTTTATCACAAGATATTTCGAAGAAAGCTCAGGAATATTTTCGTCACAAAACCTTAACATGAAAGAAATCTTATACCTTGGCATACTTTCTGACCGAAATGGCGCTGACAAGCATGGTGAGCGCGATCCCCGTCACCAGGTTGACCAGGAGGACGGTCGCCGCCATTTTGTTGGCCGGCAGGAGCATGAACTGCGACTCGTCGAAGACAGCGCCGGCTGGATTGAGACGGGCGACAATGCGGCCGTAGATCAGAATCGCGGCGACACTGGCGACCAGGGCCCCCGTCAATCCGATCACAACTCCCTCAATAATAAAAGGGGTCCGGATAAAAGCTTTTGTCGAGCCGACATATTTCATGATGTGGATCTCACGGCTTCTTGACAAAGCAGCGATCCTTACAGTATTAGCCATGACCACCGAGGCGGTGACAGCCAGAATGACGAACATGATCACACCGACGCGCCTGGTCCATCCCTTGACACTGTCGAGCATGGTCATCAATTCCGATTCCATCAGAACCTCTTTAACGCCGGGATAATCCCGCACTTCCTCTCCGAAACTGGTCCCGTAGGAAGGCTCGGACAACCGGATACTGAAGGTGTAAGGAATGTAAAGGTGGTAATCAAAGTCTTTCCACAGCTCTTCCTTGCCCATATCCTGCTTGAATTGCTCAAAGTTATCCTCAGGCGTATTGACCTCGATGTCTTCGACGAATTCATGGCCTTGCAAAAACTCCGCCAGACTGACGATCTCTTCATTGGTGGCGCTGACCTGCATGGTGATCTCGATCGGCGGCTGTTGGGAGGCCACTATGGATAAATGGTTGGCGTTCATGGACAAGGCGGCAAAGGTGCTCATCAAAAAGAGCATCAGAGCCAGTGTAGTGATGGAGGCGATGGAAAGGAGCGTATGCCGTCTTAATCCCTGGAATCCGGATTTGAAGGCATAACGCCATTCGTTCTTTTTCACGCGTCATCACCCCTCTTTTTGCCCTCATCACTGCCTTCACCTTTCAGTCTGATGACAGGAATCCTCCCCGTACGCGACAGACGTTCACCGTCGGTATCGATCACCGGCGCCTGAGGCGCCGCCGGGGGCGGCGTATCGGGTGAACCCGGAACTTGTTGGCTTTCTTCGAATTGTTCCCGCAGCTCCCTGCCGCGTTGGCGGGCAGGCGGTCTGTTTCTCCGCATGGACGCGCTCTTGTCCATGCGGTCATAAAAATCGTCACCACGAACCGATTCACGCATTTTCCTCACGCGCTCCCTGGCAACCCGGGTATCCGGCAGGGATCCGTTCTCTTCGCGAAGTCTGCGAAGAGCATCTCCCCCCTCCTCGATTTCGCGGCGGATTTCTTCTGCCTCCAGTTCCTGCTGCTTGGCACAGGCCTCAGCGTAGGCCAGACCGTTCTTACGCTCGCTTTCCAGCACGTAGTGCCCCCGCAAATCATCACGGGCCAGCACACCGTCACATACCTCGATTACCCGGCGGTTCATGCGGTCAACAATTTCGCGGTCATGGGTGCAGGTAATGATTGTCGTGCCGTTTTCCCTGTTGATTCTGTCCAGCAGAGCCATAACTGTCTCGCCGTTCACAGGGTCGAGATCCCCGGTCGGTTCATCGGCGATAATCAGACGCGGCTTGTTGATCAGGGCCCGGGCGATGCAGACGCGCTGCTGCTCGCCGCCCGACAGCTCGGTCGGGTAGTTATCAATCTTGCGGCGTAAGCCAACAACCGATAAGACGAGCGGAACGCGCTGACGTATTTTCCGCGGTGACTCCCCGATGATCTCCATGGCCAGGGATACATTTTCGCCGACTGTCAGCGTATCGATCAGCCGGAAATCCTGGAAAATCATTCCGATCCCGCGACGCAAATAGGGAATCCGGCGTTCGCTAAGCTTACCGATGTCGTAGCCGTCCACCATAATCCGCCCGGATGAAGGATCCTCCTCCCGGGTCAAAAGACGAAAGACGGTCGATTTCCCCGCGCCGCTTTCACCGATCAGAAAGACAAACTCCCCTTCATTGATTGAGAAAGAAAGGTCATGAAGTGCCAGCGTCCCGTTTGGGTATGTTTTGCTGACATTTTCAAATTCTATATAAGCCATTATTTCTCCACAGGGTATTTATCTGCTTGTCTTTTGCTCTTCCACATAGGCCAGATAATCGCGCACCATATCGGCCAGCTTGAACAGCACCGCGTCCTCAAAGTTCCGCAGATCAAGACCCGTGATCTTGGCAACCTTGTCCAGGCGGTAAACCAGCGTATTGCGGTGAACAAAGAGCTGCCTTGATGTTTCGCTTCCGTTGAGATTGTTTTCAAAAAACTTGTTGATGGTGTCCATGGTCACCGGGTCGAGCGCCTCATAGGTACCCGGCTCAAAGACCTCTCTTAGGAAAAGCTCACAAAGCGTGATGGGAAGCTGATAGATGAGCCTGCCAAGCCCCAGCTTTTCGTAGCGCATGATGGGCGATTCCGTGTCCTGAAAGATCCGGCCGACGATCAATGCGATCGACGCCTGCTGATAGGCTTTAGCCGTATCCGTCAGTGTGGGGGCCAGCATGCCTACCCCAACCGACACATCAGCCATGGCTCTTTCGTGCAGCCTGTCAGTCAAAGTGTGCAAAAAGCTGTCAAGACCCTCCAGGTTTTCTTCGGTTGCCTCTGTCATGAGGACAATATTCTGCTCGTCGATGGGCAGGACGAAATCCTCATCGCGACCGCTTGTTAGCTCCGTCAAGGCCTCAAGGCAGGCATTGAACTCCTCGGGCTTGAAACGAACGAGAAGGACAATCCGGCGCGCGTTGTAGCGGATCCGGTATTCGCGGGCCTTGAGGGGGATATCTCCCGGCAATTCATTTTCGAAGAGGACATTCTTCAAGAAGGCTTGCTTGAGCTCATGCTCGCGCTCGGCATGATCATCCCGCTTGCACTGCTCGGCGCTGATCCAGCGTGAAAGAAGTTCAGCGTATCCTTTGGCGATGTTGTCGATGCCGTCCGAAAAGCTGATCAGATAAGTCTCGTCAGGCCGCTTGATCACACGGTAGGTCCGGTC
>Ga0265293_10012552_pt1 | contig 11214 bp, 9 predicted proteins | sample Munlanlewell138R_FD_192505 | JGI IMG/M metagenome (GOLD analysis project Ga0265293, IMG submission 192505) | Leachate microbial communities from a municipal landfill in Southern Ontario, Canada - Leachate well 138R | ecosystem: Engineered > Solid waste > Landfill > Unclassified | place: Canada... | reverse complement strand
GGGCGATCGTAGAATCACGAAACGCTTCATTTTCCAGCAGTAGTGGAATTTACGTATTGATCTCCATCAATATAACCGGTTCGGCATATGAGGAAATCAGCATCCATTCAATCAGTGGGGGTTTCTCTCGGGCCATCAGCAAGATTCAGGCCGAGTCCAACCGGCCTTGCCGTGTGTTTCCAAGGACTCAACCCAGGCGGGCCGCCAATGAATTCAAACCATAGCCGCCAACCAGCAGGAACAGGAACAACAAGCCGGCCAAGGCGAGCGGGGCAGGGCCTGCCTGTCGAATGGCACCGACGTGCGTACGCAGCCCTAAAGCCGCCATGGCCATCGCCAGCAGGATGGTGCTGAACTGGGTCAGCAGCGTTACGATTTCATTGGGAATAACGCCCAGGGAATTGACACCGACTGCGGCCACAAAGCCCACGGCAAACCACGGAATTGCTGGGCTGGCTTTACCTGAGTGAGCACCATGGCGGCTCCCCCGGCGTAGTTCCCACCATGATACGAGGATGAGGAAAGGCGCCAGCATCATTACGCGCAGCATTTTCTCAACCACCGCCGTTTTGGCGGCAATAGGGCCGACTGCGTTGCCGGCAGCCACGACCTGGGCCACCTCATGCACGGTAGAGCCAATGAAGATCCCAAATGCGTGTTCCGACATACCCAGGTGGGGGTAGAGCAAGGGGTAGAGGAACATGCTTATCGTTCCAAACACCACGACGGTCGCCACCGCTACCGAAACCTTGTGGGCCTGGGCGCGGGCAACGGTTTCCATCGCCATGACGGCTGCTGCCCCGCAAACGGCGGCACCGGCACCTACCAGCATGCAGGTCTGCCGATCCAAACCGAACAAGCGCCGGCCTGCCGTCATCGCCAAACCATAGACAGCCAGGATGACGACCGCATCCAGCAGGATGCCGGCCACACCAACGGAAACCGCTTCCTGAAAGGTCAGTCGAAAACCGAACAGTATGATGCCGGCCCGCAGCAGCCTGTTCTTGGAAAAATCCACGCCCACCGATGTCTGAGAAGCGATTGCGGGGAACACCGTGTTTCCCAATACCATGCCTATGACAATGGCAAATGTCAGGGAACTGAAGCCCAGGGCATGCATGCTGGGCAAGCCAGCCAACCAGAGCCCGCAGCCGGCGATAGCCCCAGCCAAGGCAAGGCCCAGCCACCATTGGCGCATGAAAAGAGGCGTCAGAAAACGGGAGCCTGTGGTGGGCGATAGGGATGACATGAGGGATTGCTGGCGTTGTTTCTTTTTGAAGGTTGAAGAGTAAGGAAGCGTGCTATATAAGTCGAATACATAATATTCATCCTCCTATAACTTTTGGTTAAGTTCATGCGGCTCAATCTGCATTTGCTCAGAGTCTTTCATTCCGTGGCGCAAGAGGGCAGCTTTTCAGCGGCAGCTCGTCGCCTCTACATCAGCCAGCCAGCTGTTTCCAAGGCGATCTCCGAACTCGAACGTCAGGTGGATACGATGCTGCTGGAGCGAGCGGGGGGGAAGGCATCCCCCGGCCTGCGGCTGACAGAGGCGGGAGCCGCACTGAATGCACATGCCCGTGCGATCTTTTCGCTGGAACTTGCTGCGGTCGAAGAATTGCAGCGTCGCAGCGGGCTGAAGCAGGGGGAGCTGACCATCGGGGCCAGTACGACAATTGCCAGTTATTGGCTACCCCGCTATTTGCGGGTCTATGCTTCCCGTTGGCCTGACATCGTACTGAAAGTGGTGGTCGCCAACACACAGTCCATCGTTGAAGATGTGTTCGACTGCAAGATAGACGTGGCCCTGGTTGAAGGGCCGGTACATATGGAAGGGGTGGCTCATCATGCTTGGCAGGAGGAGCGTCTGGTTATCGTGGCACCGCCTGATTTCAAAGAAGTCGAGAGGCAGTCAACAGGTCGCGTGCCGCAAGCCATCCCAGTGACGAAAAACGATTTGGCCGACATAACCTGGCTGATCCGGGAAGCTGGCTCAGGTACGCTTGAAGTTTCAACAGACAGGCTTGCGAAGGTCGGGGTGACTGTGCGTCGCAGCATGGAAATAGGGAGCAATGAAGGCATTGCACGTGCAGTCGCTGCAGGGCTGGGGGTGGCATTGCTGCCGGTTGCGGTTGTGGAAGATCTCTTGATCTTGGGAAGAGTCGTTGAACTACGCCTGCACGGCATGGGCGGCTTATCCAGATCGCTGTACCGTCTGGAACGTCAGGATCGCCCGCGCAGCCCTGTAGTGCACGCCTTTCTCGACGTCATTACCGAAAATGCAGTGTAGAAAAAGAAAATCCCGGCCAAGAGCAGGCCGGGGCAGGAACTCCCGGTGCCAGGAACCTGGCACCGGCCGCGATCAGAGCGCGCGGGTGTAGCTGCGCAGGTATTCCAGATTACGTTGCGAGGTGAAAGATGGAATCGTGCAGCCCGGCCCAAGGATCAGCTTCTGGCGGCCCACCTGCTGGATGGCATCGTCGATTTCGGCGGCGATTTCCGGAAGGCTGCGTTCCTGTATGCGGGTTTCGTCCAGGCCACCCATCAGACATTTGTCTGTCTGGTTTCTGAGATCAGACAGTGAAGGGTTGCCCGCAAGGCGATCTGACACGCTCAGGACTTCGCAGGGGTAATCCCAGACGCGGTCCATCTGCAAGTGATCGCCATGCACGTGCAGCACCCGGACCATGCCCTCAGCGGCTTCCAGCACCCGTATCGCAAAGGGTTTCTGGAAGGTTTCATGGCGCTCCGGGCTGACCCCGCGCGAGCGCCCGACAGGAATGGCGCCATTGATCGAAAGGAAAATGCCATCAACGCCGAGCGCTTTCACCTTGCGGATGTAATCACACGTCGTTTCGGTGACTTCTTCGATGGCATCGAGTGCCGCCTGGCCATGGTTGAAGAAGTTTTCGGCTTCGCTGAAACCCACGTTGCGCACAATCTGCTGATAGGGTTCGAACACGGTTTCCAGCATGGGTGTGTCAGCCCCCAGCTGCTTGCGCAGCCGGGTAAGCACATCAAGCTGGACGGCAAAGGCCGGGTGATCCAGGCCCAGTTTCCGATAGGCAGCCAGGCTTTCAGGTGATGCCAGCGTGCTGACGCCCTCGGGGACCGGATAGCGGTAATCGTTCATGACCTTCAGGACATCCCAGTCGTAGGCCAGCATGAACTGATGATGAAGGTCGGCTGTGCGCTCGCTATCGAGATGATCGGATAGAAAGTGCACCCAGCTGGTGACTGGCGGACGGTCGACTTCGCGACCGTGGACCGCAGCCAAAAAACGTTCTTTCTTGTTCATTGTGCGTAAAGTCTTGATTTGAAGAGAAACGCCGCCTTATTGCGGTTCGACACCTGCGTCACGCAGCAGTTTGCCCACGGTGGCAACCGCATCAGCCAGGTTCTTGTCGAATTCCTGCGGGGTTTCGCTCGTTGCCACGTACATGGCACGATCCGCCAGCGCCTGTTTGACTTCTGGCGCGTTCACGGCTTCGACCGCGGCTTTGCGCAGCGTGTTTCGTACGTCATCGGGGGTACCTGCGGGCACCGCAAGGCCAATGCGTGTGGCAAAGGTGAAGTCAGCGTAGCCGGCTTCAGCGGTAGTGGGTACATCCGGCATGAGGTCCAGGCGCTCTGTGCTGGTGACAGCCAGCGGTCGCAGCTTGCCTTCGATGATCTGGGGCAGGGGGGTTTGCGGCAAGTCGAACATGACGTCAATGCGCCCGGCAACCAGGTCGATAATGGCCTGCGAAGCACCCTTGTAGGGCACGTGTGTCATTTCGATGCCGGTCTGACTGGCGAATTGCGCGCCACCCAGGTGCAAGGTGTTGCCCAGGCCCGCCGACCCATACGTGACTTTGCTGGGGTGTGCTTTGGCGTAGTCTACAAACTCTGTCAGGGTCTTGGCAGGGAAGTCGGGGTGGACGGAAATAACCAGCGGCGACGCTACCAAATTGGTGATGCCGGCGAATGACTTGACAGGATCGTAAGGCAGGTCTTTGCGGGTGGCCACCAGCGAGGCGTTGGTCAACTCGCCAATGAGGTAGACCGTGTAGCCATCCGGCGTTGAGCGGGCGACGTAGTCACCGCCCAGGATGGTGCTACCGCCTGGCTTGTTTTCCACAATGATGTTGTGGTCCATGTTTTCGCCCATCTTCTTGGCGACCAACCGGGCGAGAAAGTCAGAAGAACCACCCGCGGTATAAGGCACCACAATCTTGATGGGCCGGTTATCCACGGGAAAATCCTGAGCGGCAGCGCCTTGCGCGAACGCCAGCGCCCCTGCGAGGATGGTAAGTGTCTTGAAAATAGGAGCCATGGTTCGAGTCCGTTTGTTTTATTGGTCGGATCTGGCGAAGGTAGGGCGTCGCCAGAGAGAAGGCCGGGGGTTCGGCGGGATTCAGATATCGATCATAGCAAGGAGCGTTATATAACTCAGCCAGATCATGGAAATATCTATATAGCCTTGAGCGATATTAACTGGTGAACGACGCCCTGAGAATATAATTTTCCCGTCCTGCCGGCAATACTCGGAAAGCGGCCATCCTGGCCAGGCTTTGCCCGTCCCCGGCACGATCAGACCAGTGAAAGGAGCCCCATGACTACTGATAGAACGAAAGGAGTCGAGCGCAGCCGCCTGCAGGTACAGGGGTTTGATGATCCTGAAATGGAATATCAGTTGTTGCGCGGCCTCAGCGCAGCCAACTATGGCGGAGCGGCGTTGGGTGAATTGCTGGTCGCCGCCAAACTGACCCGCAAACTGACGGCTGCCCAGCCGGATGCAGAACAGGACCCAGCGCAGTGCTGGGCCGATGCCCATTCCCGGCTGGGGCAGCAGGTGGAAGCGCAAGGTCGCGCCGCATTGCAAAAAGGCCATCGCGTCAGTGCCCGAGACCATCTGTTTCGGGCGTCCATGTATTACCGGGCGGCTGAGTTCTATTGCGACCCCTACACCGAAGCGCATAGGCGTTGGGGCATGGCGTCCCGCGACACCTTCATTCTGGGAGCCATGCAGCTCGATGCACCGCCGCAGGTCGTGCATATCCCTTACGAAAATGTCGACATTCCCGCCTATTTTTTTCAGCCTAATCCACCGGCGAAGGGGCCTCGCAAGACGTTGATCGTGAACACAGGGTTTGACGGCAGCGGAGAGGAGCTCTATTTCATGACCGGCCGCGCAGCACTGGAACGAGGCTACAACGTGCTCCTGATCGACGGTCCGGGCCAGACAGGCATGACACGCCTGCATCCGGAACTCAAATTCCGCCCTGACTGGGAAATCCCCATGAAAGCGGTAGTCGACTGGCTTGCGGGGGTGGATGCCGTCGACATGAATCGCCTGGGTTTATACGGGATCAGCCTGGGTGGCTACTTCACCACGCGCGCCACATGTTTCGAACCCCGCATTCGCGCGCTTGCCGTCAATTCGCCTATTGTCGATCTCAAGGCCTACGAACTGGGCTTCTTTCCCCCTGATGTGGTCAACGATCCACCCGAAGTCCGGCTGGAATGGATGGCAGACATTCCACGCAGCGAAATGCCCGATAAATTGCGGGCCTTGCTGAAAATCGCATTCTTCCGTTTCGGGGTCGATTCATTGCGCGACTGGGTCAATCTGCTGGACGCCTTTCAAACCGGGGAACATCTGGCTCGCATTCGTATTCCTTGTCTCAGCATGGTGGGCGCGGCCGAAGGCGGCGAACCTCTTGCCCAGGCTCGGGCGTTCCATAACGGGGTAAACGGCCCCGTCACGGAACGTGTCTTTCGCTATGAGGAAGGCGCCGACGCCCATTGCCAGGCGGGCAATCTGCCGCTGTCCGTGGCAGTGCTGTTTGATTGGATGGACGAGGTGTTTGCCTGAAGCCGTTCTTGCTATATAGAAGACGTGAGGCTTACTTGTTCAGACTCGGCCAGTCACCGGCAGCAACGCGCCCGTGACACCCGCGGCAGCATCGGAAAGCAGAAAACCGATAGTCTGTGCGACTTCATCTGCGGTGACCCAGGCATTGAAATCGCTGTCTGGCATGTCTGCGCGATTGCGTGGGGTATCAATAATGCTGGGTAGAACAGCATTGACGGTGATGCGATGGTTTTTCAATTCATCGGCCAAGGCTTCCGTAAAGCGTGCAACCCCCGATTTTGAGGCCGCATACGCGCCCATGCCGCGTACAGCCTTGATGCTTCCAGCGGCGCTGATGTTAACGATGCGGCCACTGCTGCGCTGTTGCAGATACGGCAACACTGCCTTGGAAGCATGGACGCAAGTCATCACGTTCATTGAAAACATCTCTCCCCATTCCGTCAGGTCACGACTTTCTTCCAGGGTCTGCCATATAAAGCCGCCGGCGATGTTCACCAGACCGTCGATACCGCCGTGGTGTTGCGCAATCGCATCCAGCACCTCTTTTGTCTGCGGATAAGAACTTAAATCGGCGCGCCAGGTTCTTCCGACACCAGCGATTTCGCTGTCTTGAATGTCCACAGCGGCCACCACCCCCCCTTCGCGCAGCACTTCTTTCGTGACGACTGATCCCAGTTGCCCAAGTGCCCCTGTGATGACAATGACTCTATCTTTCAGCTTCATGCATTTTTCTCCATTTCCATAGCACTTTAATGTAGATCGCACACTGTCACACATCAAGCCATGTCTTCATGAGGAGACTCAGGGTAGACTTGAATCAATACAACAAGAGGGGAGAGGGGGGGACGCATGACGAATAGAACAGGTCGCGTCGTGTTGGGTCGGATGAACGAAGTTGTTTTCGGTCGCCCTGCGGCTGCCGCAGTTGCCGAGTTGGCGTCCCAGTCGGGTGCAAGGCGCGTGCTGATCATGGCCAGCGGTACTTTGAATCGGGAAACCGATGTTGTTGAGCAAGTGCGGCAGGCGCTCGCGGATCGGGTAGCAGCGACTTTTGATCAAGTGCCCGCCCATTCCCCACGCGACGCCGTGATAGTAGCGGTGGAACTTGCTCGGGATATAGACGCCGATCTTATTGTGACGATCGGGGGCGGTTCAGTGACCGACGCGGGCAAAGCGGTGCCTTTCTGCCTGGCCAACAATATACGCACAGCCGAAGATCTTGACGCATTGAGGCCCGTACGGGGTCCTGACGGAGCCCTTGAGGCCCCGGCAGGGTGCCAGCCGCCGGTTATTCGTCAGATTGCAGTGCCAACGACACTATCCGCTGGGGAATTTTCCGCTCTTTCCGGCTTGACCGACAAACGAAGCCGAATCAAAGAAATATTCTGGCATCCCGAACTCATCCCCGCTGCCGTCGTGCTTGACCCTGCCGTGACCATGTTCACGCCCGAAGATCTGTTTCTTTCCACAGGAATACGGGCGATTGACCATTGTGTGGAAGGCATCTGTTCGACGCAGGCAAACCCCTACACCGATGCCCAGGCACTTCATGGGCTGGCGTTGCTGGCTAATGGTTTGCGGCGAGTCAAATCCCGTCCGGACGATCTTGATGCCCGGCTGGATTGCCAATTTGGTGCCTGGCTTTCCATGGCTCCTGTCACCAGCGGCGTACCGATGGGCGCCAGCCATGGGATCGGATACGTGCTGGGCGCGGCTTTCGACATCCCTCACGGGCATACGTCCTGCATCATGCTGCCGGCTGTGATGCGCTGGAATCTGCCTGCGACGCGATCCCAGCAAACAGCGATCGCAGCAGCATTGGGCGGAAGGACTGCGGAAGAGGGCAGTGCCTTGGTGTCGCGATTGATCGCCGACCTCGGTATGCCGACCCGACTTTCCGGTCTGGATATAGGCCGCAATCATTTTCGCGACATTGCCGAGCATGCAATGGCGACTGCATGGGTGCCTCGCAACCCAAGACCCATAAATGGGCCCGAACAGGTACTGGAAATCCTGGAACTAGCGGCCTGATCTGCGTGTATGCATATTTTTCGGAGGAGATGACATGGTGCAGGAATTTGACGTGGTGATACGGTCCGGCAAGGTGGTGGATGGCAGTGGTGGGCCGGCTCGCGTCGCTGACGTAGCGATATCCGGTGGAAAGATTGCGCGTATCGGTACGGTCACGGGAAAGGGCAGGGAAGAGATCGACGCCGCAGGGTTGTTGGTGACCCCCGGCTTTGTTGATATCCACACGCATTACGATGGCCAGGTCACCTGGGAAAATCGCCTGATGCCATCTTCGAACCATGGCGTCACGACTGCCGTGATGGGTAATTGCGGCGTCGGGTTTGCGCCATGCAAGCCAGAACAACGTGAAACACTGGTACGTGTGATGGAAGGGGTGGAAGATATCCCCGAAATCGTCATGACCGAAGGTATTCCCTGGAATTGGGAAACCTTCCCTGAGTACCTGGATTCCCTGCAAGATCGTCATTACGACATCGACTTTGCCGCTCAGGTCCCCCATAGCGCGATCCGTGTATATGTCATGGGCGAACGGGGCGAACGGCGCGAGCCCGCCACGCCTGAAGAGCTGCGGAAAATGACGGACATCGTGCGTGATGCCGTCAAAGCCGGCGCCATCGGTGTCAGCAGCTCGCAGCATTTGGGGCATCGCACCGTAGACGGCGAACTGGCGCCATCCATAGGAGCAGAAAACGCCGAGGTCCTGGCTTTGGCCCAAGGGCTGCGCGAAGCAGATAGCGGCGTATTCCAGATCATTACCGATGGTTTCTACGGCGAAGCCGATGCGCCCAGGCAAATGGCATTGCTGCGCGAAATTGCCACCACTTCCGGCCGTTCTGTCAGCTATACATTGCTGCAGAAGCCGACCTGTCTGAACCTCTACGAAGAGATGCTTGAACTGACGCGCCAGGCTCAGGCCGACGGCTTGCCGATCAAGCCCCAGGTGTTTCCGCGCCCAGTGGGCCTGCTGTTCGGTCTGAGCCTTTCGCTGCATCCTTTCCGTTACCACCCCAGCTATATGGAAATCCATGATCTGCCGCTGCCCGAGCGGGTTGCGGCAATGCGGGTTCCGGAACGCCGCAAGGCCATTCTTTCGGAAACACCCGTGCACAGCAATCCGATCTATATCACGATGATTTCCGACTACAACAATGCATTTTCCCTAGGTGATCCGCCAAATTACGAACCCGGGCCCGGCATGAAGCTTGGCGAGCAGGCCGCGCAGCGAGGCATCGATATTGCGGAACTAGCCTACGACCTGCTGCTGGAAGACGAGGGCAACGCGCTGTTGATGAGCCCCTCGTCGAATTTCGCAGAAGGCAACCTGAAGGCGGTGCGCACAATGCTGGTCGATGAGCACAGCCTGGTGGCGCTGGGGGACGGCGGCGCCCACTACGGCATGATCTGCGATTCCAGTTACCCCACTTCCTTGTTGTCATTCTGGACTCGGGATCGCAGCACGGGCAAAGTGCCGCTGGAATGGGCCGTCAATCGCTTGACGCGCAACAACGCGCTGGCAGTGAACCTGCCTGATCGCGGGCTGCTGGCTGAAGGGCTGAAAGCCGACATCAACATCATCGATTACGACGGCTTGCGGTTGCACCCGCCACGGCCTGTTTTCGACCTGCCGGCAGGCGGACGCCGCCTGACACAGACGGCGGAAGGCTATGTCGCCACGATGGTCAATGGCACGATCACGTATCGCAATGGTGTGCCGACAGGCGAATTGCCAGGTCGTCTGGTGCGTAACCTGGCTGCGTAGTTTTACGGGCCCTCGGAATACCGCGCGCTGGCCTGAGGTGGGTACCGGCGCGCGGCAGGGCTTGGGGCTGCGTCTTACTTTTTGAATTTGAATCCATTTGACTTTACATAATGTACATTATGCGTATTAAAAGAAGGAGCCAGATAAGCCGTTTAGCTTATAGTCGGTGTATGGTACTTGTTCGGGCTGAGCCGTTTGTTTACATGCATTTGCATCCATTGAGGGGAGAACATGGGAACTGCCACAATCGTCATTCTCGTCATACTGGCCATAGCGGCCATTTATGTCATCAGCATTTACAACCGCCTGGTCGCCTTGCGCAACCGGTACAAAAACAGTTTTGCGCAAATCGAGGTGCAGTTAAAGCGGCGTTACGATCTGATTCCCAACCTGGTTAGTACAGCCAAAGGGTATCTAACGCATGAGCGGGACACGCTCGAGGCAGTGGTCGCCGCAAGGAACACTGCAGCCGAGGGCTTGCGAGCGGCTTCCGCCGATCCGGGAAACGCTGCCGCGATGGGACAACTGGCAGGGTCCGAAGCCGCCCTGGGCAGCGCTCTGGGCCGATTGAATGTGGTCATGGAAGCCTACCCTGACCTGAAAGCTTCCCAGAACATGCAACAATTGTCGGAAGAGCTCACCAGCACTGAAAACAAAGTCGCCTTTGCACGTCAGGCATTCAACGATGCCGTGATGACGTACAACACCTACAAGCAGAGTTTCCCCCCGGCGCTGGTCGCTGGAGCCTTTGGACACGGGGCAGACGCTGCGCTGCTTGAGTTCGAAGACAGCAACGAGATACAGGCGGCGCCACAAGTCTCGTTTTAGGCGGGCATTCCATGAATTTTTTCGAACAGCAGGAACGCGCCAAGCGCAATACCGGCAAGCTGGTCTTGCTGCTGTGCCTGGCGGTGATAAGCCTGATCGCAATCTCTGCCGTGGCCGTTGCGGCAATACTTGCGTTGCTCGGCCAACAGGATCCGGAGTCTCCTGTTATGGCCGGAAACTGGCTTACGCGAATGACTGCCTTGCTCGATTGGCATTTGGTCAGCGGCGTGGCGCTGTTGGTCATAGGGGTCGTGGTGGCGGGGAGCGTATTCAAACATTTCCAGCTGCGCAGTGGCGGAAAGGCCGTCGCCGAAAGCCTGGATGGCCGCTTGATTGACCCTGGAACGACAGACCTGGAAGAGCGAAAAATCCTCAATATTGTAGAAGAAATGGCGGTTGCTTCGGGCACGCCTGTGCCGCCTGTATACGTGATGGAGGACGAAAGCATCAATGCCTTCGCTGCGGGCCACACCCCGCAGGATGCCGTGATCGGCGTCACCAGGGGCTGCATCCGGCTGCTCAGCCGAGACGAGCTTCAGGGCGTGGTAGCGCATGAGTTCAGTCACATTTTCCATGGCGACATGAAGCTGAACACCCAACTGGTGGCAACGCTGAATGGCATTCTTCTCATTGGTTTGGTTGGCTATATCCTGTTGCGTAGCGCACCTTTCCGGCGCGGTAACTCCAAGGACAATTCGGTATTCATCATGTTGGCTATCGGGCTGGTGCTGGTGGTGGTGGG
>Ga0265293_10012551_pt1 | contig 11214 bp, 7 predicted proteins | sample Munlanlewell138R_FD_192505 | JGI IMG/M metagenome (GOLD analysis project Ga0265293, IMG submission 192505) | Leachate microbial communities from a municipal landfill in Southern Ontario, Canada - Leachate well 138R | ecosystem: Engineered > Solid waste > Landfill > Unclassified | place: Canada... | reverse complement strand
TTTTTACAGGTAACTGAACAGGTGTGGCATCCGATGCACTTATCGAGGTTCAGCACCATGGCAACTTGTGAGCGAATCTTCATGGCGTTCTCCTTAAAGACCTTGTGGTAGTGGCTGTGGAAGAGCATCGGTATCTGAGCCATCTAGCCAATCGACTTTGCTCATTTTACGTACGACAACAAATTCATCGCGGTTACTACCTACGGTACCGTAGTAGTTAAAACCGTAGGACTGTTGCGCGTAAGAACCAATCATATGAGTCGGTTTTAACACCACACGGGTGACCGAGTTGTGGTGACCACCGCGGGTTTTGGTTGTTTCAGAACCCGGCACGTTCACAATACGTTCTTGGGCGTGGTACATCATCACCATACCTTCTTTAACGCGCTGACTGACCACCGCACGCGCGGTGAGAGCACCGTTAGCGTTAAAGCATTCAACCCAGTCGTTGTCTTCAATACCGGCTTTGCGTGCATCAGTTTCTGACAGCCAAATAATTGGGCCGCCGCGACTCAGTGTCAGCATTAACAGGTTGTCGGTATAGGTACTATGAATACCCCATTTCTGGTGCGGCGTAATCCAGTTCAAGACAATCTCGGTATTACCATTCCTGCGTTTATCTTTAACCTGATCAATGGAGCGGGTGTTCACCGGTGGGCGGTAGCTCATCAGTTGCTCACCAAATGCTTGCATCCACGGGTGATCCTGATAAAACTGCTGACGGCCAGTAATGGTGCGCCATGGAATAAACTCGTGCACGTTAGTGTAGCCAGCGCTATAGCTGACATGCTCATCTTCAAGACCTGACCAGGTCGGGCTGGAGATGATTTTGCGCGGCTGCGCTTGAATGTCTTTAAAGCGAATGGACTCGTGCTCTTTGCCCACAGCCAAGTGTGAGTGATCGCGACCAGTAAACTCAGACAAGGCTGCCCAAGCTTTTACTGCCACGTGGCCGTTGGTTTCAGGTGCCAGTGATAACACAATTTCACAAGCATCAATGGCTGAATCAATATTAGGACGCCCCTTACTGATACCTTCATCCAGCACTTGGTGGTTGAGCTGACCTAATAAAGTTACTTCATCGTCAGTGTTCCAGCTGATGCCTTTACCACCGTTACCCTGGGTGTTGAGTAATGGGCCGAGCGAGGTGAACATTTTGTAGGTGTTAGGGAAATCACGCTCAACCACGACTAGGTTAGGTGCGTTTTTACCCGGTACTAATGGTTCGCCAGAGGATTTCCAGTCGGTACCGCCGTAAGGCTGGGCCAATTCGCCTGGGCTATCGTGCTGGGTGGGGATGGTGACGATATCTTGCTCAAGACCAAGATGCCCTTCAGTCAGCTCAGAGAAACGCTTGGCTACACCTTTGAAAATATCCCAGTCAGATTTGGATTCCCACGCTGGGTCAATTGCCGCTGAGAGTGGGTGAATGAACGGGTGCATATCTGAGGTGTTCATATCATCTTTTTCGTACCAAGTGGCAGTCGGTAAGACGATATCTGAGTACACACAGGTGGACGACATACGAAAGTCCAGCGTGGTCACCAAGTCAACTTTACCAATCGCTGCATCTTCAGCCCACTCAATTTCAGTTGGCTTATAGCCCGCAACCGTTGCATCTTCGTTCATCACGCCGTGTTTTGGCGTGCCGAGCAGGTACTTGAGCATGTACTCATGGCCTTTACCGGATGAGCCTAGCAGGTTCGAACGCCAGATAAACATATTGCGCGGAAAGTTCGCTGGGCTATCAGGCTGCTCACAGGCAAAGCGTAACGAGCCATCTTGCAGTGATTTAACCACATAGTCTTTAGGATCCATGCCGGCAGCTTTGGCTTCGCGGCAGACTTCAAGCGGGTTACGGTTCAGTTGTGGTGCACTTGGCAACCAACCACCACGTTCTGCTTGGATGTTGTAATCCAGCGCATGTTTAGGGAACTTAGATTTATCCGCCATTGGCGAAAGAATCTCATGCATGTCCATGCTTTCATGGCGCCACTGTGAACTGTGGTTGTAGAAGAAGCTGGTACCGTTCATATGACGCGGCGGACGGCTCCAGTCCAAGCCAAAGGCCACAGGTAACCAGCCAGTTTGTGGACGTAGTTTTTCTTGACCCACATAGTGTGCCCAGCCACCACCACTTTTTCCGATACAACCGCACATGATCAGCATATTGATCAAACCGCGGTAGTTCATATCCATGTGGTACCAGTGGTTCATACCGGCGCCCACGATAATCATGGATTTACCCTTGGTTTTGTCTGCATTATCAGCAAACTCGCGCGCCACTTGAATGACTTTCTCGCGGCTCACGCCAGTGATCGCTTCTTGCCACGCAGGTGTGCCTGGAATATCCGCTTGATCGTAGCTGCTCGCTACGTTTTCGCCGCCTAGGCCACGATCTACTGCTAAACCGGCAGCACTGATATCAAATACCGTAGCAACGCGCGCTTTGCTACCATCCGCTAAGGTCAGCTCGCGACTGGGTACGCGACGGAACTGTACGCCTTCGCCATCAACGTGTTGGAAGTAGTCGTGTAAGTCACCGCCAAAGTAGGGGAAGGCCACTTCGACAGGGTTACCCTCATCAATTAGGGATAACTGTAACTCAACGTCTTTACCATCGGTGCCTTCACGGGCTTCAATGTTCCATTTGCCCTTTTCATTCCAGCGGTAACCAATCGAGCCCAGCGGTGAAACGAACTCTTTAGATAGGCTATCCAGCGCAATGGTTTTCCACTCAGGATTATTTTCTTGACCAAGATTGTCAGCCAAGTCAGACGCGCGTAAGAAACGTGTTGGCTTAAAACCTGTACCAAACTCTTCAAGCATAACCAGCATTGGGAAGTCAGAGTAGCGACGTACATAGTCAGTAAAGTAAGCACTTGGTTTTTCCAAGTGGAACTCTTTGAAGATGACATGACAGAACGCTTGTGCCAAGGCCGCATCGGTACCTTGTTTTGGATTCAGCCACAAGTCCGTCAGCTTAGCGACTTCTGCGAAGTCAGGTGTGATTGCAACTGTTTTCGTACCTTTGTAGCGTACTTCAGTAAAGAAGTGCGCATCTGGGGTACGTGTTTGTGGCACGTTAGAGCCCCAAGCAATAATGTAGTTGGAGTTGTACCAGTCGGCTGATTCTGGAACGTCAGTTTGCTCACCCCAAACCATGGGTGAAGCCGGTGGTAAGTCACAGTACCAGTCATAGAAGCTCAAGCACACGCCGCCCATCAGCGAGAGGTAACGTGAACCGGCCGCGTAGCTGATCATCGACATGGCAGGAATCGGCGAGAAACCGACAACGCGGTCAGGGCCGTAGGCCTTGGTGGTGTACACGTTGGCCGCGGCAATGATTTCGTTGACTTCATCCCAGTTGGAACGAATAAAACCACCTAAACCACGCTTGCTTTTGTATGAACGCGCTTTGGCAGGGTCTTCAACAATGCTCTGCCATGCATCAACTGGCGCTAATGATTTACGTGCGTCACGCCACAGTTGCAATAATGCTTTACGCACTTTCGGGTATTTAACCCGGTTGGCACTGTAAATGTACCAGCTGTAACTGGCGCCACGTGGGCAGCCGCGCGGCTCGTGGTTGGGTAGGTCAGGGCGGGTACGCGGGTAATCGGTTTGCTGGGTTTCCCAAGTGATGAGTCCATTCTTGACATAGATCTTCCACGAGCACGAACCGGTGCAGTTCACGCCATGCGTAGAACGAACGATTTTGTCATACTGCCAACGGGCGCGATAACCGTCTTCCCAATCTCGGGATTCTTTACGGGTTTCGCCATGGCCATCAGCAAATTCACCTTGTTTTCTTTTTAAAAAATGCAGTTGGTCTAAAATGCGACTCATAGTTTTTTTCCTCTTGTAAAACTGCCGTGCACTGATGCTAGGCAGTTGCATGCACGCATATGTCGGTTATTTAAGCACGTCATCATTTGCCAGCCTTCTGGTCAGCTGCGAGTTCAAGGTCCACTGATGAAACAAAATATTCTTCAGCAAACGCACCTTCGGGTTCTTTGAGCCAAAAGAGGCAGGCAATAAAGCTCAGTAGAGCACCCGCAGCGATAATGAAGAAGAATTGTGAAGGGGTCACAAAGGTGTACAGCGTCAGGTAAAACACCGCGCCAACGTTACCGTAAGCACCGGCCATGCCGGAAATCTGTCCGGTCAGACGACGTTTAATCGATGGCAGAATACCGAAGGTTGCGCCTTCTGCACCTTGCACAAAGACTGATGATGAGATAGTGATGGCAACTGCGATAAAGAGCGGTAATGCGCTATTCATTAAGCCCATTAAAGCAAAGCCAATAGTGATACCAAGCATATACGCCAGCATCACAAAGCGGCGGTTACCAAAGCGGTCAGAAACCAGTCCACCAATCGGCCGTGCGATTAAGTTCACAAAGGCAAAGGAAGCAGCGATCATTCCGGCAGTAGTAGGCGTCAAGCCCCAAGTCACCTCAAAGAACATCGGCAACATGGAGACCACGGCCAGTTCTGCACCAAAGTTGGCGAAGTAGGTGGAATTCAGCGCTGCCACTGAGTTGAAATCATACTTATCGTCTTCAGGTACACCCTTGCGCAAAATAGGTAAGTTAACCCGTAATACTTGGATGATTTGATAAATCACGATCAATACAATCACACCATGGCAAACCCAAGCCCATTGCGCATCGATATAGCCCATATATTCAATACGCCAGACCAGCAACGACAAAATACCAATCATCGGGATAGTCCAGATAATCAGTTTGATCATATCGGCCCAAGTGCTGACTTCCAGTGCGCTGACTTTGCGTGGTTTGTGATGCACCGTGCCGGCAGGTCCGTCGGTGATCGCAAACCAGTAATACACGCCATACAGCGCCATTAGGATGGCCGTGCTAGCAATGGCGTAGCGCCAGCCATCATCACCGCCAAACACGTTTAAGGCGATCATGGGTAAGGTCATGGCGGCGGCGGCAGAGCCGAAGTTACCCCAGCCCGCATAAAAGCCCTCAGCAAAACCAATATCACGTGGCTTAAACCACATTGCGGTCATGTGGATACCCACCACAAAGCTGGCACCAATGGAGCTCAGTACCAAGCGCGAGACCAACAGTTGCGTACGCGTTTCACCAAAGGCAAAAGCGATTGCCGGAATGGCCATGGTCACCATCAGTACAGAGAACACGCGACGCGGGCCCCACTTGTCTAAGGCCATACCGACCAAGATACGTGCAGGAATCGTTAGAGCAACGTTGGCAATAGCAAATAAGCGTAAGTCATCGTTGGTTAGCCAGCCCACGCTTTTTAGCATGCTGGTCGCCAATGGCGCCATATTGAACCAAACAAAGAAGCAGATATAAAACGCGATCCAAGTCAGGTGAAGCGCTTTTATTTCGGGCCTTTTGTATTGGAATAACTCTGAAACTTTCATGTTAGTACTCCGCCATCCATGGGATGTTTATTGACATGACTGAATCAGCACTGGGCAGGGTGCACGTCGAGTTAGGAAAGAGCTGACACTACCAAAGGTCATAAAATTAAATTCCTCCACCCAAGCATCCAAGGTTTTGCCGATGATATTGCTATCCGCTTTTTCACTGTGGCGCGCAATCACTAATAAATCAGGTGTTTTGTTTTTTACCGCTTGTAAAATCATTTTGCGTGGATCACCTTCAGCAATCATTACTTCAGTGCTGATGCCAAGCTCGTTTAGGGTTTGTGCAGCTTCGCGCACCGACTCTGAAAAATCGTGTTTAAACTCAAGGTAGTTTTCTTCGTTAACCCCACTTGAACCTAAAATATCTTCAATCACGCTGACCAAAGTGATCTTTGGTTTTAACGTGCCAAACATTTGCAAGGTTTTCTCTAAGGCATGTTTAGCGTTTGTTGAATTGTCGTAAGCAACCATGATATGCATAAGAAACTCCGATATTTAAGTAAATAACGCTGCTTATGGGTTTTTCACGTAAGCGTTTTTGCGCAAATAGAACCACCAGTTCAAGATCAAGCACAGCGCGTAGAACACGGCAAAACCATACATAGCCACTTCGGGGGTGCCGGCCTTGATTTGCTCACCAATCACCACTGGCGCAACAAATGAACCGTAAGCGGCAATCGCTGAAGTCCAACCTAGAACCGGACCTGCTTGTTCGCGGTTATAAATCACGCCAATACTGCGGAAAGTTGAGCCGTTACCCACTCCAGAGGCCGCGAAGAGGACTAAAAATAGGCTAATAAAAGCGAAGAACAAGGTTTCAGGGTGAGCCGAGCTGTAGGCCAGTTGCAGGGTGTAACCCAGAGCAACAGAAGCCACCACCATGACTAAGGTGATAATTTGTGTAACCAGTGAACCGCCGACTTTGTCGGAGATCCAACCGCCAATCGGACGGGTTAAAGCACCTAGAAAAGGACCGATCCAAGCGTAAGTTAAAGCGCTGGGTGCATTGGGGTTGGCGACACGTGTGATGGTGCCATCTGCAGCTACCTCATTCATGTAGCCAAAAATCACAGTGATCGATAGTGGCAGGGCCATGGAGAAGCCGATAAACGAACCAAAGGTCAGGATGTAGAGAACGCTCATTGACCAAGTGTGCTTATCTTTAAAGATTGCAAACTGGCGTTTAATGTTGGGTTTGATACTGCCTGGTATTAAGCGTAGTAAACCAAGGGTACTGATCATAATCAGCGGCATGGCTAACCACATGTTCAGTACGCCAAGACCAATTGGTGCTGGTAGGTAGAGGTATAAGCCTACTACTGAGGTGACAAAGCTAATGCCGTACAAACCGAAAATCTTACTGAACGCGCCTAATACTGAGCCAGGCTCAGGGGTGATAGGCAACAGGTTGTTCATGCCGAACCAGCTCACGCCGATCAGTGGAATCAGAAACACCAACCAAATCCAGCCGGCGTTTTGAATCCAAGTATCTGAGCCTGCTGGGATACGGCCAATTAAGGTGCCGCTGTCTTTCATCAGCTCCATCGAGCCACCGCCCAGTGCACCGAAGATGCCCATGGTCATCACTAATGGAATGACAATTTGCATGGTGGTTACGCCAAAGTTGCCTAAGCCGGCGTTTAAGCCCAGCGCTAAACCTTGTTGGCTTTTTGGAAAAAAACCACTGATGTTACTCATTGAGCAGGCAAACTTGCCGCCGCCAATGCCTGAGAGTAGGGCTAATAACTGGAACACCCAGAGCGGTGTGTTAGTGTCTTGCAGTGCCATGCCAGTGCCGATTGCTGGAATCATCAGCAAAATAGAGGTGAACACAATGGTGTTACGCCCTCCGGCAATACGGATCATAAACGAGGCGGGAATGCGGAAAGTGGCGCCAGCTAAACCTGAAATGGCGGTTAAGGTAAATAGCTCAACCGGTGTGAATGGAAAACCAAGATTGAGCATTTGTACGGTAATAATGCCCCACATTAGCCAGATGGCAAACCCCAGCAGTAGGTTCGGAATCGACAGCCAGAGGTTGCGATTGGCTATTTTTTTTCCAGTGGACTCCCAAAACACTGGGTCCTCAACATCCCACTTTTCAATATCATTGCTCATATGCTGAACTCTCCGAATAACACTGACAGCCAAAGGGTGGCTTTACACTTGGCTGCACTCTACGGGGGGAGAGGGTGTGTTTTGTTGACTAAGATCAGTATTGCGGATATGGAAATATGTTTATAGGCGCTATATACCTCTTTATGGATAGTTGCTTTTTCTTAAATAAGTTCATTTAAATCAATAGGTTAAATTAAAATTATAAAGTTTATTTGAAGAAAATGCGAACTTGGAAATAAAGGGGTATAAGGGTAGTCTGATACCTGTTGCTACTGAATAATAAGTACAGACCATGCCGTTACGGCGAATTGATAGAGTGACCTATATTGATGACAGAGTTACCACGTGTGAGCTTAATACAATCATTAGCTGTACGTATTCTGCTGGCGTTTGCTTTAATTATTGCGGTGATGCTGATCAGTATGTTGGGCGGCATGCACTTATCGGATTCGATCCGCGGGGATGCTGAAGCATTGAATAAAGCCGGTAGTTTGCGCATGCAAGCCTATCGCTTGGCGCTGCTAACCAGTGAAGCGGCAAACGAGGATTTACCCGCCTACATTGCTGAATTTGAAGGCACTTTGAGTAACCCAGCGTTGCTAACGGCAGTTGATAAAAACATAGGGCATCGTCTCCCTGAAAAATATAATTTAGTTGAGTATCAGTGGCGTCAGTTAATGTTGCCGTTACTGCAGCAAACACCACCACAAAAACGGGCTTACCGCCTAGAAGTGCCTATCTTTGTTGATCTATTGGATGGTTTTGTCGGTGAACTACAAAGTGAGTCGGAACGTAAGTTATCCTTTATTCGTGGCTTGCAGATCAGCACGCTGTTTGTCACCGTCTTCGTTGGTTTTATTGCGATTTTAGGGGTGAATAATGGACTATTAATGCCTCTGCAAGAACTGGTTGAATTGGCGAAGAACATTGGTCGTGGTTCTTTCCAAGGGCGGGTCAAGCACCCTGCGCGAAATGAGTTGGGCATGTTGGCAGAAACCATCAACCAAATGAGCAGTGAGTTATCGGACTTATACGAAAACCTTGAAAACAAAGTCGATGAGAAAACAGCTGAATTACAGCGCAGTAATCGCACCTTAGCGCTGCTGTTTAATAGTGCGCGTAGTTTGTATAAAACCAGCTCCGATCCTCTGCCAGATTTAGCGGATTTATTAGGGCCCATTGAACAAACCTTAGGTTTAGGGCCGGTTTCTTTGTGTTTAACCTACTCTTTAGATAATCCAAAGCATGAGGCGCATAGCGCATTTAGTTCACAAAATCGTCAGGCCCCCAGCTATTGCCAACTGCCCAACTGCGCGCAATGCCCGGTGTTTATTAACCACGGAATGATCGCAGATGGGGCGCAGGTGGTTAGTTTTGCGATTCGTAACGATCGAGATGAATTAGGCGATTTGCGAGTGGAGGTACCGGCTGGAGTGCAGATACAGGAGTGGCAAGAGCGTTTAATGACCGCCCTGACCGAGCTGATTTCAGCGTCCTTAAGTTTAAATCAATTGGGACACAATCAGGCGCGTATCGCGTTAATGGAAGAGCGTGCGGTGATTGCTCGAGAGCTGCATGACTCATTAGCGCAAGCGCTGTCGTACCAGAAAATTCAATTAACTCGGCTGAAAAAGCAAATTGCTGCTGACTTTTCCAAAGATGATCTGAATACCACTTTGACTGATATCCAAGCAGGATTAAGTACAGCTTATCGACAATTACGTGAACTCTTGGTGACCTTTCGCATTAAACTGGACAAGCCTGGCTTAGCGGCGGCTGTGCAAGCCACAGTACAGGAGTTTGCTCGACACTCAGGTGTCGACATACAGTTAAACTATGCCCTAGAGCATTGTCCACTAACACCTAATGAAGAAATACATTGCTTACAAATCCTTCGTGAAGCGCTGAGTAATGTGATCAAACATGCGCATGCCAGTCAGTGCAAACTGAATTTGTACCAAGACAGTGCGGGTTATATCCATATCGGCATTGATGATGATGGTATCGGCATGGCTACTAGCAACAGTCCAACAGGGCATTATGGACTCAATATTTTAACTGAGCGTGCACATAGCTTGTCGGGAAAAATACAGATTGATACTTTACAGCCAGGCACACGCATACATGTGCAGTTTTTGCCTGACTATAAGCGCAGTCAATTAGAGAGGGAGACTGAAGTTGAGTAGTTCGCACAATCAAAGTACACGGATTATGCTGGTGGATGATCACCCTATGTTGCGCCGTGGCTTGAGTGATTTACTGTCCATGGAGGATGATTTGTTACCAGTTGCCCAGGCCAGCTCAGGTGAAGAGGCCGTTTTGCTGGCGCAGAGCCATGAGCTGGATTTGATTTTGCTTGATCTCAATATGCCGGGCATGGATGGCATTGAAACTATTCGTGCCTTGCGTGCGGCTGGGGTGGATACGCGTATTGTTATTTTCAGTGTCTCAGATGACCATGATGATGTGCTTGAAGCCTTGCGCGAAGGGGCTGACGGTTACTTGTTAAAGGATATAGAACCGGAAGAGCTGATTGAGCAAATTCGCTTAGCGGCACATGGCAAAATGGCGCTAAGCAGTGAGTTGACTCAGGTTCTTGCGCACGCCATTCGTGGTCGCGCAACCGCCAGCCAAGCGCACCCTTCCATGCTGACCAAGCGTGAGAAAGACGTACTCAAGCTGATTGCCAAAGGGCAGAGCAACAAAATGATTGCGCGCAGTCTTGATATCGCTGAAGGTACGGTGAAAGTGCACGTAAAGCGTCTTCTGAATAAGTTAGGTATGCGCTCGCGTACCGAAGCTGCGGTCTGGGTCGTGGAAAATGATCTTAACTAAGCGATTAATTCTGGCTCACTAAAAGGCAGCCCTATGCAATTAGCTGCAGCAGCAGTTATCCATTACGGCGATGGTGAAGGCGACGACTTGCTTGCCACGCTCTTGGCCGATTGTCGACAGCAAGGTTGGCGTGTGCGTGGGTTAATCACCCAGCAAGGTAAAGACCCCGAGGGGGTATTGCCGATGCAATTACGCGACTTTCATACGGGTGAAATCTTTGTTATTTCGCAGAAGTTAGGTCGTAATTCCCGTGGTTGCAGTTTAGATATGGGGGGGTTGGCTGAAGCCGGCCAAGTGTTACGTCGCGCCTTAGATGAACAACCGGACTTAGTCTTCGTCAACCGTTTTGGCTATGGCGAAACTCAGGGGCGCGGTTTGAATCAAGAGCTTTCACAGCTGATCAGTGCTGGGATTCCAGTGTTGACGTTGGTCAGTGAGAAATACCTTGAGGGCTGGCATGCGTTCTCTGCAGGAATGGCGCAGACTTTACCCTTAGAGCGTGAGGCGATTGAACAATGGCTGGCGACTGTGCGACCACAGCATCTTTAAGCAAGAGCAAGAGCAAGAGCAAGAGCAAGAGCAAGAATAGATATTCTGCCAATGCTTTATCCGATAATCGTTACGTAAAGACGCCGCAAGTACATCCCTGTAGGCTCTCTGTCGCCATCCATGGCGACAGAAGCTTTACTCCACGACTATCGGATACAGCTCTAAGCCGCTTGTGTTTCATTGACCTTTGTAAATACGTCGTAGCCTTATAATGGCAGTATTGATAAATGTTCTGCCCATGCTATATCCGATAACCGTTACGTAAAAACGCCGCAAGTACATCCCTG
>Ga0265293_10012550_pt1 | contig 11214 bp, 10 predicted proteins | sample Munlanlewell138R_FD_192505 | JGI IMG/M metagenome (GOLD analysis project Ga0265293, IMG submission 192505) | Leachate microbial communities from a municipal landfill in Southern Ontario, Canada - Leachate well 138R | ecosystem: Engineered > Solid waste > Landfill > Unclassified | place: Canada... | reverse complement strand
ATCATGGTCGTACTCAATGCCCTATCACTTAAACTCTTTAAATTCAAATATCAAACGGAGGAATAAAAAATGAAACTATATGTTGAAGATATGTCATGTAACCACTGCGTCATGAAAATTCAGAAGCAACTCATACTAGATGGAAACAATGCAAAAGTTGAATTATCCGATAAAAGTGTAACCTTTCAAAAGGAAAGCGATTTAGAAAAAGTCGTTCAATCGATTGAGAAAGCAGGATATACCGTTAAAAAATGAGAGTTGTTGGTGGCATCCATAGAGGAAGACAACTTGATCGCGTGATGAAAGAGACGACCAGAGAGACATCCGATATGGTGAAGGTTGCTGTTTTCAACATGCTCGGTCAGACTTTGGATGGCATCGCTTTGGATCTATTTGCTGGTTCTGGAGCATATGGTATTGAAGCGTTGTCACGAGGTGTTAAGCATGTCTTCTTTGTTGATCAAAGTGTGGATGCGATCTATACGATTAAAAAGAACATCGCTCGCTTAAATGAAACTGATACAGCAACGATCACACAAACCTCATATGATCGGTTTATCCGTGGGTTAAATCAGCAAATCTTTGATTATGTCTTTATTGACCCACCTTATGAGCTAAACATCTATCAAGAGGTGATCACACGTTTGGAACCTTATTTAAGCTCATCAGCTTTTGTTATTTGCGAATCCAAGAAATCTTTGGTTTTACCGGATAAAATAGGTTCGCTTGAGAAAATCAAAGACAAGACCTATGGTATCAAACGAATTACATTCTACAAAAAATAAAGAGCCTTTGGCTCTTTTTATATAATCAGTTTCTCTTTTACTTTTTCGAGTTTCCCGGTTTTTAAAGCTTCAAACCATAGGTGTTTCACGTGATATTTTTCAAAGTGATCTAAATAGTCAACATAACTTAAGTTTATAAGCTTTGTCAAAGGTTTTTGAATAGATACCTGTTCAGAAGTTGCTAGCCAATAGAGATAATCTTTTTCTATACGTTTATTTTGATCGATGACATGAACAACACCGATAAAATCGATAATATAACGATCATCATCAAAGAAGTCTTTTACCGTGAGTTTAGCCGTTTTCTGTTCAATAACAAACTCATACATGGATTCTTTATCTTTGCCGACCAGAAGGATGATGCGCTCTTTTGTAATCTTTGATGTCTGCAGGTAGATGATGATCCCTAACACAAAACCAAGAACAGTGACTACCCACATCGTATATAACATCATCTTTTCAAAGATCAATGTTGAGATAACACCCAAGATAAGTGAACCTAAGATAACAATTATTGCGGTTATCTTTTGTTTCCAAGCGGTTTGAATATCATCTGAAATACCCTTAATAACCCGTTTTCTCTTCATTTTAATCATCGGAATGCCACCGGTGATGGATGCGAAAATCATCGCTGCAAAAACAAGTGGACCGACATCATAAACGATCAGTAGAATCAAAGCATCAATAGCAAGTAATGAAGCATTTTGAAGGATGGGGATTAGTCTTGCTAATATGAGGATCACTAAGAGTCCATAGGCTATTTTTTGTTTTCTACCTAAAAGACTATAGATAAAGTATGTGGTAATAAAAAATGATGCTGATTGAATTACAAAATCAAAAAAAAGTGTCATTTATTTACCTCGTGTACTGTCTTATGACCCATTATAAATGAAATTGTGTGAATATGTCAATAACGGGGATTTTTACTTGTAATTTGACTATGAATCAAGTAAAATATGGTTAGCATAAGTGAGGTGCGTAGATATGACTATATTATGGTGGGTATTATTATTAATTATTATTGGTACACTCTTAGTGGGTGGAGTTGTTGGTTTCTTTTTAGCAAGGGCATGGTTTAAAAAGTATCTTGAAAAAAATCCACCCGTAAACGAGAAAATGATTCGTGAAATGATGCGTCAAATGGGACGTACACCTTCAGAGAAGCAAGTACGTCAAATACTTGCATCCATGAATCAATATAAGTAAGGCAAAATCAGACATACACGTTATGTCTTTTTTCTAGGAGAACGTATGAAAAAACAAGTGATTGATCAAATCATCCACGGAATGCTTCACAGAGCGAGACCTCTTGAGATCGCACGTGCAAGACATCTCTTTTCTGATGGAACCTTAAGTGAAGTGATGGACCTACTCAAAGACTATCAAAACGAAGATGGTGGTTTTGGTCATGGCCTAGAGCCTGATTTTTTAAATCCCAATTCCAGTGCCATCCAATCATGGGTTGCTGTCAATATCATCCGTGAACACAAGGTGGATCAAATGCATCCAGTCGTACAACATCTCTTTACATACCTTGAAAATACCTTTGATGATACCATCATGCGGTGGCATGCTATTCCAAAAAACAATAAAGACTATCCACATGCACCTTGGTGGGCTGATGAAGGTCCATTAGATAGTTTTAATCCATCGAGCTCGCTTGCTGGATTTATTATCCGGTATGGAAACCCGATGACTAAAATCTATTTCCAAGCTAAAAAAGTTTGTGAAGAAGCGATGAACTATATCTTAAACTTTGATAAACCCATTGAAAGACATACATTGAGAACTTTGATTGAGATGTTAAATGATATTTCGGATCTCTATTACACAAATACGCTATTTATTAAAGCAAAAAAGGAAATGATTTTACGTCTTGAGGAAGTGATTGAAAGAGATAAGAGCACCTGGTTTACCAAGTACGTCAACAAACCTTCCTCTCTGATTAAAAATCATCCATCGATTGGTTCTGAAGTCTATTTTAATCTATTGCTCGAAGAAATTGATGAAGCCTTAAAACATCAAAACGAGGAACACCTGTGGGATATCACGTGGAAGTGGGCAGATAACGATCACGTCAAAGAGGCTTCCTTTGCTTGGCAAGGCATTATCGCTTTAGATTATTTGATACTTATCAAAGATTTAGGCATACCTTTAGAAACGTAAAAAAATAGCATGTCGAGCATGCTATTTTTTGTTATTGGGTAAAAATTTATATTCTGTTCCTAGTTTTAATCGTCGATAGTTTGCTTTATGTCTGATAAAGATAATCGTTGCAAGTATCGATACGATGACTAAATCCATCAATCTTGTAGCAAGATTAAAGAGTTCATGCTCAATGAAGACTCGAATGACAAAATAGAGAAGAACCGATGATGCAGCAATCGTTGATGATAGGGAAACATAGCGTGTGATCATGAAAATGATGAGAAATAGTACAATGACACCTACTGCGACCCATGGTTCAATCGCAAAGATCATACCTGCTGATGTAGCAACAGCCTTACCACCTTTAAAATTGATGTAGATAGGAAATACATGTCCTAAAACAGCAGCTGCACCGTAGACTGATGCGATATTGATCTGGTAATCACTCACTAAATAAAGATCTGGATTACCAATCAGAAAGACAATAAAAATAACCATTGCACCTTTCGCAAGGTCGAATATAAATGCAAAGATTCCGTATCGAAATCCAAGAACACGAACCGCATTGGTTGCTCCAGTATTTTTGGAACCATATTCACGAATATCGATTTTCTTAAAGACTTTTCCAATGATGAGTCCACTGGGTATGGAACCAAGAAAATATGAGAGAACCATCAAGAGAAAGATGTAGACATAGTTCACATTAACACCTCATTACTTCATCATTATAACACGAATAAAACGTCTGTCAAAAGGAAAAAGAAAACATCATCAAACGTTGTAGTTGACTATATTTTTTGGTATAATATGTACATACATAAAAGTTGGTGATCAAGTGAGTAATCAAAGCAAAAATTATGATGAAAAATCGATACAAATTCTAGAGGGACTAGAAGCTGTTCGTAAACGTCCTGGGATGTATATCGGATCGACCGATGCCAAAGGACTTCATCATCTCGTTTGGGAAATCGTTGATAATGCAATCGACGAAGCTCTGACGGGTTATGGAAACGAAATAACCGTAACGATTAAAGCAGATAATTCGATTGAGGTTTCTGATAACGGTCGTGGAATGCCCTATAAAATGCATGCCAGTGGACGACCCACAACAGAAATCATTTTTACGGTTTTACATGCAGGCGGTAAATTTTCTGATCAGAGCGGATACAAAGTATCCGGTGGTCTTCATGGTGTAGGATCCTCCGTGGTGAATGCACTCTCATCATTTCTTGAAGTGACGATCTATCGTGATGGTGGTATCTGGCGTCAACGTTATACGGATGGCGGTTCAAAAATTGGACAGATTGAACGCATCGGTGATACCAGAAAGACAGGAACAACCGTTTGGTTCAAACCCGATCCTAAAATATTTTCAACCACATTATTTCAATATGATTTAATCAAAGAACGCATCAGAGAATCTGCTTTTTTAATCAAAGGTTTAAAGATGAATTTAATCGATCAGCGAAAACCTCAAAAAGAGTCATTTAAGTACGATGAGGGTATTAAAGCTTATATCGATTTTTTAAATATGGGAAAAAATGGTCTCAACGATGTTTTCATCATTGAAGCACCCTATCAGATGAGCGATCACAAACGTAAAAACATTGAGATTGAGATCGCGATACAGTTTACCGATAGTTACCAAGAAAACATCTTATCATTCGTCAACAATGTGCGCACAAAAGATGGTGGAACACATGAGATTGGATTTAAATCAGCACTGACAAGATCAATCAATGATTATGCTAGAAAATACAATATCCTCAAAGATAAAGATCCCAATCTTGACGGTTCAGACATTCGTGAAGGACTAACCGCTATCATTTCTCTAAGGGTACCTGAAGATGCTTTAGAGTTTGAAGGGCAAACCAAGGGAAAACTCGGTACACCTGAGGCAAGAAACGCATGTGATTATGTGGTCTATGACAAGATGACAACCTATCTTGAAGAAAGCAGAGAAACTGCTTCACATATCATCAATCGGGCACTGTCTGCGCAGCGCGCAAGAGATGCTGCTAGAAAAGCACGTGATGAAGCTAGAAACGGTAAATCAAAACAGAAAAAAGAAATGCTTTTATCCGGAAAACTTACCCCTGCACAGGGAAAGGATAAGAGTGTCAATGAACTCTTCTTGGTCGAAGGTGATTCAGCAGGAGGTTCAGCTAAACAGGGAAGAAATCGTCGCTTTCAGGCGATTTTACCGCTTAGAGGTAAAGTGATCAATACCGAACGTACCTCACTTGATACCATTCTAAAGAATGAAGAAATCAGTACGATCATCTATACGATTGGTGCTGATTTTGGTCACGATTTCGATCTTAAAAAATGTAATTATAAAAAAGTCATCATCATGACGGATGCGGATACCGATGGTGCGCATATCCAAGTTTTACTTCTCACATTTTTCTTTAGATACATGCGTCCTTTAATCGAAGATGGCAGACTCTATATCGCTCAGCCACCTCTTTATAAACTGACACGTAAAAAGGGTAAAAAAGAAGAGTCCTTTTATGCGTGGAGTGATGAGGAATTAAAAGCGTTGATCGATGATAATCCCTATACCATCCAACGCTATAAAGGTTTAGGCGAAATGAACGCTAATCAACTCTGGGAAACAACAATGAATCCAGATTCACGCTCACTTATTCAAGTGCGCATTGAGGATTTAGCAGCTTCTGATAAACGTATCTCCATCCTGATGGGTGATGATGTTTCACCAAGAAGAACATGGATCGAAGACAACGTTGATTTTGAAATCAGCGATGATTTTGATCTTCAGAAGGGGGCGGAATAATGGCAAATGTAATCAAAGCAGTCAATGACTACATGGAAAAGGTCATTGAGACCTCTCTAGAAGATATTGTTTCAGAACGTTTTGCTCGCTATTCAAAATACATCATTCAAGATCGTGCACTTCCAGATGCAAGAGATGGGCTAAAGCCTGTTCAACGCCGCATTTTATATGCGATGCAACAGCTTGGCATGTTACATAACAAACCCTATAAGAAATCCGCTAGAATCGCTGGAGAAGTCATGGGGAAATACCACCCTCACGGTGATTCATCGATCTATGAAGCGATGGTTCGTCTTTCACAAGACTTTAAGATGCGTGTCCCACTCATTGATATGCACGGTAACAACGGTTCAATCGATGGTGATTCGGCAGCAGCTATGCGTTATACGGAAGCGAGATTATCGCGTGCAGCAGAAGCACTTTTAGGAGATATTGATAAACGAACTGTGCCTTTTGTTCCAAACTTTGATGACGAAGAATTAGAACCTGTTGTTTTACCCGCAAAATTCCCTAATTTATTGGTCAATGGAGCTAAAGGTATCTCTGCAGGTTATGCAACCAATATACCTCCTCATAATTTAAAAGAAATTATTGAAGCTACATTAGCATTTATCGATAATGAACGATTGACCTTAGATGAAGTGTCTCAAATCATCAAAGGACCCGATTTTCCAACCGGAGGTATCGTCCAAGGTCATGCAGGTATTTTGCAAGCCCTAGAGACCGGTGCAGGTAAAATTGTTATTCGTTCGAAGAGTTCCATTGAAGAGATCAGTAAATCACAAGATCGCATCGTTATTTCAGAGATTCCCTATGAAGTCAATAAAGCTGATTTAGTGAAAGCAATGGATCTTTTTAGAATCGATAAGAAAGTTGAAGATATCCTAGAGATTCGAGATGAAACTGATCAGGAAGGTCTTCGTATTGCTATTGACTTGAAAAAAGGAGCTGATGCACAGCTCATTCTCAATCTCTTGTTTAAGAATACCGATTTACAGGTTACTTATAACTATAACATGGTATCAATTATGAATCATCGCCCTGTCTTAGTTGGTGTTCTACCTGTTTTGAAAGCATATGTTGATCACCAAAAAGATGTGATAACTAACCGTTCAAACTATGAGCTTGCGAAAGCAACCAAAAGACAACATATCGTCTTAGGTTTGATCAAGATGGTTTCTGTTATCGAAGAAGTCGTCAAGATCATTCGTGGTTCACAAAATAAAGCAAACGCAAAAGAAAATCTGATGGCAACTTTTGACTTTTCTGAAGTGCAAGCTGAAGCGATTGTAACCCTACAACTCTACCGCTTATCCAATACCGATATTATCGCACTTGAACAGGAATCGGTTGGTTTATCTGAACGCATCAAAGAACTCGATCATATCTTAAGTTCAGAAGCAGCGTTAAGACGCGTGATTAAACGTGAATTAATGGAGATAAGTGATCTTTTAGGTGAGGATCGAAAGACCGAGATCGAAGCTGAAATCGAAACCATTAAGATTGATCAAAAAGATTTGGTCAGCGATGAAAATGTGATGATTGGTGTCACCAAAGAGGGCTACATCAAAAGAGCTTCTACGAGATCTTATCAGGCATCACAATCCTGTGGTTTAAAAGAAGATGATAGTTTAATCTTTGAAGAAGAGCTCAATACCTTAGATACCCTCTTACTATTTACCCAATTGGGAAACTATATCTTCCTACCTGTCTTTAAGATTGACGAACAAAAATGGAAAGATTTAGGCATCTATATCAACAACATCACACCGATTGAACGCAATGAAAAAATCATTGCTGTCTACGCGGTTAGTAACTTTAAAGAAGATATTAATGTCTTGATTGCAACCAAAGATGGTATGATGAAACAATCCAAATTGTCTGATTTCGAAGTAACTCGTTACAGCAAACCGATTCGCTGTATGAAATTATCAGATAACGATGAAGTCATCAGTATCGATATGCATGAGAAACCAAACATCCTATCGATATCGATGAAGGGTTATGCCCTGCGTTATAACACCGATGATCTTCCTTTATACGGCTTACAAGCCGGAGGAGTGAAGAGCATGTCCCTTCAAGATGGTGATCAAGTAGCAGGAGCTTGCTATGTCAAACCATCCGATGACTTTATTATTCTAACCAACAGAGGACATATCATCAAAGATGTTGTTGAAGAATTACCCACCTATAATCGAAATCGTCGTGGTATCTTGATCATTGAACATCAAAAAGCAAATCCACATCTTGCGGTTTCAATGGCTAGATTAAGCCGTGCACAACAAAAAGAAAATGTTGATGTTCGCATCGTCGGTGAAAAGAGCAGTCTGATGACACAGGTTTCAGAACTCAAATACAGTGGAAACAAATTTGGTAAAAAGATGTTTGAAGAAACCGATTTAGGTAAGGGTTATATGATTCAAATTTTTCCTGCCAAGGAAGAAAAAGATGATCCCAAAGTCGAACGTGTGACTAAGAAAAAGATTGAACCGCTTGAGGTCATCGATCTCGTTAAAGAAGAGATTATTGAAGTAAAAGATAAAAAAATCCACTTGAATAGACTCGATCTATTCGATGAGGATGAATAAGGAGATTAACCGTATGAAATTTATGATTCAAGGCCAAAGTTATATCTATGAAAGTCCACAGATGCTCTATGATATCGCTAAAAAGCTCAAGATAGACAATGCCTTGGCGGCAACCGTCAATGGTCGTCTAAGAGAACTCAGTTACATCGAAACAAAAGATGCTGATATCGAATTTTTGGATTTTAATGATGTCGATGCGATTCGCATGTACGAATCAACACTTCGTTATGTCATCGCAATGGCTGTTAAGCGTATTTTACCCGATGTTAAAATACGTTACAACTACAGCATTTCACGATCGATATTGGCTGTTTTAGATAATTATCAAGGTGCTGTTAACCATGATTTGGTTCAGTCCATCAAAAATGAAGTGGATGATCTGATCAAAAAAGATTTAAAAATTATTCGCAAACGTGTTTCCATCGGTGAAGCAACCAAACTCTATAGCGACCTTCACATGCCAGATAAAGTTGCTGTCATGGAATACCGCGAAGAGGATTATGTCAATCTCTATGAATGCGATGGATATATTAATTACATGTTTGGCTATATGCTACCTAAGACTGGATTATTAAAGGATTATCACATGTTTCCTTATCATCCAGGCTTTATCATTCAATATCCAAGAGCAGAACTCGGTGGAAAAATCCCTTCCTTCAAGGATGAACCTACCTTTGGTCAAGCCCTTAAGGAAGCCGCAAAGTGGGGTAAAATTATTCAAGGTAATACGATTCCTAAAATCAATGAGTATGCCAAAGATTACCCATCTGCTGTTGATTTTGTTAACATGTGTGAAACTAAACATAATCATCAATTAAACGAGCTCGGTAACTTGATCGAGTCCAATATTGAAAGTATTCGTTTGATTGGTATCGCAGGTCCTTCGTCCTCGGGAAAAACGACGTTTTCTAACCGTTTACGTGTTGAACTGATGACCAGAGGCATTAAGCCAATCATGATCTCAATCGATGATTATTACCTCGGCAAACATTTAGCACCTAAAGGTGAAGATGGCTTACCCGATTTAGAGCATATCGATGCACTCGATGTTGATCTATTTAATAAAGATATGTTAGCACTCGTTCAAGGTCAGAGCGTAACCCTTCCTAAGTTTAACTTCAAGTCGGGAGAACGTGAACAGGGAAAGACCATTCAACTCAAAGAGGACACACCGATTATCATTGAAGGTATCCACGCCTTAAATGAAAAATTGACACATAGCATTCCGAAACATCAAAAGTTTCAAATCTATATTGCACCTCAGACACAGCTGCATATTGATGATCACAATCCCATCAGCATCACAGAATTACGTCTTTTAAGACGTATCGTTCGCGATCAAAAGTATCGCAACGCATCAGCTATCGACACGATGAACATGTGGCCATCGGTCAGACGTGGTGAATTTAAGTGGATCTATCCCTTCCAAAAGGAAGCAAACTATGTCTTCAATTCTGAATTGACCTATGAACTAGCTGTCCTCAAAAAGCATGCTGTGGCGCAGCTTCAGGCGATACCCAGAGATAATCAACACTTTATCAATGCCAATCGTTTACTCAAATTCTTAAAATACTTTAATAATATCGATGATGAAATCGTTCCTTGTAACTCCCTCTTGAGAGAATTTATTGGAGGATCGAGTTTTCATCACTAAGGAGTTGATGATATGAAAGCTTTAGGACATATGGATCGCATTCAAATCCATCAAGATGTCATGATGTTGTTACTATCGCTTTATGAGTCGAAGGGTAAGTCATTTTATTATGATGATCTCTTTTCAAGAGATGCCCAGGCTTTTGAACGCAAAACGATGGAACAAAACCTAATAGCTATCGCGCATATTTTAAAATTGGATATGACCGATGCTCGCATTCGGTTGTTTGCTAAAAAGACGATGAGTCCACGCACCAAGGATGAACATTTACTCCAGAACTTAAAGCAAGCACTTAATCAATTACATAAGCGTCCTGAAGACTTTGAATTACTCGCAAATGAAGTCGGTAATTTGATGAAGCTTTTATCCAAACATACCGATACCATCAACTTTCAATCCTATGAAAGGGAAGAAGAAGGTATGCTGAAGGGCAAGAAAGCGAGTAAGCGTGATGATCTTGAAAAGCTCATGGCATTATTTGATAAAAATTTGCGCATGAAAAAGTATGAACTTACGCAACTCATCACCAATTTTTATGTCGATTTTATGAACATGCAGATCACCACGATCCATCATGATCTTATCGCACTCATTTTACTCTATGCACTAATTGCTAAAGACTTTTCAGTCTTTAAATATGTCTCTTTCTTCAAATACTTTGCAAAAGAACAAGACGGTTGGCAATCCGGATTAATCACCGCATCCTATTATTGGTCCTCTGGATTTGCTCAAACCGATATGTTATCACGAATCTTGCTTCAAATCTTGATTCAAGCTTACGAGGAAGTCGATCGTATGGCACATGAATACGTTTTTGAAAAAGAATTAAATAAATCCAATAACATTGAAAATAGTATCTTAAAACTCGATGAGATCTTTGCGAAAGAAGATCTTCGTAAACGTCATCCCAATGTCAGTGATGCTACAATTGATCGAACGCTCAAACGTCTTAAGGAAGAAAACAAGATTAGACCGCTTGGCAAAGGCAGAAGTTCGAAATGGCAACGTATCGTATCTGGCAACAAAAAGTTTGGAATGGAACAGCTATCACTCTTTAACGATTAAAGGCTTCGGCCTTTTTTGTTAAATGTTAGCACTTTTTTAACTTTTATTGATCTTCTATGCTACAATTTGTTTGCTGATGGAGGTAACTAACTATTAAAAGTCAAGAGACATTATCAATAAAACATAAAAAAACCTCATTATTTGTGATTTCAGAGGCTGATCCCTGTTACATATGAG
>Ga0265293_10012548_pt1 | contig 11215 bp, 5 predicted proteins | sample Munlanlewell138R_FD_192505 | JGI IMG/M metagenome (GOLD analysis project Ga0265293, IMG submission 192505) | Leachate microbial communities from a municipal landfill in Southern Ontario, Canada - Leachate well 138R | ecosystem: Engineered > Solid waste > Landfill > Unclassified | place: Canada... | reverse complement strand
AGCTACATCCCCTTTAACACAAAAATGGTGGGCCTAACTGGAGTTGAACCAGTGACCTTACGCTTATCAGGCGTACGCTCTAACCACAGCTGAGCTATAGGCCCGTTCTCATCTTGTGTGTTGATAGAATATCATAATGTTTTTTTGGAGTCAATTTTTTTTAGCAATTTACTCGCAAATTCACTACAGTTCTTATTTTATAAAACTAATGGTAGCAGGTCTTTTCAGAAACAATATTCCCTCTTTTTATAGTTTTCTTAACCGGATTTATGCCAAAATGATATGGAATAAATTTATAACTAGGAGCATCAATTATTAAAATATCTGCAAGTTTTCCTTTTTGAATACTTCCGCATTTTTTGTTTAAACCCATAGCATAAGCTCCATTTAATGTAGAAGCAATTATAACTTCTTCAGCAAACATTCCATTGTATTGACAAGCAATATGCATAGTTACAAAAATATTTTCACAATAACAACTACCAGGATTAAAATCAGTAGCCAATGCTACTGGTACATCAGCCTTATCAATAATAAATCTTGCTCTCTGATAATCTTTTGATTTAAGATTAAATAAAGTAGCTGGAAGCAATGTTGCAATAACATTATTTTTTTTCATATTATAAATTGCATTATCACTTGCTTTTAAAAGATGATCAGCACTAATTGCTCCTACAATTGAAGCAACTTCACAAGCTCCTGAATATTCAAGTTCATCTGCATGAATCTTTGGTATAAGACCATATTTTTTACCTTCATTAAGATGGTTTATAGCCTGCTGGGGAGTAAACACGCCTTTTTCACAAAAAATGTCAATAAAATCTGCTAATTTCCTTTTTGCAACTTCTGGAAGAACTTTTTTTTCAAGAAAATCAAGATATTCTTCATTATTATGAAATTTTGGCGGTTTAGCATGAGCTCCCATAAAAGTAGTTTTTATCTCAGGATTAAATCTTTTTAAACTATTAGCAACTTCAAGTTGTTTTATTTCAGTATCAAAATCAAGTCCATACCCGCTTTTAATTTCAATTGAAGTAGTTCCATATCTAAAAACATCATTTAATCTTTTATGAGAAATTTCAAGCAATTTTTCAAAGGAAATATTTCTTGTAGCATTCACAGTATTCTGAATACCACCACCACTATTCATTATTTCCATGTAGCTCGCACCTTTTGCCCTTAATGCGAATTCATCTTCTCTTGAACCAGCCCAGACAAGATGAGTGTGAGAATCACAAATTCCAGGCATTAAAATACAACCTGTAGCATCAATTATTTCACAATTAGTATATTTTTTTTCACCTTCTTGAGTATTAATTACATCAATTATATATTCGTCTTCTATAATTACAGAGCAATCTGTTAAAATATCAAGCTCAGACATATTTTTACCATGTCTTGGAAAACCATTATCCTTTATTGTTAAAATCTGTTCTGCACCTTTTATAATCTTTAACATTAATATACTCCTATACTATAGTTTTTAATCAAGAAAAGGAACTCTAACACCCTTTTCTTTAGCAACTTCTATAGCTTTTTCATAACCTGCATCCGCATGTCTAATAATTCCCATACCTGGATCAGTTGTTAAAACTCGTCTTAATCTTATTTCAGCTTCATCTGTTCCATCAGCTACAATAACCATTCCAGCATGAATAGAATAACCCATTCCAACTCCACCTCCATGATGAACTGAAACCCAACTTGCACCATTTACAGCATTTATTAGAGCATTTAAAATAGGCCAATCAGCAATTGCATCAGAACCATCTTTCATACTTTCAGTTTCTCTGTTTGGAGAAGCTACAGAACCACAATCAAGATGATCTCTACCAATTACAATAGGAGCTTTTACTTTGCCAGATTTAACTAGATTATTAAAAATAACTCCAGCTTTTTCTCTTTCACCATATCCAAGCCAACAAATTCTGCATGGAAGTCCCTGAAAAGCAACTTTTTCTCTAGCCATTTTAAGCCATTTTATCATATGTGTGTTTTCTGGAAAAGCTTCAATTAGAGCTTGATCTGTTGTGTATATATCTTCAGGATCTCCAGATAAAGCAGCCCATCTGAAAGGACCTTTTCCTTCACAAAATAAAGGTCTAATATAAGCTGGTACAAATCCAGGAAAATCAAAAGCATTTTTAACTCCCATCTTTAAAGCCTGACCTCTTATATTATTACCATAATCAAAAGTTATTGAACCTCTTTTTTGCATTTCAAGCATAGCCTGAACATGAACAACTATTGATTGTAAAGAAAGTTCTTTATATTTTTGAGGATTATCTTTTCTAAGTTTTAATGCTTGTTTATAAGTCATTCCGTTTGGAATATAACCATTTAATTCATCATGAGCTGAAGTTTGATCAGTCAATACATCAGGAATAATATTTCTTCTTATAAGCTCTGGCAGCACATCTGCACAGTTTCCAACAAGTCCTACAGAAAGAGGTTTTCCCAGTTTTTTAGCATCCATAACAAGTTTCAAAGCTTCATCAAGATCTTCACTCATAATATCTAAGTATTTTGTATCAATTCTTTTTTGAATTCTTTCTTTATCAACTTCTATTCCTAAATAAACACCATTATTCATAGTAACAGATAATGGCTGAGCTCCACTCATACCACCTAAACCACCTGATACAGAAAGTTTGCCTGTTAAATCTGAGTTAAAATGTTTTTTTGCTAATTCTGCAAAAGTTTCATAAGTACCTTGTAAAATTCCTTGAGTACCAATATATATCCAAGAACCAGCAGTCATCTGTCCATACATTATAAGACCTTTTTTATCAAGTTCATTAAAATGTTCCCAATTAGCCCAATGCGGAACAAGCATTGAATTTGCAAGCAATACTCTTGGAGCATCTTTATGACTTTTAAAAACCCCAACAGGTTTACCACTTTGAATCATCAAAGTCTCATCATCTTCAAGTTGTTTAAGTTCTTCAACAATTTTATTATAACAATCCCAATTTCTTGCTGCTTTTCCATTACCCCCATATACAATAAGATTATCAGGATCTTCAGCAACTTCAGGGTCAAGATTATTCATAAGCATTCTTAAAGCTGCTTCCTGAACCCAACCTTTACAATTTAAATTATTTCCAGTATAAGCTTTAATAGACATAATTTCTCCTTATATATTCATATTATTTAATATTTTTAAAAATCCTTCAGATTTCATTACTTTTTTAACTTTTTCAATTTCCATATACATTATTCTATCATAATCCCATACTGAAATTTCTTTTTCGAGTTCATTTATAACTTTTTTAGAAACAGATGAAGGATTAATTCCTTTATGAAATTTAACAGCATTAAATGCACACATAAGCTCAATGCTTAAAATATTTTCGAGATTTTCAATAATCTTTTGAATTTTAACAGCACTAATACTACCCATGCTAACATGATCTTCCTGATTTGCAGAAGTAGGAATAGAATCAACAGAAGCAGGATGACAAAGAATTTTATTTTCTGTAACAAGAGCAGCTGAAGTATATTGTGCAATCATAAGACCTGAGTTAAGGCCACCTTTTTGAGTAAGAAAAGCTGGAAGAACTTTATTAGATGGATTATTTAATAATCTATCAGTTCTTCTTTCTGACATATTGCCAATTTCTGAAACAGCCATAGCAAGAAAATCAAGATTCAAAGCAACAGGTTCACCATGAAAATTACCACCAGAAAAAACATCTTCTTCTGAAAAAATAAGAGGATTATCTGTAGCTGAATTAATTTCAATTTCAAAAACTTTTTCAACATGTTTCCATACATCAAGACAAGCTCCATAAACTTGAGGAATACATCTTAAAGTATAAGCATCTTGAACTCTAGAACAATCTTTATGTGAATTTACAATATCACTGTCAGAAAGAATATCAAATAATAATTTAGCTACTTTTTTTTGACCATAATGAGGTCTTACATCATGTATTTCTTTTTTAAACGGAGTAGTTGAACCAAGAAGACCTTCAACACTCATTGATGCAGTTACAATAGCAGTTTTTATAAGTCTTTCAAATTTATATAAAGCATAATAACCACAAGCACTCATCATCTGAGTACCATTATTCAATGCAAGACCTTCTTTTGCTTTTAGTCTTATTTCTTTTAAACCACAACTTGAAAGAGCCTTTTTACTATCAATAAGTTCACCTTTATAAAAAGCTTTTCCAAGACCAATTAATGTTAAAGCAATATGAGAAAGTGGTGCTAGATCACCACTTGCTCCAACAGAACCATATTTAGGAACATAAGGAGTTATATTTTTATTAATAAGTTCAAGTAAAAGTTTAAGAGTAGTTGGATAAATTCCAGAAAAACCTTTTGAAAGTGCATTAGCTCTAAAAAGCATAATTAATCTTACAATATTTTCTTCAAATGGTTCTCCAACACCAGCTGCATGAGATATTATAAGATTTTCCTGTAATTTTTCAGTATCTTCTTTTGAAATAACAATATCAGCAAAACTTCCAAAACCAGTAGTTATACCATAAACAGGTTTTTTTCTTTCAACTATTTTTTTAACAATTTCATTAGAATTTTCGACCTTTTTCCAAGCTTGTTCAGTAAGATCAACTTTAGAGTATTTACCTTCGATAAAATCTGAAACTATCTGATAATTAAGATTTTCCCCATTGATAAACAAAGTTTTTTCCATATTTAAACTCCCTTTTTTTTAAGAAATCTTAACATGAAAAAAAAAAAAGAACAATTGATTTTATAAAACTGTGAAATGGTGAAATGGTGAAATGGTGAATGGTGAATAGTAAAATCAAAAAAAGCAAATAAATCTAATTTTTTTATATTTACTTAGCTTTATCCGTGTAAATCCGTGGTAAAAAATTGTTTTTGCTTTATACCGTTTTTATACGCTCCACATACATCTTTTATACAGCTTCTATAATTCTTAATTCTTAATTCTTAATTCTTAATTTTTAATTGCTTTAATAATCATTCCGGTGGCATTTTGCTCCAATTATCATCAATTTTAGAATTAGGGTCAAGCTCATCAGGTATTCTAATATCAAATAAGATAAAATTATTTGTATACCATGCAGTTGTTGATTTTGGACTCCATGTAGCTGAATCAACACTATTATTTCTATTTTGTGAAAAAATTTTACCATCTTTACCAATATAATAATTCCAATTAATATCAGTAAGAGGATTCAAACCATAAGGTCTAACCTGCCAATCATATCCATTAGTAAGAGGATTAAGCGGTATTTCTTTTAAATACCCAACTCTTAAAATCTCAGTAAAATCAACAGGATATTTATTCATATCAGCTGCATACTGATGAATAACTTTTCTTAAAGTATGAAGTTGTGTTTTAGCAAGATCTTTTTTAGTACCTTTCCAAGCACTTACAAGATTCGGAACAAAAAAAGTAAGAAGAACACTAATAATAATAACAACAACCATAATTTCAACTAATGTAAATGCTTTATTTTTAATAATAGTAATCAAGAGAACTAACCTCCGCTGTATCATAAGCTTTATTATAAAAATTACTAACATTATCCCAAAGATTAAACTCATAATTTCCAGCATTTTTATCAAAAACAAAATTTTTTGAAGGAAAATCTACTTCATGAGTATCAGGATTTCCTTGCGGAAATTTTTGATTCATATAACCTTCAATTAAAAAATATGGATATTCATCATGCATATTTGCAACAGCACTTTTACTTCTATTAACTCTCCAATACTGATATAAAGGTCTACCAAGATTTTTAAAAAACTTTCCAGGTTCAATAACTTTAGTAGAATTATGATATGGGTCAACAAAAGGAGAATTCCATAAAACATTTGAAGCAACATTAATTCTTTTTCTCGAACGGATATTTCTAACACCTCTCATAGATCTATAAGTAATAAGTCCATTTGGAGGATCATCATAATATGGTTCATAACTTGCAGCAGGAGCAATAAAATCAACACCATGAAAAACTCCTCTATCCGCATCAATTACCCAGCCATTAATATAACCATCTGAACCCATAGGCCATATATTAATTGCAATTTCCCAATCTTTTTTTCCAGTTGTAGGATCAACAGGTATTTCAGGAATATAACCTTCTAATACAAGAACCTGTAAGGAACGTGGATAAGCACCTGTATTACCATAAAATTTATCAATTGATTTTTTTAATGAAGTAATATTATAAATAAGAGAGTTTTCCCTAGCTCCTCTAATTGCATCTATAAGATTTGGAATAGCAACAATACTAACAATAGCAAGTATTGTTACAGCAATTATAAGTTCAAGAAGAGTAAATGCTTTATTGTTATTTTTCATTAATATGTAATACTTCCATTGTTATCCCAGTAAACTTCAACCTGATCTCCCCACTGCGGAACACCATTATGATAATTTCTAGGTCTTAACCTGAAAATATATTCATCATTTTGATAAAATTTACTATTATGAAGAGTAACAGATATGGCAGATGTAATTCCATCCTCATCACGATTTTTATCATCGTTTTTAAGATAATAATAATAATCTGTTGCTCCATTGGCAGCATCCCATCCGACATCCCAAGTGTATGTAAATGGACCTTGATAATTTTTTGTTATACTAAATTTATCAACTTTAGGTTTTAATGTAACAATTTCTGTTGAAATAATACTATTATAAGCACCCCAATATGTATATAAAGTAATTGTATAAGTACCTCCAGAATCCAAAGGAAAACCTGGAGATTTTTCAGTAATGATAACTGAATTCTGGTTTTTTGGAAGATCTTCTACTAAATTTCCATTAACTTCAATTTTTATACCATCAATATTTTCAGAATTTAATGAATTCCAACTAATTGTAAATTCTGAGTCAGTAATATCAGATATATCAATAGGCGATGGATTCACAACAACAACAGGTAAACTTTTCATATTTAAAGGATATTTAGTAAGATGTCTAACCTGACCCATATAGAAAATGCCTACTTCAACAGTTACTGCATCCCCCGGTCCAAGTCCATGACTACCATCTTCTGACCAATTATATGGACCTGCTCCAGTACCTGATTCTATATGAACTTGTGTATTATTTATATATATATAATAATCTTCTCCACTTGGAGTATTAGAATCTGTCCATTCTAAGTCAAATTGCGTATAATCAATATTAGTTATATTTAAAGTTAAATCTGTAAAGTTTTTCATATTAAATACTTTATTTGAAGTTTTTCTAACTTGACCCATATAGTATATTGCAACTTCAACAGTTACTTCATCCCCCGGTCCAAGTCCATGACTACCATCTTCTGACCAACTGTTAGCCGGATTTAAAACATCTGCTTTATATACAGAATCAATATATACTTTATATGCATAATCACCTATTGGTATTGGTAAAGTATTTGGATCTGTCCAGTCTATATCAAATGTTGTATATGTTTTATTTGTTGGATTATTCAATGTTAAATCTGTAAAGTTTTTCATATTAAATACTTTATTTGAAGTTTTTCTAACTTGACCCATATAGTATATTGCAACTTCAACAGTTACTTCATCCCCCGGTCCAAGTCCATGACTACCATCTTCTGTCCATGAATTTGTTGGATTTAAAACATCTGTTTTATATACAGAATCAATATATACTTTATATGCATAATCACCTATTGGTATTGGTAAAGTATTTGGATCTGTCCAGTCTATATCAAATGTTGTATATGTTTTATTTGTTGGATTATTCACAATTAAATCTGTAAAGTTTTTCATCTGAAATACTTTTTGAGCCGAACCTCTTACTGCACCAAGATAGAATATACCAACTTCTAATGTTACATCATCGCCAGGTCCTAATCCTGTAGTATTTGTTTCTGCATAATTCAGAATAACATCATCCTGTACTTCAACTCCATTTATAATAACTTTGTAACTTTGACCCGTAAGCCCATTTGAATCTGTCCAAGCTATATCAAATGTTCTATAGGATAAAGAAGTAGGATTGTTTATATTTGGAGGTAAGAGTGGATTTGTCTTCATAACAACAGCACTATCACCAATTTGTCTTGGAGTTGCGGATTTTGCAAAAACTTTAATTTCATAATTTTGATTTGGAAGAAGTCCTTCTCTAACAAGAGAAACTTCAGTTGTATCTCCAATTAAATTAGCTGCTCCTTCAATTCCAAAATAAACAGTATATAAAGCTGCTTCTGGAATACTTGTCCATTTTACATCTAATTTGCCGGCAGTTATAGCATTTGCAGTTATATTAAGATCTTCATAATGCGTGGTAAATGAACCGCCAGTATCGCCTATTATATTATTGTTTACAGAAACTGCTCTTATTTCACATTCATAAAAAGTATCTGGTAAAAGTCCTGTAAAAGTGTATGATGTTGTAGGAGCTACAATATCAGTGACAAAATTCATACCAGAGCCAGAATCAATATAAATTGAATACTTTTGAGCTTCACTTAGTGTTTGCCATGAAATAATTGCTTTTTCATATTTAACAGAATTCAAATTAAATAAAAATTCACCATCTGAACCTTTGTAATATTCCGTATTAGTTGAGCTTGTCCTAACAATACTTTGATAATCTGCTACTGTTGGATATGTACCATTCCAAATAGCTTTTACAGATATTGTATAGTTAGTGTCAGGATATAAAAAATCTGGTGTAAGACTTGCATTGTTAAATGTAAATGAAGTCCCAGCAATTTGTGGGCTTGTATATTCCCATGCTCCAGCTGTCTCTTTTATTGAAACAATATAACCGTGTGCTGTATCATTTGAAACAGAATCTTTCACAGTATTCCAAGTTGCTTTGAGACTTTCAGCCCTTATAATAGAAAGATTTAGCCATGATGGCCTTGGAACAGAATTTAATGTTGTTGTTTTTTGAACTGATTTATCTCCAATTTTAGCTGGGATATCAACATAACCTGCGACTCTAATAGAATAAGTTTCTTCAGGATTTAGATCTCTAATTATAAAGCTAGTTGTACCACTTCCTACAACACTTGTATGAAAAACATCATTTATAAAAATTGAATAACCATCAGCATCGTCCACTTTACCCCAAGTAATTCTAATAGAATTCCAATCTGTTGAACTAATATTAAGCCAACTTGGTGCATCCAGAAGTTTTGTATAAGTCCACAATACAGCTTTAGGACCTTCTCCTCCTGCGTTTACAGCCGATACTTCTATTGTATAATACTCTGACATATCAAGTCCAGATATTAAATAACTTGCAGGTGGAGGATCTGTTGCTGCACCATGAAAAGTTCCATCAAGATATATATTATAAGAAACAGTATTAGGCATATCATCCCAATTAATACGGAGTCTTGTATATCTTCTTTGTACAACACTTAAACCAGTAACTTGTTTTGGTGGAACTACATTTATTGTAACTGGAAAGTTTTTTGGAAGAACAACTCCACCATAATCATAAGTACATCTAAGTATTGCAGAACCTGAATCTGTCATATCATAAGTTGTAAAGTTTGGATAAGAAATAACTCCATCGCCAGATACTTTTGACCATACAACCATATGTTGTTCAGCAGTATCTGTAACGCCGTCTGAGTAAAGAATCAGTGGCGAAATTGAAGGAAGATTTATTTCTTCACCTGTATTTATTGTAGCTGAAGGCGGTGATAATGTAATACTCATAGGTTTTACAACATTAATCTCTATTGAATCAGATATTTGACCATCAATATCAGGATCTTCATAATAATTTTTAATATGAATACCAATTTCGGGGGCTGATGGTGCTAGATATACCTTGCCATCATGTGCAGGATCTCCATCTCCTGTTATACTTCCACCACCATTTAACATTGACCATTTTGACCTAGTATGCAGATTAATCGGAACTGTTTCTCCATCAGAAAAAAACAGCACAGTTCGCATAATATTATCATCCCACATATTAAGTTTCGAAGAAGTTATCATCCTAACTATATGAGTTGGAGGATTAAAATGAGTTGCATAATCATATATAGTTTCTTCAGGACCAAGAGTAACAGAGCCAGTATCAGGATATGGGGATTTAAAAATATGCATATACATAGGCATTGCATTAAATCTAATAACTAGATTATAATTTAAATAGGTTTTCTTCGCATAATCAGGAGGGAAAATCTCAGGAAACATAAAAAAAGCCTCAAATATAGCATAAGCCTCATAATTTTTCCATTTAGCATAACCTTCATCATAATCAGCTATTATTACACCAGCCGGAGTATAAAACTCATAAACAATATCTGAATACCAGATTTCTAATGTATCTTGTGCAGGATCATCAACAGTACCAGAATCAAGCGGTGAATCCATACTGTCATTACCATAATATGTACCAAAATAACCTATATTAGGTCGCCATATTATACTTAGAGAACTAAGTTTTAAATCTTCAGTTGTACCGTCTGAAAACCCTACAGTTATCTCAAGTGAATCTGTAAAACTATAGTTATCTTCAACATACATCTGAATTCCTGTTGGAGTTGTTATAATTGAATTAGGTTTTTTCAAAACAGTTACCACAAACATATTAGAAACAGTGATTCCTTCAAAAGTATAATCCACTCTAATCTCGGTTGTACCAAAAGTTGAACTCGGTGGAATAAATGTTCTGCCTGATATAGAACCAGGTCCACTTATTATTGTATATACAATATCCTCAGGATTATCAAGCCAGCCTACGCTAACACCCTTACCCCAAGATTTTATATTTCCGTCTGTCATCGGAGCATTTAGATATAAATATTCATCAAATTTTATTATATTTGATAAAACATATGGACCAAAAGTGTTTTTATATACTTCAACAGTACCAACAGCATATATTTCATGAGTAGGTCTATTAAAACTATCAACCCATATAACAGCAGGACTCGTTGGCATAAAATATCTATTATTGAATTGATCAAACCAAACTTCAGAAGTTTCAGTACTATAAGTATATAATTCAGTTGAAGTCGGATTTATATTTAAATTAGTAATATAACCTTTTACCCCAATTTTTATAATTACAGACGCAGTATCAGCAGGTAATTCACCACCATAATCTTCAAGGTAAGTAACAATAATTTCTTGAGTACCAGAAATATTAGCCGGTGCATTATAAACCGAACCAGTCATAGTACCAATTACAGGATTTACCCCATCATCTTTTAATTCATAAGATAAATCTGTTAAAGCAATGTGATCAAATGCTGAATTTGAATACTTTGCATTATAA